>Ga0210400_10000829_pt1 | contig 32558 bp, 26 predicted proteins | sample IncBWH26MmetaG_FD_155456 | JGI IMG/M metagenome (GOLD analysis project Ga0210400, IMG submission 155456) | Forest soil microbial communities from Barre Woods Harvard Forest LTER site, Petersham, Massachusetts, United States - Inc-BW-H-26-M | ecosystem: Environmental > Terrestrial > Soil >... | reverse complement strand
CGAGCGTGGCTTCGTCCAGGGCATGACGCATTGTTTTAGCCGGCTCGCCATCGCGATTACGCCGCTGGTCGCCGTCGTGATCATGAGCGCCTGGGGCTGGCGCTGGATTTTCTACCTATTTGCACTGCTCGGCATCGCCTGGTCGCTCGTGTTCTTCTATTTCTATCGCAATCGTCCGGAGGACGAGAAACGCGTCAATGCTGCGGAACTTGCGCATATTCGCGATACGCCGATCGGCGAGATCAGTCCCGTCGCAACACGGCTGCGGTCCGACGTACCCTGGCGCGCGATTTTCACGTCGCCGAACATGTGGTTCATCGCGGCGGCCTATGGCTGCTTTTTTTACGGGGCTTACTTCTACGTCAGCTGGTTTCCGACCTACCTGCTCGAGTTTCGTCATCTCTCCCTGAGCTCGGTCGGCTATCTGGCGTCGCTGCCGTTGATCTCGGCCATGCTCGGCGATCTGGCCGGTGGCCTTCTGACCGACCACGTGCTTCGCAAGACCGGCAATTTGCGATTGGCGCGTCGCGTGGTGGCGGCGCCGGGCTTGCTTCTGGCGGCGCTGCTCCTGATTCCGGCCGGGACCACCGACAGTGCGATAACGGCGGTGCTTTGCCTGACAGCTTCGAACTTCTTTCTGGAGCTAGTGCTTGGACCGGCCTGGGCCGTGCCGATGGATGTCGGCGGCACATCAAGTGGCACGGTTACCGCTGTCATGAATATGGTGGGCGCCATCGGGGCCTCGATTTCTCCGCTCGTGTTCGGCCTGTTGGTAGAGCAGGGCTCCTGGGTCGCGCCTTTCTATGTCACCGCCGGTGTGCTGGCCGCCGGCTCGTTGATCTGGATTTTCCTGATCGATCCCGAAAAATCGGTCGTCGATGGCTCATGATCGAGCTCCATTTGCCAAGCCGGGCGCGGGACGCAAGCGGACCGTTGACGCGCGGCCAAGCACATCGGCTGCGGGACATACTGGCGCTACCGTCGTCTCTAGCCTAGTATTCCGCCGACAGGTGGCCGAACAATCGAACGCTGGATTGTTCACGAGATCACCGGGGTAAAAGGGGGGATTGGAATGCGAAGATCAGCCATTATTGCTATTTGTTTCGGATTGCTGGCGCTGCCGGCGACAGGTTTCGCGCAGCAGCCTGAAAATATCGTGCTCAGTGATAAAGACACCAAGCAGCTGACCCCCCATGTTTGGGCACTCTTTGGCAATCCCAATATCGGGATCGTGGTTGGCAGCAAGGGCACGCTCGTCGTCGATACCGGGCTTGGCAAGCGCAACGGGACCACCGTCGCCGCCGTCGCAGAAAAGCTGCGCAAGGGCGGCAAGCTTTATCTCGCCACCACCCATTTCCATCCCGAGCACGTCACCGGCCAGAGCGGCTTTCCGGCTGAAACGGTCGTGATCCGGCCGGCTGTACAGCAAAAAGAGATCGAGGAATCCGGCATAGGCATGATCGACTTTTTCCGGTCGCGCTCCGACGTCAATAAGGAATTGCTCGTCGATGCCGGCATCGACAAGGCCGACATTCTGTTTGACAAGGAGATGACGCTGGATCTGGGGGATGTCACGGTACGAATGATGTATTTCGGGCCTTCGCACACCAATGCCGACATAATCTTTATGGTCGAGCCGGAGAAGGTGATGATTTCTGGTGACATCGTGCAGAACAAGTTCGTCATTCTGCCGATCGGAACGCAGACAACCATCAAAGGCTGGATCAACGTTCTCGATCGTGCGGCAGAGTTGAAGCCTGCGCTGATCCTTCCCGACCATAGCCCACCCGGTGACGGCGCGATGTTCGCCGAGCAGCGGGCCTTCATGCTCGATCTTCTGGATCAGGCGCAGGCGGCCAAAAAACAAGGCAAAAGCCTCGAGGACACCGTGAGTTCGCTCAGCGAGGAATTGAAAAAGAAATACGCTGGCTGGCTGCGCCCCGGCAACTTCACGAGGGCAATAACGCAGGCCTATAAAGAAGCGCAGTGAGCCGCTATTCGCGGGGGCAGGATCCTTTGTGAGCCGCGATCAACCAACGTGCTGAAATCGCGCCGGGCTTCCGGCGCGGTTGCTGCGGATGTCATCGTCCATTCACGGATGCACAGGCTCGTGAATGGACAATGCTGGGCTCACAGCGTCCTATGCCCGGCATCAGACCGATTATTTTGTCATTGCTGGGGAGTCATATGACGCGCATTCTTGTTGTGGCTGCGGGGCTGCTTTGCAGCACATTCGCTCAGGCTGCAGAACCTGTAAAAATCGGCATCACCACTATTCTCAGCGGGCCGATGGCCGACAGGGGACAGTCCGAGCAATATGGTGCGCAACTGGCTTTGGACAGTATCAACCAGGCCGGCGGCGTACTCGGACGGCCGGTCGAAGCGTTCTATGCCGACAATGCCTGCAAGCCTGATGTCGGCATACCCGCGACAAAGCGTCTGGTGGAACAGGAACACGTTCCGGTCGTGATCGGCGCGCTGTGTACGGCTGTCACGCACGCCATCATGCCGATGATGCAACAGGCCAAGGTGCCGCTGGTGATCGCGACCTCGGCCGGACAGGATTTTGTGGACGCATCCGGCGTGGGCGGCAACGATTATGCCTTCAAGACCATTCCGTCGGAAGTGGATATCGAACGCGGCCTGGTGCAGTGGCTGAAATCGCAGAACATCAAGTCGATCGCGATCGTGGCCGATGATGGCGAGTTTCAACGCGCCAACGCCATTGCGGTCGCCAAGGCCGCGAAAGACGCCGGTATGACCGTGACTGCCGACGAGACGATCCCGAAGGATACCAAGGATTTTTCGGGGATATTCACCAAGCTGAAAGCGGATGCGCCCGGCGAAGTCGTAGCTATCCTGGCAGGCTCTACGTCCGCATTCTTCCAGGGTTATGAAGCGTCGGGATGGAAAGTGCCGGTCACGGGCCGGTTTGACCTCGGAGCGGCTGTTGCCGCGGTCTCGCCGCAGTTTCGCGACGCGGGTGGTATGTCTGCACTGACCGGCGTCGCGGTCTTCACACCCGCGTCGGACAAACCCGAAGTTCAGCAGTTCGTCGCGGCCTACAAGTCGCGTTACGGGCTGGTGCCCACGCAACGCTCGTTCTTCGTCTTTGAAGCGACTCACCTGGTGGTCGATGCGATCCGCCGTGCCGGATCGGACAAGCCCGACGCGATCAAGCAGGCCTTGAAGACCACGACGATGCCTTCCCGGCTCGGCGGCAGCTATTCACCCGACGATCACAACCATGCACATACGCCGTTGCAGATAGTCGGATTGAAGGATGGCAAGCCGGTCGTGATCGCCACCGAATAGAGCACGATCCGGACAAGTGGGATCATGATCAGGACTTGCTCGGTTGATCCGGTTTGCGTCCGGTCAGCGACCGGATCAACGATGCCTTCACGCTCGAAACATGCTCACGCATCAGCATTTCGGCGCGCCAGGGTTCCTGCGCGGTGACCGCCTCATAGATCCGGCGATGGTCGTCGTGCCGGCGGCGGACGTCGCGGTGCTCGAAGGCGACGATGTTGCGGCTCGACGATACCGGGACGTGATGGCAGATCCGGATCATCTCACCGAGCATGCGGTTGCGCGCGGCGGCCAGCAGGGTGTCGTGGAAATCACCGTTGATTCCGCGATAGAGCGTGAGATCACCGGCTTCGAATGATCCGCGCTCCAGCAATCGGTCGCCGGCGGCGAGGCTGCGTTCGACAATCGCCTTTTCTTCCTCACTCAGTCCGCGCTCCGCTGCAAAGCGCACCGCAACGCCTTCCAGCGATGCACGGATTTCATAGGCATCAACGACCGCATCGAGCGGAAATTCGCGAACGCTGAAGCCGCGATTGGGCTCGTAGTCCAGCAGTCCTTCCCCCGCCAGCGCCTGTAGCGCGGCGCGCACCGGCGTAGACACCGCGAGTGTGCGGCTCAGTCTGACCTCGTTGAGCCGTTCTCCGGTCACGACCGACCCGCCCAGGATCGATTCCCGGATCTGATCCATCACCGACAATGCGCGGTTACCGGCCCGCATCTTGTTGCTGGAGGCCTCAATGCTGGAAGGCTCATGGCCGGAAGGATCAACTTGAGGGTGTTCGGACGAAACGGTCATGAAGGGAAGTTTATGCCTGTCTTCAAGTGAATACACTTCAAAAGTAAGATTTGCGCGATTACGCTGGCTCTCCCCAAACAACTGAGCATTGCTGAGGTTTTTCGGGGCCTAACTTTTGGTTCCTCACGCAGAAATGGTATGCAACGGTGGAAGTGTATGCAATTTTGATTGACTCAGGCGCGCGATCCGACGAACGATGCGGCCCTGCCACGAAGTCGAAAGGTGTGATCTCTCATGGCGTTAGCCAAGCCAATCGTCGGCGAAAACGCCATTGAACTGATAACCGCCGATCGCGGTCCGCATTACGAGCCGTTCGGCTGGCACCATTGGCCGGAGCATCCGTGGCTGGCCTACCAATTCCGTCGCGGCCTCGGCGAGACCCAGGAGGGCGGCGGCAGCGTCAGCGAAGTGATGCAGGCGGGGTCGCGGATGATTCCGGGCGACCTGGAAAGCTGGCACACCGAGTGGATGAGGATCGCCGAACGCAACTGGGCGCGCGGCCTGGCGGAGGAAGCATCGGGTCACATCCGCAGCGCGATGAACTGCTTCCTGCGCGCGGCGGATTATTACCGCCAGGCCGAGTTTCATCTTGAACCCGATGATGTCAGGCGGTTGCCCACCTTCGAGAAGATGGAATCCTGTTCGCATAAATATATCGGCTATCTCAACCCGCCGGGCGAGGTCGTCGAAATCCCCTATGAGCCCGGCAAGCCGATATGCGGCTATTTCGTTCGCGCGCCGTTTCCCGGCGAAAAATTGCCGGTGCTGATCTGCATGGGCGGCCTTGATTCAATCAAGGACGAGATGTGGTTCATGCAGGCGCATGGCTGTCTGCAGCGCGGCATTTCGGTCTTGATGATCGACGGGCCGGGGCAGGGCGGGACGCTGCGGCGTCACAAGATCGTCACCCGCGCCGACAGCGAGGTGCCGATCGGCAAATGCATCGACTGGCTTTTGACGCGCGCCGACGTCGATCCTGCGCGCATCGCGGTGTGCGGGTCCAGTCTCGGCGGGTATTACGCGGCCCGCGCCGCCTGCTACGAGCCGCGACTGGCGGCCGCGATCTCGCATGGCGCGATCTGGTCGGTGCACGACATGTGGGGCACCAAGGGCGATGATTTCGGTCTTGCCATGCACATCCGATGGGTGTTCGGCGCCAAGTCGATGCGCGAGGCCCATGAACTGATGAAGCCTTTTACGCTCAAAGGTCATCTGGAGCACATGCGATGCCCCTATCTGGTGATGCATGGTGGCCATGACGTTCTCACCGTGACGGCGGCGCGCAGCACCTACGATTATGCCCAGGCGCATGGCATCGATGCGACGCTGCGCGTACTCGATCCGGAGGAAACCGGTGCCGAGCATTGCCAGCACGACAATCCGACCATCGGCCAGGAAGTGCTGGCCGATTGGCTCGCCGATCGCTTTGGCATCGACCAGCGCGCTTTGCTGAAGACATCCTGGAATCCTCTGCTATGACCCGTGCCGTCAAGCGCCGCATGACAGTTCTCAATTGACACGAAGGCATTCCGCCATGACCGGCTCCATGATCCCGCGCGAGCGCAGCGACTATTCCGCCATCGTCGACCGTCCGGTGCTGAAACTGCCCAATGGGGCCCGTATCGTGATCTGGACCATCGTCAATCTGGAGGTGTGGGATATCGCCAAGCCGATGGCGCGGCAGGTGATTCCTGCGCCGACCGGCATTCCGCTGTTGCCGGATGTGCCGAACTGGAGCTGGCACGAATACGGCATGCGTGTCGGTGTGTGGCGCTTCTTCGATCTCTACAAGAAACTCGGCATCGCGCCGACGCTCTCCATCAATGCCCGCGTCTGCGAGGACTATCCGCGCGTCGCCCAGCAGGCCAGGGATGCCGGCTGGGAATTCATGGGCCACGCCTATGAGCAGGGACCGATCCACAAGGACCCGGACCAGAAGGCGATGATCCATCGCGCCATGAGCGTGATCGAGAATTTCACCGGCAAGCGGCCGGTGGGCTGGCTCGGACCCGGCCTGACCCAGACCTTCGAGACGCCGGAGTTTCTGGCCGAAGCCGGCGTGAAATATATCGGCGACTGGGTCTACGATGACGAGCCGACCGTGATCCGCACCGCCAAGGGGCCGCTGGTGACGCTGCCCTATACGGTGGAGCTGAACGACATTCCGATGATGATGGTGCAGCACCATGAGAGCACGCAGCTGCTCAATCGGGTGATCGACAGTTTCGACCGGCTCTATGCGGAGGGCAAGGACCGGCCGAAGATCCTGTCACTTGCGATTCACCCCTACATCAGCGGCCAGCCGTTCCGGATCAAATATCTTGAAGCGATCTACGACTATGTGAACAAGTTCGAAGGCGTCGTGCATTGGAACGGCGAACAGATTCTCGACTGGTACAAGGGCCAGATCGAGGCCGCGCCGTAGCTGTGGATCGGGGATGAACACCTTCCAGCTTTTCAACGGATTGACCTTCGCCGCACTGCTGTTCGTGGTGGCGAGCGGCTTTACGCTGATTTTCGGATTGCTGCGCATTGTCAATCTGGCGCATGGCGCGCTCTATCTGTTCGGCGGCTACATCGGGTTCACGGTGGCGACCAAGACCGGCAGTTTCGCGCTCGGCTGTCTCGGCGCCATGGTTGCGATTGCGGCGATCGGCTTTGTGCTCGATCAGGGCCTGTTGCGTTTTGTCCGCGGCAACGACCTGCGTCAGGTGTTGCTGACGCTCGGCTTCGCCTTCGTTCTCAACGATCTGGCGCTGGTGATCTGGGGCGGTGACAGTTTCACCGTGCCGATTCCGCAAGTTCTGCGCGGCGGTTCTCGGATATTCGGTGTGTTCTATCCGACCTACCGGCTTTTTGTGCTGGTCACCGGCATCGTCGTGTTCGCGGCGCTGTGGGGACTTTTGAACCACACGCGGCTGGGCGCGCTGATCCGCGCCGGCGTCGACGACGCCGAAATGGTGGAGGCCTCCGGCGTCAATATCCGCCGCGTCTTCCTCGTCACCTTCCTGCTGGGCTCGGCGCTGGCCGGCCTCGGCGGGCTGATGGGCGGGGCGTTCCTGTCGCTATATCCGTCGGCCGATGCCGAGATTCTGGTCTTTAGTCTGGCGGTGGTCATCATCGGCGGCCGCGGCAGCCTGGTTGGCGTCGGCGTCGGCAGCCTTCTGGTCGGTTTGCTCAACACGCTGGGCCAGGTGATGTTTCCCGAACTCGCTTATTTCGTGATTTTCGGCCCGATGGCAGTGTTGCTGGCGTTTCGGCCGCTCGGCCTGTTCGGACGAGCGGCATAATGATGACGGTGATGACGCAGGCAACATCGCAATCCCGAACCTTCGCCGGCATGACCGGGCGTGCGGTCATGATCGCCCTGATCGTGGTCGCCGTCGCGGCGGCATTGCCTTTGGTGCTCACGAACTACCAGGTCGGGCTCGCCACCGAGATATTGATCTTCGGTATTCTGGCGATGTCGATCGACATTCTCGCCGGCTTCGCCGGGCGTACCTCGCTTGGCCATGGCGCCATCTTCGGCGTCTCCAGCTATGTCGTGGTCTATGCCACCGCCCAGGCCGGGCTGCCGCCCGCGGCCGCCTTTGCGCTCGGCATGGTCGCGGCAACGCTGGTCGCGGTGATCTTCGGACTGCTCGCGGTGCGCACCTCGGGCGTCTACTTCCTGCTGCTGACGTTGGCGCTGGGCATGATCGTGTGGGGGATCTGCCTGCGCTGGACCCAGGTGACCGGCGGGGAGAACGGCATGCGGGGCGACGTCCGGCCGGAATGGCTGGTGGCGCACCGGGCTTTCTACTGGGCGGTGCTGGCGGGCGCTTCGGCGGTAAGCTACGCGATGTGGCGATTTGTCCGCTCGCCGTTTGGTTTGACCCTGCTCGGCATCCGCGACAGCGAGAGCCGCATGCGCAGTCTCGGATATAATGTCCCGGTGCATCTGTTTGTCGGCTTCACGGTGTCGGGCTTTTTCGCCGGAATTGCCGGCGCGCTCTATGCCATGTTCAACAACTTCGTCAGCCCGTCCACGGTGGCGCTAGCGCAATCGGTCGAGGGCGTGCTCATGATGATCGCCGGCGGGGTGGGGACGCTGTTCGGCGGTTTTGTCGGTGCCGCCGCGATCATCGCGCTTGAGAACGTCGTCAGCGCCTATACCGAGCGCTGGCAGATGGTGCTCGGCGTCACCTTCATTCTGATTATGATTTTCACCCCCGAGGGCATCATCGGGACGCTGCGCGCCATGCTGACGCGCAAGGCGCGTTAATCCGATGCTTCCACGAAAGGACACCAATATGCACCGCAGGCAATTCTTGAAGACCTCCACCGCCGCACTCGCCGCCGCCAGTGTCGGCGCATCGCCCTGGCGCAGCGCGCGGGCGCAGGCGGGCCCGATCAAGATCGGTCTGCTTGCTCCGCTCACCGGCGTCGTGGCGTCAGGCGGCAAGGAAATGGTCGAGGGCGTGCAATTCTATCTGGATAGCGTGAAGAGCCAGGTCGCGGGCCGCAAGGTGGAACTGGTGATCGAGGACGATGCGTCCAATCCCGACACCGCCTTGCAGAAAGCGCGCCGGCTGGTCGAGCAGGGCAATTGTCATATGCTGATTGGAAACCTGCTTGCCAACACTGGGCTGGCCGTCGCCAATTACGTCAAGGGAACGGGCACGCCGTACTTCATCCCGATCATTGCGGCCGACGATCTCACCCAGCGCCAGCGCATCAAGAACGTGATCCGTGTCGCCGGCTATTCCGCCAGCGCGTTTACCCATCCGTTCGGCGACTGGGCCCTGAAGCAGGGTTACAAGAAAATCGCCACCATCAGCCAGGATTACACCTTCGGCCACGAGCAATGTGGCGGCTTGGCCCAGGTTTTTACCGAGGGCGGCGGCGAAATCGTGCAGCAGTTCTGGCATCCGCTGAACACCGCCGATTTCAGCCCCTATCTCGGCCAGCTGGCGGATCTGAAGATCGATGCGGTGTTCGCCATGGAGACCGGCGCCGACGCCACCCGCTTGATCCAGCAATATTCAAGCTTCGGCCTCAAGGCGAAGACGCCGTTGCTTGCGGCGATGAACGGCACCGACCAATCGGTGATCCGCACGCTCGGCGAGGAATGCGACGGCATCATCGCCGCGGCGCATTTCGCCGAAGGCTCGGATAATCCGGTCACGCAGAAATTCACCAGGGAATATGAAGCGAAATACGGCAGGATCCCCTCGCTCTACGGGTTCTCGATGTATTCCGGCGTGATGTGGGTCGCCGAAGCCCTGGAAAAGATGGGCGGCAAGGTCGAGGACCGCGATCTCCTGATCGATACGGTGCTGAAGACGGAGCTCACGGGTTCGCCGCTCGGCAAGACCGTCAAGCTCGATAGTTATGGCAACCCGATCTACGACGTTCAGATCCGCAAGGTCGTAAAGCGCGCGGACGGCAAGTACTGGAACGTGCCGGTGACCAGCTATCCGAACGTGTCGCAGTTCTGGACCTACGATCCCGAGACCTACATGAAGCAGCCGCCTTATTCACGCAGCTTCCAGGGCATCAAGAAGGCTTGAACCAGAGGCTTCAAGAAGACTTGCCAGCATCGAGGGGGCGCGACCTGCTCCGCGTCCCACCTACCGGAAATTATCGTGTCCGAACCGATCTTGACGCTTTCTGACGTGGTCGTTGCGTTCGACGCCTTGCGCGCGGTCGACGGCGTCAGCCTGACCGTGCCGCGCGGCCAGCGCCGCGCCATTATCGGCCCTAACGGCGCCGGCAAGACCACGTTGTTCAACGCCATCGCCGGGGCGCTGCCGCCGACCGGCGGTCGCATCGCGTTCGACGGCAATGACGTTACCCGTTTGCCGCCGCATCGGCGCGCCCAGCTCGGCATTTCCCGCACCTTCCAGATCACCAACCTGTTTCCGAGGTTGAGCGTGCAGGACAACATGGTGCTGGCACTGCGTGGCCGGTCGTCCCGCAAGTTTTCGCTGTTCGGCAAGCCCGATGTCGATCGGACCGAAGCGCCTCGGATCGCTGCCGCCCTCGATGCGGTCAGGATCGCGGCGCGCGCCGGCGTCATGGTGAAGGATCTGTCCTATGGCGAACAGCGCCAGCTCGAAATCGCGCTGTCGCTGGTCACGACGCCGAAGCTGCTGCTGCTCGACGAACCGGCCGCCGGCCTCTCGCCGTCGGAACGCTCGATGGTCGCCGAGATCATTCGTGCGCTCGACCGTGACATTACCGTGGTGCTGATCGAGCACGACATGGATCTCGCGCTTGGCCTCGTCGATCTCGTCACCTGCATGTTCGAGGGCCGCGTCCTGGTCGAGCAATCGCCGGACGAGATCCGCCGCAACAAGCAGGTGCAGGAAGTCTATCTGGGGCGCCCGCGTCATGCTTGAGGTTCGCGATCTGCACAGTGGCTACGGCGAGGCGCATGTGGTGCGCGGCGTCTCGCTCGACGTCGGCGCCGGCGAGATCGTGGCGGTGCTCGGCCGCAATGGCATGGGCAAGACGACCTTGATCCGCTCCATCATGGGCCTGACGCCGCCGCAGATACGCTCGGGGTCGATCACATGGCGCGGCGAGAATTTGATCGGGCTGCGGCCGCACGACATCGCCGCGCGCAAGATCGCGATCGTACCGCAGGGCCGGCGGCTGTTCCCGTCGCTGACGGTGACCGAACATCTGACCATGCTGAAAAGCGCGCGCGCCAGGACCGGATGGACGGTGGAGCGCGTGTTCGGCATTTTTCCGCGGCTTGCCGAACGGCGCCACCATCGCGGCGGGCAATTGTCCGGCGGCGAGCGCGGGATGCTCGCGGTCGGCCGCGCGCTGATGATCGATCCGCAATTGATCCTGATGGACGAGCCTTCGGAAGGTCTCGCACCGGTCATGGTGCAGCACCTGGAAGAAATTGTGCTCGATCTCAAGCGCGAAGGCCTCTCGATTCTTCTGGTGGAGCAAAATCTTTACAGCGCGCTGGCCGTTGCCGGCCGGGTCTATATTCTGGAGACCGGCCGCGTCGTGCATCAGGGCGACGCCGCGACGCTGGCGCAGCAGACCGATCTGTTGTTTCAGCGGCTTGGCGTGCAGTGAAACAGTGACGCCGTTGCCAATGGGCCGGGCATCACCCTGAATGCCTGGCGCGGGCTTACGCAGCCCTTTTTCCGGCACCGGCGTTGCCGGACCGCGGCTTTCGGGTCTCTTGCGAGGGCAACGGCGAACCACCATCTGACATGCGAAGGAATTGACCATGTTGGATTTTACTCAGGGCTCGCCGGACCATGAGCCCGCATCGCAAGCCACTAAAGAAGCCAGCAACCAAGCCGCCGTCAGCGACCAGGCCCTGCTCGACGCCTATTCGAACGCCGTCATCGGCGTGACCGAACGCGTCGGTCCCGCGGTGGTCCGGGTCGAAACCGGTTCAAAAACGCCCGGTGCGCGCGAGCGCGGCGGGCTTGGCTCCGGGATCGTGATCTCGCCCGATGGCCTAGTGTTGACCAACAATCACGTGGTTGGATCGTCAAGGCAGATCAGGCTGCGCGACAATGAAGGCATCGTCACCGATGCGCGCGTGCTCGGCGTCGATCCCGACACCGATCTCGCGCTGCTGCGCGCCGACGGCGTGCGGGATTTGCGCTACGCCTCGCTCGGCAATTCCAAAAGCCTGCGCCGCGGGCAACTTGTCGTCGCGATCGGCAATCCCCTGGGCTTTGAGTCGACCGTGACGGCCGGCGTGGTATCGGCGCTGGGCCGCTCGATCCGCTCGGTCAGTGGCCGCACCATCGAGGACGTCATTCAGACCGACGCCGCGCTTAACCCAGGCAATTCCGGCGGACCGCTGGTGTCGTCGGCGGCCGAGGTGATCGGCATCAACACCGCGATCATCAACGGCGCGCAAGGCATCTGTTTTGCGGTCGCCAGCAATACCGCGCAGTTTGTGTTGTCGGAGATCATCCGCCACGGCTATGTCAGGCGCGCCTATATCGGCGTGTCCGGCCAGACCGCGCCCATTCCACGAAGGCACGCGGTTGCCGCCGGCGTCGAAAACAAGATGGGTGCGCTGCTGGCGCAGATCGAACCGGACGGGCCGGCGGCGCGCGCGGGATTGTTGCCCGGCGATGTCGCGATCAAGCTCGACGGCGTCGACATCAATGGCGTCGACGACCTGATCCGCGCGCTGGATCGCGACCGGATCGATCGCACGATCGAAATGGATGTGCTGCGCATGGGCCGGTTGCGGGCCATCGCCATTCATCCGATCGAGCGCAAGCCGTCGGCCCGGCAGGGGGCGGCGCCGTAGTTGGTTTACCTCGCCCCGCTTGCGGGGAGAGGTCGGATCGCATCGCAGATGCGATCCGGGTGAGGGGGACTCTCCACGAGTCAGAATCTGCGGAGAGTCCCCCCTCACCCCAACCCTCTAAGAGCGAGCTTCGCTCGTCTCGACCCCGCAAGCGGGGCGAGGGAGAAGTCACTGCACCGCGGATCGCTCAGACATGCACCGCGGAGCGAACGCGGCCGGCGTTTCCGAACACGCGCAGATAGCGTTCGACTTCGGCCGGGCTGCCGGTGGCCTTTTCCGGATTGTCCGAGAGCTTCACGGCCGGCCGGCCGTCGACCGATGTCACCTTGCAGACGATCGAGATCGGATCGAGATCGACCGAGCCATCCGGTGCGCATCCCACGAAATCGTTGGTCAGGTTGGTGCCCCAGCCAAAACTGATCCTGACGCGCCCGTCAAAGTGACGGTAGGTCTCCTCAATGGACCCGACATCCATGCCGTCGGAAAAAACCAGTAGCTTCTCCTTGGGATCGCGTCCCTTCAGTTTCCACCACTTGATGATTTCTTCGCCGGCCGCGATCGGCGGCGCGCTGTCCGGCCGAAAGCCGGTCCAGTCCGCAACCCATTCGGGAGCGTCCCTGAGAAAGGGCTTGGTGCCGAAGGCGTCGGGAAGGGCGACCAGGAGATTGCCGCCATAGGTATGGCGCCATTGATCGAGAATGCGATACGGCGCCCAGCGCAGTTCGGTATCGTCGTTGGCCAACGCCGCAGCCACCATCGGCAATTCATGGGCGTTGGTCCCGATCGCTTCCAGATCGTTGTCCATCGCCAGCAGGACATTGGAGGTGCCGGTGAAGGAGGGGCCAAGACCTTCCTTGACGGCCTCGACGCACCAGCGCTGCCACAGGAAGCCATGGCGCCGCCGCGTTCCGAAGTCAGAGAGCCGCAATCCGTCGAGTTTCCGCAGCCGCTCGACCTTGGTCCATAGCTTGGCCTTGGCGCGCGCATAGAGCACGTCGAGCGCAAACCGGCCCTGGCCTTTCATCACCTGGCGCGAGCGCAACTCGTTGAGAATGGCGAGCGCCGGAATCTCCCACATCGTCGTATGGGTCCACGGACCATGGAAATGCAGTTCATATTGGCCGTCCACCTTGTTCAGTTCGTATTCCGGCAGGCGGAACGTGGCGAGCCAGTTGATGAAATCGGGCGAAAACATCTGGGTCTTGCCGTAGAAGGTATTACCGGCGAGCCAGATCAGCTCCTTCTTGCTGAAGCGGATTTCGCGGGCATGATCGAGTTGGGCGCGCAGATCGCCCTCGTCGATGATCTCGGCGAGCCGCACATGCCGGCTGCGGTTGATGACCGAAAAGGTAGTGTGCTGCTTCGGATAGAACTCCCGGATCATCTGCTGCATCAGCAGTTTGTAGAAATCCGTATCCAGCAGGCTGCGCACGATCGGGTCGAGGCGCCAGCCATGGTTGTAGGTCCGGGATGCAATGTCTGTAACAGCCATGCCCGGACTCTAGCCTGCCGGGAAGCCTGCAACCAGTGGGTTTCAGCCGGGAATGGCAGGTCCGCGGCTATCCGTGCCCTTGCCCGTGTCCTTGTCCCTGCCGGATCCGGCTGACCGCCGCCGGCACTCCGGCCCAGGCCGGCTTGTCCGGGGCGAATTGCTGCCGGAGGTAGGACACCAGTTCGGCGAGCTGATCGTCGGTCATGCTGTCCTTGAAGCCGGGCATATAGCCGAGATCGCTCGAGACCGGTGCCGCAATGCCGTGCAGGATAACCTGGATCAGATTGTCTGGCACCGCGCCATGCAGATTGCTGTTCAGCGCCAGCGACGGCCGGCTGCCGAACAAAGGCGGTCCGCCGACCTGATGGCAAACCGCGCAGGCGCCCTCATAAAGCCGAGCGCCGATGGTTGACGCCGTAACCGCCCTGGCCCCGGTCAGGCTTTCAAGCCTGGCGGCCAATGCATCGTGCTCCGGTTTACCGATCGCGGTTTCGTTGAATGAGCTGAGATAGACCGCCATGGCGCGGATGTCTTCGTCGGGCAGCGCAGCGAGTTCTTTCACCACCGGTGCCATCGGGCCCGCGGCGACGCCGTGGAATCGGGATTCACCTGACCGTAAATAAGCGAAGAGTTCATCCTCGCTCCAGGGAATGGGCGCTTTCGAAAGCGATGTCAGAGGCGGGGCTTCCCAGCCTTCCGCGAAACCGCCGGCCAGATAGGCATCGGCTTTTTCCGCGCCGAGCGCATTGCGCGGCGAGTGGCAGGCGCTGCAATGGCCGAGGCTCTCGACCAGATAGGCGCCGCGATTCCAGACCGCCGACTGCCTCGCATCGGCTTCGAACGCGCCCTCCCGATGGAACAGTGCATTCCATCCGGCCATCAGCGGACGCCAGTTGAACGGGAATGCGAGAGCTGTCTTGGGCGTGTCGGCACGCACCGGCTTTTGCGCCATCAGGAAAGCGTAGAGCGCCTGCAGGTCGGCGTCGGTCGCCTTGGTGAAATGCGTGTAGGGAAAGGCCGGATAGAGCTGTCGGCCGTCGCGATGGATGCCCTCGCGCATGGCGCGCTCGAAGGCGGGATAGGACCACGCGCCGATCCCGGTCTCCACATCGGGCGTGATGTTGGTGCTGTAGATCGTGCCGAAGGGCGTCTCGAGAGGTCGGCCGCCGGCATTGAGGGCGCCGCCGTTCAATTCCGTGTGGCAGACCGCGCAGTCGCCGAGCGCGGCCAATTGCCGGCCGCGGGCGATGGTCGCCGCTGAAAACACCGACGCATCCGGCCGCGCGATCGGCGCGATCGACCGCCACGGCAGTACGGCGGTGACGATGCCGACGATCGCGGCCGCCAAGGCCGCGACAGTCGCAACGGCGCCGCGTCGTCTTGCGAACGGGTTCGGTTGCGCGGGAAGCGTGGCCACGTCCGCGGCATTGGCCGTCGCTCCCGGCAGCGCGGCTGGCGTCGTACCATGTTGGCCACGCAATCCCGCCAGAATGCGTTCGGGTGTGAAGGGCAACTCCCGAAAACGCACGCCGGTGGCGTCGAAGATCGCATTGGCAATCGCCGCGGCGCTGGGGACGGAGGCGGATTCACCAACACCAAGCGGCGGCTGATCCGGCCGCGGCACCATCAGGACGTCGATCTTTGGAATATCCGGGAAGGTGATGATCGGATAGGCGCCCCATTCGCGGCTGGTCACCGAATGGCGGTCGAACGAGACTTCTTCCATCAGCGCGCGGCTGGTCGACTGGATGATGTTGCCGTGGATCTGGTGACGCACGCCATCCGGGTTGATCATCAGGCCAGAATCCTGTCCGGCGACGACGCGCGTCACGCTGACATCGCCGGTTGCCTTGTTGACCGCGACATCGGTAATCCAGGCCGACCACGCGGCGCCGTAACCCGGAAACTTGCTGTGGACATATAGGGCGTAGGCAAACCCCCGCCCGCGCACGATGTCGCCTTCGGCCACAGGCTCCTGCCGGACCGGGCGCGGAATCCAATTGGCCCGCCCGGCGACGGCGTTGACGAGATCGATCGCGCGGGAATCCCGGAGATAGCGCAGCCGATATTCAATCGGATCGACGCCGGCCTCCGTCGCCATCTCGTCGATAAAGGATTCGTGGGCGAAGCTGTTCGGCAGCGCAGAGACGCCCCGCAACCAGGAGGCGCGCACGATCGGCGGCATGTCGTGCGCGATCACGCGCATTGCGCCGTAGTCGTAAGGCGGGATCGCGGTGCGGTCGCCCATTTCAGATACGATAGGCGTCGGCGAGATTGTGCCCGTCAGCAGCAGCGCCAAAGTCGGCGCGCCGTTGGAAGGATAGCGCGTCGCGAAATCGTAACCGGCGACGCTGCCGTCGGCGCGGAGCCCGCCCTTGACGTCCATCAGTTGCCCTGTGCCTTTCGGCTCCCAGGCGTGCTCCTGTTCGCGCGTCAATTGCATGCGGACGGGGCGGCCGACCGCGCGCGACAATAGGATCGCGTCGGCCGAAACGTCGTCGGCGCAATTGCGGCCGTAGCAGCCGGCCGCTTCCATGCGAATGACATCGATTTCGGATTCCGGCCGTTGCAACAGCAGCGCGAGATCGGCGCGCAGAAGGTGCGGGTTCTGCGTGCCGGACCACACCCGGACCTGATGATCCCCGACGTCCGCAACCGCGCAGGACGGGCCGATTGAGCCATGCATCTGATACGGCCAGATATAAGTCCGCTGCATCGGTTTTGCGGCAGCGGCGAGAGCCGAGTCCACGTCGCCTTTGTCGATCAGGATTCGTGGCGTCGAGGGATTGGCACGCAGCGCCGTCTCGACGTCCTTCAAGTCAGGCAGTGTTGGCGTCGGCTTCCAGGTGACTTTGAGTTGCGCGGCCGCTTTGATTGCGTTTTCCTCGCGTTCGGCAATGACGCCGAGGAAATCACCGATCCTGACGACTGCAATCAACCCCGGAATATCGCGGACCGACGCCTCATCGACCGCGATCAGGCTGGTGCCCACAAAAGCACCGGCATCGACGCCGGCATAGGGTGGCCGCACGACGCGGCCATGCAGCATGCCGGGCACGCGCAGGTCGTGGACATACACCAATTCGCCGGTCGCCTTGGCCGGCAGATCGGTGCGTGGCACCGATTGGCCGACGATACTGTAGGATTCGACGGCCTTGACCCTGATGTCGTCGGCCAGTTCAAGGCGGATAATCTCGTCGCCAATCAATTCGCCGAAGCTGGTGCTGCGGTTATGCCCGCGGATCAGGCCGTCGTCGATTGCAAGCTCTTCCACAGGCAGTTCGAGCCGCTCCGCGGCACGCGCCAGCAAAAATTGCCGCGCCTGCGCGGCGGCCTTGCGCAGCGGGAGCGCCGAAATCTGGATGGTCTCGCTGGCAATGGTCGCGCCCTGGTTAGGAACCCGCGAGGTATCGCCAAGCACGACATCGACGCGGGCCAGCGACACGTCGAGTTCTTCAGCGACGATCTGTCCGAGTGCGGTGCGGATGCCGGTGCCGAGATCGACATGACCGTTGAAGGCCATGACGGAGCCGTCGGCGGTGATGGTGATGAAGGTTTCGAATGCGCCTTTTTCGCCCGACACAGCCGGACGAACCACCGACAACGATCCCGGCTGCAGCTGCTGATTTTCTGGCAAGCCTGCTGCGCTCATCAATCACGAGCCTCGGCGGCATGGCCCGCCGCCCGCATCACCGCGCGCAGGATTTCGATATGCGCGCCGCAGCGGCACAGATTGTAACGCAGCGCCTCCATGGCTTCCTTCTCGGTGGGCTGGGGGTTGCGCAGCAGCAACGCTTTGGTCGTCATGATCATGCCGTTTAGGCAGTAGCCGCATTGTGCGGCCTGCTCTTTGATGAAGGCATGCTGCACCGGATCGGGATCGCTGCGCGAACCGAGGCCCTCAAGGGTCAGGATGTCGCAATCGATACAGCCGCTGATGGGGATCACGCAGGAACGCGCGGCGAGGCCGTCGATCAGCACCGCGCATGCGCCGCATTCGCCGAGCCCGCAGCCGTATTTTGGTCCGTTCAGTTCGAGATCGTTGCGCAACACGTACAGCAGCGCGGTATCGGGAGCGGCGGCGACATCATGGATCCGGCCGTTGACGGTCAGGCGGATCGTGGTCTGCGTCATGCTCATAGGTTCCGGCGAGACGATTGCAGTGCAAACATCGTTCAAACGCTTCCCGAAGATACCGTTTGCATACAAACGTGCAAGCGTGCCTTTCCTCCGCCGAACCTGCTGCCCGGTTTATGAACAGAGATGCGAGGCAACTGGGTTTTTATTCGGCAAAGGAGGGTTTCGCCGCTAACGCCGCTTGACAGGTTTTCGTGGCGCGCGCAAGATCATTCGTATACGAACGAATGCCCCGGCGGCTGATAACAGCGAGTGCTCGACGCTGGCCGACCATGGTCCCAGGCATCGCTACCCGTTTAGCCGTTCGACAGTTTGACGCCGGCTTGTGAGCTTGTTCATGCTGACTGATGCGACCGCTGCCGCCACCGACAAGATCCGCTGCGATGCGTGCCCCGTGATGTGCTACATCAAGCCGGGCGCGGCGGGTGCCTGCGACCGCTACGCCAATCACAACGGCGAACTGGTGCGCGTCGATCCCCATATTGTTCTGCAGCGAACGGTGTCGCATGGCGGACAGATCGTACCGTTCCAGGCCGGCGGCGACTGGGACGGCAAGATCGTCCACGAGCCCAGTGTTTTCGTGACTGCCATTGGTGCCGGCACCACTTATCCCGACTATAAGCCGGCACCGTTCATCGTGTCCTCGGAGATCGACGGCGTCGACATGGTCACCGTGGTGACCGAAGGAATCTTCAGCTATTGCGGCGTCAAGGTGAAGATCGACACCGATCGGTTTCTCGGACCGGAGACGGCGACAGTCCGGGTGCAGGGCGAGGCTGTCGGTCACGTCACCACCAGCGAATACGGCTCGCAGATGCTGTCGCTCGGCGGCGTCCATCATCTGACCGGCGGCTCGAAGAAGGAAGGTCGTGTCACCTGCGACGCGCTAATGGATTTGAGCAATTGCAAGCCGGTCGAGCTCACCATCGATGGCGGCGCCAGCGTGGTCGTGCAGGCCGGTTATCCGCCCATCGTCAACGGCATCGCCGAGGAGCGGATGCGGGTCGGCTGCGGGTCGGCCACGATCGGCATGTTCGCCAAGCAATGGCACGGCAAGGTCGACGAAGTCGTTGTCGTGGATGACCACATCACCGGCGTTCTCAGCGAACATCAGGCCGGCAAACTGCTCGACATTCCCGACACCGGAATCAAGATGAAGGGACGGCGCTCGACGCCGGGCCGCTATTTCCAGGTCGCCGAACCCGGCACCGGCTGGGGCGGCACCAGGATTTCCGATCCGTTGACGGTGCTGGGTCCGTTCGATCCGAAAACGGCCCGGCCCGGCATGACCATGCTGATGGTTTCGACAACTGGCGAGCATGCGGCTTATTACGTACTCGACGAGGCGCTCAAGCCGGTCGAGAAGCCGATGCCGGCCGATCTCAAGGCATCGGTCGAACGAATCCAGGAGAACTGCGAACCCGCCTTGTGCACCGTGCTGTTCATGGGCGGGGCGGGCGGATCGCTGCGGGCGGGCGTAACCGACAACCCGGTGCGCCTGACGCGATCGGTCAAGGACGCGTTGACGCGGGTCACCAGCGGCGGCGCGCCCGTGTATGTCTGGCCCGGTGGCGGCATTACCTTCATGGTCGATGTCACGCGATTGCCGGCGGGGGCGTTCGGCTATGTCCCGACGCCGGCGCTGGTGGCGCCGATCGAGTTTACCCTGCGGCTATCGGATTACGCGGCGCTGGGCGGCCATATGGACCATGTGCGTCCGCTGGCGTCGCTGAAAGAAAACACCGAAATACGCCAGATGAATTCACCGCAGCCGGGATCGCGCCCATGAAGAGGCTGCCGCAGATTGGATGGCTGGCGGACGGCAGGCGGCTTCATTTACAGGATGGCCCGATTGATCTGATCGTGGAGGCGCGTGGGAGCGAAACCAACCTGCGCGCAGCCTATCACGCCGCGATTCGCCGCTTTACGGGCTTGCTCGACGAACTCTGCGATGAACTGCCGGTGCTGCGCACAGCGGCCGATCCGAAGCAGTGCCTGTTGGAAGGCGTGGTCGCGCGCCGCATGCACGCGGCGGTGGCGCCATTGGCTGTCGATCATTTCATCACGCCGATGGCGGCGGTGGCCGGCGCCGTCGCCGAGGAAATTCTCGGCGCGATGGTGCAGGAGGCGCGGTTTGAGCGCGCTTATGTCAACAACGGCGGCGACATCGCGCTATATCTGGCGGATGGTTCGCGGTTCACTGTCGGCCTGGTGGATCGGCCGGATCGACCCGGCCTGATCGGAACGACCATGATTGCGGCCGATGATCCCTCGCGGGGCATTGCGACCAGCGGACGCCACGGGCGCAGCTTCTCGCTCGGGATCGCCGACGCCGTCACGGTGCTGGCGCCGACCGCGGCGCAGGCCGATGCCGCCGCCACCATCATTGCCAATGCCGTGGACTTGCCCGGACATCCCGCCATCGTCCGCTGCCGGGCGGACGAGCTTCAACCCGACAGCGATCTCGGCGCCCGGCTGGTCACGCGCGGCGTGAATGCGTTGGAGCAACGTGAAATCCTTTCGGCGCTGGAAGCCGGCGCGGATAAAGCACGGATGCTGCTCGCCGCGGGATGGATCGACGGAGCGGCCTTGCGTTTGCAAGGTGAAACGCGCGTCGTCGCGCTGAATGAATTCGGCGTGATGCCGCCCGCGGCATCGCGCCGGAAGATGGAAAGTGCGATATATGCCTGATGTAACAATCCCTGCCATTCGAGAGAGAACGCGATGAGCGCTATCATTCGCAAAATCGTCACGGTGGTCGAAGAGACCTTGCTGGAGATGGGACAGACCGTTACGCCGCCAACCCGGCGGGCGGCTGCGATCGCGGTGATCGAGAACCCGTTTGCCGGCAAATATGTCGAAGATCTCACCCCCTTGATTGCGATCGGCGAGGAACTCGGCGAATTGCTCGCGAAACGCGCGGTGGCGGCGCTGGGAATCGACGGATCAAAGGCACAAAGCTACGGCAAGGCCGCGGCGGTGGGCGAAAATGGCGAACTCGAACATGCGGCCGCGATCCTGCATCCCAAGATGGGCGCGCCGGTGCGCAAGATATTGGGCAAGGGCGCGGCGCTGATTCCGTCCTCGAAGAAGCGCAGCGGGCCCGGCACCACGCTGGATATTCCGCTCGGCCACAAGGACGCGGCGTTCGTGCGAAGTCATTTCGACGGCATGGAAGTGCAGATCAACGATGCGCCGCGCGCCAATGAAATCATGGTCGCGGTCGCGATCACCGACAGTGGCCGCCCGTTGCCGCGCGTCGGCGGCCTGACCATTGCCGAAATAAGGGGTGAAGACGGTCTGCGCTAGCCTTTAAGCTTTCAACATTGGAGATATCGGATGCAACGAAGCAAACGTCTCTTGGCGGCGGGTCTGGGCATCGTGCTCGCCGGCATCGCGAACGCCGCGATGGCGCAGAGCGAAATCAAGATCGGCGAAATCAACAGCTATTCGCTGCTGCCGGCCTTCACCGAGCCCTACCGCAAGGGCTGGCAGCTCGCGGTCGAGGAGATCAATGCGGCCGGAGGCATCAACGGCAAGAAACTCGTCGTCGTCTCCAAGGATGACGGCGGCAAGCCCGCCGACGCGCAGACCGCCGCCAATGAACTGGTGTCGAGCGAGAATGTCGTGATGCTGACGGGAACGTTCCTGTCCAACATCGGCCTTGCCGTCAGCGATTTCGCCAATCAGAAAAAAGTATTCTTCCTCGCCGCCGAACCGCTGACTGACGCCGTCACCTGGGCCAAGGGCAATCGCTACACGTTCCGCCTGCGTCCTTCCAATTACATGCAGGCGGCGATGCTGGTTGAGGAGGCGGCGAAGCTGCCGGCCAAGCGCTGGGCGACGATTGCGCCGAACTACGAATACGGCCAGTCCGCCGTCGCGGTGTTCAAGAAATTGATGTCGGAGAAACGCCCCGATATCCAGTGGGTCGACGAGCAATGGCCGCCGCAGGGCAAGATCGACGCCGGTCCGGTCGTGCAGGCCGTCGCCGCCGCCAATCCGGAAGCCATCCTCAACGTGACCTTCGGTGCCGATCTGGTCAAGCTGGTGCGCGAAGGCAATACCCGCGGCCTGTTCAAGGATCGCACCGTCGTCAGCTTCCTGACCGGCGAGCCGGAATATCTCGACCCTCTGAAGGACGAAACGCCGGAAGGCTGGATCGTCACCGGCTATCCCTGGTACAGCATCAAGACGCCAGAGCACGACGCCTTCCTCAAGGCATATCAGGCCAAGTACAAGGACTATCCGAGGCTCGGCTCGATCGTCGGCTACGAGACCATCAAGTCGGCCGCCGCGATTCTCGCCAAGTCCAACTCGACCGACCCGGAAAAGCTGATCGCGGCGGCGGAAGGATTGTCGGTGCCGTCACCGTTCGGCGAGATCGTCTTCCGCAAGATCGACCACCAGTCGACGCTGGGCGCGTTTGTCGGCAAGACCGCGCTCAAGGACGGCAAGGGCGTCATGGTGGAGTCGGTCTATCGCAAGGGCGGCAACTATCTGCCAAGCGATGACGAAGTCTCAAAACTGCGCCCGCAGGAGTGAGGCTGATGATGGCGGGCGCTTGCTGCCGCCGCCTTTGACACGGATTCGATGGCTTCATGGTTCGAGACGCGCGGCGTCGCCGCGCTCCTCACCATGAGGATCGAGGCCTTGTTTTGATGTGAGACCTCATCCTGAGGAGCATCGCGGAGCGATGCGTCTCGAAGGATGAAGCAGTGAACCTTGAGACGTGCGGACGCGGACCTTAGATGGCCTTTTACTTCGTCCAGTTCCTGACCGGTCTTGCCAGCGCCGCATCGCTGTTTCTGGTGGCGTCGGGCCTGTCGATCATCTTTGGCGTGACGCGGATCGTCAATTTCGCGCATGGCGCGTTCTATATGCTGGGCGCCTATGTCGCGTTCACGCTGACCGAACGATTTTCCGGCGCCGTCGGCTTTTGGGGCGGGATCGTTGCCGCGGCGCTGATCGTGGCCGTGATCGGCGTGCTGGTCGAAATGGTGCTGCTGCGGCGAATCTATCACGCGCCCGAGTTGTTTCAGTTGCTGGCGACGTTCGGCCTGACCTTGATGGTCGAGGATCTCGTTGTCCTGATCTGGGGGCCGAGCGATCTCCTGGGCCGCCGCGCGCCGGGGTTCAAGGGCGCCGTTGATTTTTTCGGCCAGAATATTCCGTCCTATGACCTGTTCCTGATCGTGCTCGGTCCGGTCGTGCTTGGATTGCTGTGGATTTTGTTCCAGCGCACGCGATGGGGCGTTCTGGTCCGCGCCGCGACGCAGGATCGCGACATGGTCGCGGCGCTCGGCGTCAATCAGAAATGGCTGTTTACCAGCGTGTTCGCGGTCGGGGTATTTCTCGCCGCACTCGGCGGCGCGCTGCAAATTCCGCGCGACGCGGTGCATCACGCCATGGATCTGCGCATCATCGTCGACGTGTTCGTGGTGGTGGTGATCGGCGGTCTCGGCAGCATCGTCGGCGCCTTCGTCGCGGCGGTGCTGGTTTCGGAATTGAACGCCTTCGGCATCCTGATCTTTCCGAAGATATCAGTCATCCTGGTATTCCTGGTGATGGCCGTGGTGCTGATCGTGCGTCCCTGGGGTCTGTTCGGCAAGGCCGAGGCGCCCGCGCGCCGCACGCCAGGACTGACCGTCAATCCCTGGCGTCCGTTGACGCCGAATGAGCGCCTGGCCGCGATCACCGCGCTGGCGCTGGCGGCGGCACTGCCGCTGGTCGGCGGCAACTACGCGCTCACGGTCGGTTCGGAGATTGCGATCTTCGTGATCTTTGCCGCGAGCCTGCACTTTTTGATGTCGGTCGGCGGGCTCGCCTCGTTCGGCCACGCGGCGTATTTCGGGCTCGGTGCCTACGGCGTCGCGTTCCTCGCCAAGCTGGCCGGCCTGCCGATGATTTTGTCACTTTTGCTCGGCCCGCTGCTCGGGTGCCTCGGCGCGGCCGTGTTCGGATTCTTCGCGGTGCAGTTGTCCGGCGTGTATTTCGCGATGCTGACGCTGGCATTCGCGCAGATCGTCTGGTCGATCGCGTTCCAATGGGTCGCGGTCACCGGCGGCGACAACGGCATTCTCGGTGTCTGGCCGGAAAAATGGGCGGCGTCGGCGTCGCATTTCTACTGGCTGTCGCTCGGCATCGCCGCCTTGTCGGTCGCGGCCCTGCGGGTCATGGTGTTCTCGCCATTCGGGTTCGCGCTGCGGGCGACGCGCGACTCGCCGCTGCGTGGTGAGGCGATTGGCATCGACGGCAAGCGTGTGCAGTGGACCGCCTTCGTGATCGCGGGCACCGTCGCCGGGATCGCCGGGGCGTTGTTCGCCTATCTCAAGGGCAGCGTCTTCCCCGACAATCTCGGCATCTCGCTTTCGGTCGATGCGCTGGTCATGGTGCTGCTCGGCGGTGTCGAGACGGTCTCCGGTGCCATCGTGGGCGCCATCGTCTACAAGGCGCTCAACATCTGGCTGGTCAGCCAGACCGATTTGTCCAAGCTGGTGCTGGGTGGCTTCATCGTCCTGATCGTCGTCGCCTTTCCGAAAGGCATCGTCGGGATATTGGAGACCATTAGATACCGCCGCCAGTCCTCATCGCCAAAGCCGGCCTTGCTCGGGATCGAGAGCGCCGAATGAGCATGACGCCAACATTGTTGTCGGTCGAAGGCCTCAGCAAATCCTATGGCGGGGTTCATGCCGTGCGCGGCGTATCGTTCTCGCTCAGGGCCGGCGAAATCCTGGCGCTGATCGGCCCCAACGGCGCCGGCAAGAGCACCTGCTTTGACATGCTCAACGGGCAGAACATTCCCGACGCCGGCCGGATCAATCTCTTGGGTGAGGATACCGCCGGCAAGAAGCCGCGCGCGATCTGGCGGCTCGGCGTCGGACGCACGTTCCAGATCACCGCGACCTTTCCGACCATGACGGTGCGCCAGAACGTCCAGGTCGCGCTGGTGTCGTATGGGCGCCAGTTGTTCAATCTCTGGTCCTCGACGCCGAACTACGCGCGCGACGAGGCCGGCCACCTGCTCGAACTGGTCGGCATGGGCGGTTACGCGGAACGGCCCTGCGGCGAACTCGCCTATGGCGATCTCAAGCGGCTGGAACTGGCGATTGCGCTCGCAAACCAGCCGAAACTGCTGCTGATGGACGAGCCGACCGCCGGCATGGCACCGCGCGAGCGCGTTGAGCTGATGCGGCTCACCGCGCAGATCGCACGCGAGAAATCGATCGGCGTTCTCTTCACCGAACACGACATGGACGTGGTGTTCGAACATGCCGATCGCATCCTGGTGCTCAATCGCGGCACCTTGATCGCCGAGGGCTCGCCGCAGGAAGTCCGCGGCAATCCGCAGGTTCGCGCCATCTATCTCGGCGAGGGTCTCCTCTATGACGCCGGTCATCGCGACGGAGCGCCGTCATGAAGCTCAGCGTTGCCGATCTCAACAGCCATTACGGCCCAGCCCACATCCTGTTCGACATCGAGCTCGAGGTCGGGGAGGGCGAGGTGGTGGCGCTGCTCGGACGCAACGGGGCCGGCAAGTCCACGACCTTTCGCTCCATCGTCGGTCTGGTCAAGCAGCGTACCGGCCGCATCGTGTTCGAGGGCAATGACGTCTCGGCCCAGCCGACCCATGCGATCGTCAAAAGCGGGCTCGGCTATGTGCCGGAAGAGCGACGCGTCTTCACGGATCTGACGGTCGAGGAAAATCTCGAGGTCGGCCGCCAGCCGGCCCGGCCCAACGCGCCGACCTGGACGCGGGAAAAATTATTCGAGCTGTTTCCGAACCTCGGCGAAATGCGTAACCGCCCGGGCGGCCGCATGAGCGGCGGCGAGCAGCAGATGCTGACGATCGCAAGGACGCTGATGGGAAACCCGTCGCTCGTGCTGCTCGACGAACCTTCCGAAGGGCTATCGCCGAAGATCGTCGAGCAAATGGTCGACGCGATCCTGACCATGAAGAAGGAGGGCGTCAGCATGCTCGTCTCCGAGCAGAACCTGCATTTCGCCAAGCTGATCTCCGACCGCGCCTACATCATCGAGCGCGGCCGTATCTGCTTCAGCGGTACGATGAGCGAGCTTGACGCGCGGCCGGACATTCGCGACGCGCATCTGGCGCTGTGAGGCGAGCAAGACAAGATAGAGGCGGGGACGGACATGACCAGGAGTGTTTCGCCGAAACGAAGTATAAAACCTTCGCGGCCGGCCTACGTTCTGGAGGAGCAGATCGGCTTCATCCTGCGTCAGGTGTGGCAGCGCCACGCCGCGATCTTCGCCAGGGAGATCGGGATCAATCTCACCTCGGCGCAATGGGCGGTACTGGCCAAGCTCACCGAGACCGGTCCCTGCTCGCAGAATCAGCTCGGGCGGCTGACGGCGATGGATGTCGCCACCATCAAGGGCGTGATCGACCGGCTCACCGCCCGCGGACTGACCGAAACCAGCGCCGATCCGCTGGACGGTCGCCGTTTGCTCGTCAGCCTGACGCGCGCCGGCCAGCAAATGGCCGAGAAAGCGGCACCCAACGCGCTGGCGATCACCCGGGAAACGCTGGCGCCGCTCGATGCGAGGGAGCGTGAGACGCTGGTGGCGCTGTTGAGCAGGCTGCGGTGAATGAAGCGATGTCTTGCTGGCGCCCGGCGCGGCCGGCTCACCTTTTGACATCGTTCTATGAAAGCGAGAGCTAAGATCCGAGAGCGCGCGGAAAGTATGGTTACCGCCCATCTCATCTTGCGACATCGCAATCTGTTTTGTGACATCGATATGTCACCTGTCATGGCTTGTCTTTGGCGTTGCGCGTAATGGGCGTCGTTACTTAGGTCTTTGTTAGGGTGCACTGCGGTATGCGATCGCGACACGCCATCGAACAGTGCAGGCTCCATGTTCAATTTCTCCACTCGCATTCGCATCCTCCCGCGACTTCGCGTCGGCCTTAGAATTCAGATTGCACTGTTAGGTATTCTGGGCGTTGTGTTGACTGGCGCGATCTGTCTGGCCGGACTCAACCTTGCCGCCAGCGCGCAGGTCGAATCCGACCAAAGCGTGAATTTACGCCAGCATGTGCTCGGACTATCGGCAAATTATCTCGAGGCCGGTCAGATCGCCACCGAGTTCCTGCGCAAGCACGACGAGAAGCAGATTGATCGGCATGCGGGCGTCCTGGACGCCGCGCTGGCGCACCTTGATGCGATCGAGACGTTTGTCGATCAGCTTCCGGACGGCGATCCGCTCAAACAGAACGGTGCGTTGCTTTCGGGCTTGAACCTTTACAAGACGCGTTTCCAGAATCTGGTTGCGATGCAGCGGGCGCTCGGACTGAACGAAAATCAGGGTTTTCAGGGCAAGCTCCGCGAAGCGGTTCACAATGCCGAGAACAAGCTCGCGGAGTTCGATCAACCGCGGCTGACCAACCTGATGCTGATGATGCGCCGGGATGAAAAGGATTTCATACTTCACGGCGATGAAAAATACGGGGATGAGTTCACCAAGCGGCAATCCGAATTTGCGGATGCGCTCAAGGTCTCGGGGCTTTCCGGCGCCGCGCGCGACGAAATTTCGTCGCTGATGAAAGCCTACCGCGAAAGTTTTAACCGCTACATGGTCACGCAGAGTTCGCTCAATGACGAGATCGACGATTTCGCCACCGTCTTCCAGCGAAATCGCCCGGCGCTCGATGCACTGGTCAAGGCCGCGGACGAGCGATATCGCTTGTCGGAGGCGCACGCCACGCAACTGCGCCAGTATTTGATCTGGACGATTGCCGGGGCCACATTCGGCATCGGCCTGCTTGCCGTTTTTTTTCGGGCACCGCATTGCCAGCTCGATCGCCCGGATGACGCAGGCCATGCAAAAGCTCGCGTCCGGTGATTTTGCCGTGGTGCTCCCCGGACTAGGCCGGGCCGACGAGGTCGGCGACATGGCGCAAGCGGTCGAAACTTTCAAGATCAGGACGAAGCAAAAAGCCGATGATGAGGCTGCTGCCAAAATGCGGCAGGAGGTGAGCGCGGCTGATGCCCGCAAGACCGAGATGAATAAGCTCGCCGACGAGTTCGAAGGCGCCGTGGGTCGCATCATTGATACGGTGTCCGCAGCTTCGACGGAACTGGAGACCGCGGCCAGGACTCTGACGGCAACGGCTGAACAGTCCCAACAGTTGACGGACGTCGTTGCGGCCGCCTCGGAGGATGCCTCCGCCAATGTCCAGTCGGTGGCTTCGGCGAGCGAACAGATGACCTCGTCGGGTGCAAGAAATCAGCCGGCAGGTGCAGAATTCCGCCCGGATCGCCAACGAAGCGGTGGCGCAGGCGCAGGCGACCACCCACCGGGTCGCCGAGTTGTCGAAGGCGGCCAGCCGCATCGGCGACGTGATCGAACTGATCTACGCGATCGCGCGGCAGACCAATCTTCTGGCGCTCAACGCCACCATTGAAGCCGCCCGCGCCGGCGACGCCGGCCGCGGCTTCGCGGTCGTGGCGTCCGAGGTCAAGGCGCTGGCCGACCAGACCGCAAAGGCCACCGGCGAGATCAGCGAACAGGTCAGCGGCATTCAGAGTGCAACGCGGGAGTCGGCGACGGCGATCAATGCGATTGGCGGCACGATCGGGCGGATGTCGGAGATCGCCTCGACCATCGCCTCAGCGGTCGAGCAACAGGGAACGGCAACACAGGAAATTTCCCGCAACGTGCGGCAGGCGGCCCAAGGCACCTTGAAAGTGAGCTCCAACATCATGAACGTGCAACGCGGCGCCAGCGACACCGGCTTGGCCTCGTCCCAGGTATTCTCCGCGGCGCAGGCCCTTTCGGGCGAAAGCCTGCGCCTCAAGGCGGATCTGGCGGCGTTCCTGAATTCGCTGCGCGCGGCTTGAGCACATGAATTCGCGGGCGCGGAGGATACGCCAGATCGTGGAATGAATTCATTCACGCCAGCAAAAGGATCGATTGGCGGCAGATAACCAGGCTAACCGATCAGCGATCGCGTCCCGCAAGTTCGAGCGTTACCAGCCTGGCGAGCAGCGTCGCGGGGTAGAGCTGACCGAATATTGCTTCCAGATTGCAAAGGCTGCGCGCTATCGGGTGCACCGGAAAAATATCGCCGTAGCCCGTTGTCGTCAGCGTCGCGAAACTAAAATAGATCAGGTTGCTGGCGAGCGCCGGACTATCTTCGAGCGACAATCCGGAAAATGCCGTGGGTACGAGCGACCCGATGAATGTAAAGAGTGCCACAAAGGTGATGGCGATCGCCAGATAGAGCAAAACAGCTCCCATGACGTGGTGCAACGTGACGCGTCCCGGGGCAAACACCGCGCGCGACACTACGACTCCCAACGTGATACCCATTATTAGCAAGGAGCCTGCAAAGAGGTTGATATCGAAGATCGATGGCGCCTTGATCCGGGATATTGCCCCGATCGTAGCCATCAGAAGTGAGACGACCATCGCGGCAAACGCAATTCGGCTTCCGGACATGACAAAGACGCCGGCAACCAGAATAATTGCAAAAAAGAGCTCGAAAGCCTGAAAGATGAATATTCCCAGGGCCTGGAGGGGCGCAATCACAAACAACATGACGACAAGTAGCCCGGTGAGAGCCGTCAGAAGAGCATCGCTCCATCTTTCCCGCAAGTTGGACATAAAGTCGTTCACAGCGACGCCCCTTTCACCACTGATGCTTTCCTGGCCCGGTACTGACATGACGTCATTATCCGGCTGGGCGGGCAAGTCTATTATTTCACGAAATGGGACGAATAGGAGCCAAGCATGGTCTATTGAGTTCTGGCGCCGGACCGGAGATACACTAGGTTTCACTCGTGCCGTCCTCAGAAGAGGTCGGTGAGAAAAACTCAGGGAGTATTTTATGCCATCGTCCGGGATTCGTCACGCCGCCATCGCTCTTGCTGCAACCTGCGTCTGCGCTCTGTCCGCTCCAGCGAGCGCGCAACTGCTCAGTCACAAGGACCTGACCTCTTCTATCGCAATCACCATCGCGCAAACGGCCATAGAAACCTGCAAGGCCAATGGCTACGCCGTGTCGGTGACCGTCGTCGGCCGCAACGGGGAGGTCATCCTGCAGGTACGCGGCGACGATACGGGGCCACACACCTTCGAGAACAGCTTCCGCAAAGCCTACACCGCGCGCACGTTCCGCTCGCCATCAGGCGCGCTGGCCGATCGGTTGAAGGCCGATCCGACGATCCCCCTCATCCACCTGAGCAACATCATCGCCAACCAGGGCGCGCTCCCGATCAAGGTGGGGATGACGTCATCGGCGCTGCCGGTGCATCGGGCGCCCCAGGCGGCGAAAAGGATGAGGCTTGCGTCAAGGCCGGCATCGATAAGGTGGCCGATCAACTGAAGTGAGGGTGCAACCATCTTCGCGGGCGGCGGGTGGTGAGCCCGCCGCCTTTTTGGCCAGAAGATATGTTTAGCGATTCGGTCGAATTATTATCAACGCTCTTGTGGCTCCATGGTTCGAGACGCGCGAAGACGCGCTCCTCACCATGAGGGCCTGAGAGAGAGAGAGACCTCATCCTGAGGAGCATCGCCAACGGGTCGCGCGAATGCGCGCCCGATGACAGACTCCGCGAAGCGTCTCGAAGGATGAAGCTATTGAAGTGGAAGATGCTCTAAAGGTCCTCAGAGTAGGATCACCGACAGCAGATGCACCTGACCCTAAGCCCGCAAACGTGGAATGAGGCGCGTCGCATTCTCGTGACCAATGGCATCGAGATCTCCGACCGACAAACCAAGCTTTTGCAGGTCGGCGATTTGGCCAAAACCGAAATAGGGGTAGTCGGTCCCGTAAGTGATCTGGGAGACCGGCACGAGCTTCATCAGCGCGGCCATGGACGGCGCGAAGGTAGCGTTGGCGGTGTCGTAATGAAGCCGCCGCAGTTCGCCCTCGATCCCCTCCGGCGCGAATTCCTTCAGGTTCGGCCGCGCGCCGTAAAACGAATTGATCCGCCCGGCCATCATCGGAATCGTGCCGCCGGCGTGCGAGAACAGCCATTTTATGTCCCGGAAGCGCGCAAATGAGCCGCTCAACAGCAGGCTTGTCACCGTCCGCGTTGTGTCGTGCGGGACTTCGATCACCGCCGGAAAGGTGCCGACGCTGAGCGCGCTGCAGCAACTCGCGACCAGGGGATGCACATAGACGACGGCCTTTCGCCGGTTGAGTTCCTCGAGCACCGGCCCGTAAGCGGGATTGCCGAGCCATTTGTCGCCGTAACTGCTCTGCAAGCCGATTCCGTCGGCTTTCAGGGTGTCGAAGGCATATTCGATCTCTTTGAGCGTCGCATCGACGTCCAGCATCGACAGCGTCGCGAACAGGCCGAAGCGGCCCGGATGGTCGCGCATCATTTCAGCCGCGTACTCATTGCAGGCGCGGGCCAGTTTGCCGGCCTGCGCCGGTGCGACGTCGAACCACACACCGGGGGTGGATGCGACCGACAGGATGCCTGTACGTATGCCATTTCGATCCATGTCCTCGATCATCTTGCTGCGAGTCCATGCGACCTGACCGGGGAAGTGCGGCTGCTTGTGCGCATCTTCGTAATCGAGCCAGAGCTTCTGATATTCGGGCGGATAAAAATGCTGGTGCGTATCGATCAGCGCCGGCTTTGTCTGCCCATGCGCCGCGATGGTCGGGACGGCCAATGCCGCGCCAAAGGCGCCGAGCCCGGTGAGGAAGCCGCGTCGTGACGCCGACGGGCCACAACAGGTACAGCAGGAGTCGTCCGCTCGCGATCCCGAATCTCTCGTGTTCACCCTGTGCTCCTCCCGTAAGATTTGAGCGAACTAAGGGCCATCGTGCGAGGTAGTCAATACGTCCCGCCGATCCCAACTGTAGAATCCGTCCATCAGGTTGGCCTTTTTTGCGTGATGAGTCGAACGCGCGCCTGGCCTGCGTAGCTCATATAATGGAGGTGGAGGGAGAACAGGGCTGGGTGCGGTTCTCTTTTGAGAGGGTGCGCTCAATGGAGGCTAAAATGCGAAAGAGAGTTTTGACGGTTCTCGGTGCGTTGCTTATCGCCGCCTTGACGACCCAAATGGCCACCGCCGCCGCGCGTCACGTCCGGAAGGGTACGCGCGCGTCTGCGCCAGCAACTCAGCAGCTTCGCAAGCAGCACGGGCTCTCCGCGCCTGCGGCCAGTGTTACTAAAAGCTGTGATGTAGTTTGGTGCTATCCGGACTGACGCTACGGAAGCGGGTACGGCCGGGCCCTGATTTGCCCGTCGGGCATATCAAACGTCCGCTTGGAAAATGAATGTCCAGCCCTGAAGCGAAAAATATTCTGCTTCGTCGCCAACCCAAATCAAATCCATATTCTCCGCCGTCTCGTTCCACAAAGGGGCGCATCGCGATCGTCACGAACGCGGAGCGGGATGCGATGGACGCGGGTGGCGCTTCTGACGAGGGCGCGGCCTGTGGACGGCGAAGTCGTGTGGTCCTGACGGCGTCAAGTTGGCGGAAGCAATTCCACCAGCGACGGTGACAAAAAAGCCCGATCACCGGGGAGATCACGAAGGAAACCGTTAAAA
>Ga0210400_10000827_pt1 | contig 32568 bp, 28 predicted proteins | sample IncBWH26MmetaG_FD_155456 | JGI IMG/M metagenome (GOLD analysis project Ga0210400, IMG submission 155456) | Forest soil microbial communities from Barre Woods Harvard Forest LTER site, Petersham, Massachusetts, United States - Inc-BW-H-26-M | ecosystem: Environmental > Terrestrial > Soil >... | reverse complement strand
TCGCATCTTCGCCAGCGGAATCCGCAATCCCACCGGGCTTCAGTGGGAACCCGAAACCGGTAAACTCTGGGCCATCGCCAACGAGCGCGATGAAATCGGTCCCGACCTGGTTCCGGATTATCTGACCTCGGTTCAGGACGGAGGCTTCTATGGCTGGCCCTATAGCTACTACGGTAAGCACCTCGACCCTCGCGTCGAACCGCAGCGGCCCGATCTGGTAGCCAAAGCGATCGTACCGGACTACTCCCTAAGCTCTCACGTCGCGCCGCTGGGCGTGGCCATGTACACGCGGACTGAACTTCCCGCGAACTACCGAAGCGGTGCGTTTGTAGCCGAACACGGAAGCTGGAACCGAACGCCGCTCAACGGCTACAAAGTGGTGTTCGTGCCGTTCAGCGGCGGACGGCCCAGCGGCCCGGCGCAAGATGTCGTTACCGGTTTCCTCGATGCGGACAATCACGCCCGCGGAAGGCCGGTCGGTTTGGCAGTCGACCACACCGGCGGACTGCTCATCGCCGATGACGTTGGAAACACGGTCTGGCGGCTGTCGTCGGCGCACCCGGGTTCCGTATCATCGATAAGATAGATCGCGCGAGACACGCTAAACGCATAGGCCGTCGACATGGCGCAAAGAGCAGCGCCATGTCGACAGGCCGGTCACGTACAGACGCTCCGGCTTTGATCAAATTGCGTATCGCCAGCGCGTTAGGCCTCTGCAGGAAATAGTATCGAAGGCTGTTCTCGCTGATCAAATGGACTCACCAATGCGTCATGCATTGCCGAGAACGCGACACCAGCCGCACTCATGCTGACGCGGTCATCCGCAGCTAAAATAAATTTAACGATCCGTAATTCAGTTGGGGCATGCAATTGCAATACTGACCTGATCGGCGAGCCATGCGGCAAACCGCTAACATCCAATTTAATGGTGCAAATAACTCCGCGCGCCTAGTTCCGTCAGGACAGCCACGCCGCGCTAGTCCCTCAGCGGCGACGTTATGCGGCTGTCGTACGGACGGCACACATCGCGCCTTTTCCCCCCGAGGCGGGCGTGCGCCGTCCGATTTTTTTTGACCCTGCAATTACGGCGTCACCGCAGCAGCCGATCCAGATTGCGTGACCGAGATTGCCTGAGGCATTTGCACAGGTCGAGCTCACGATCTACGTGTCCGCTCTCACGGATCGTTCGATTACGAAGATTTTAATGGAGAAAACAGCCGAGCATTCCCATCTCCAGTCTATCGGGACGTCGGCGTTCACTCTGCTGGGACACGCCTGACAAAGCGATGTGGCGGGACATCCGCCCTTCTAAATGGAGAATGTCATGAAACGAAGAACGATGATGATTTTTGCAAGCGCAGTGCTCGCCGGAAGCCTGCTTGCCGCAGGTGCACAAGCCCGAGGTGGCGGTGGCGGCGGTGGCCACGGCGGAGGCTTTGGTGGCGGCCACATGGGCGGCATGGGCGGGGCCCACATCGGCGGCTTTGGTGGCGGCCACATAGGCGGCATGGGCGGTGCCCACATCGGCGGCTTTGCCGGAGATCACATGGCTGGCCTCGGCGGGATTCATGCAGGTGGACTTGGCGCAGGTCGCATGGCCCGCGTCGACGGCGAGCACCTTGGCATCGGAAGGCGTCATTACGTTAACGGCGGCCTTTACGACTACGGCCTCGGTTGTCCGTATTACACTTCGTACACCCCGCCGTACTCCTGCACCTATTGAAGGCAGGCGATCCGAAAGCCGCCCACGCCGGCTTTCGCTGCCTCTGCGAAGCTCACCTGGAGATTTGGCGAATTCCAACCATCGCCATCCTCCCGGGTGAGTTCGCTCACACCGGAGCCTCGAATCCTTTCCGTTCGAGCGTGACGACACGATGGCTGCCCGCCACGAGCCTCGGATGGACCCCTGAATTTAATGTCTTAACCCTCAATTTAATGGCTCCCGACGCGCAGCGCCTATTCTTTAGTGATCCGCGCAGGTTTTTGAACGGCGGTGGATATCGGGTTTTCAGAACGGAGCGACCGACATGGGTATGGAGGGACAATTCAAGAGCCTCACCACTCGAACACAACGCGAGCCGGTGGTTGCCGGCGATGGACGCGGCAAAAGTTATCTCTGCGACATTCGCCGCTTCCCGATGCTCGAAAGGGACGAGGAGTACAGGCTGGCCAAACGTTGGCGCGAGCAAGGTGACCGCGACGCCGGCAACCAGCTCGTCACAAGTCATATGCGTCTTGCCGTCAAAGTCGCGATGGGTTACCGCGGCTATGGCCTGCCTGTCACGGAGATCATCTCCGAAGGCAACGTCGGCTTGCTGCTTGCATTGAACCGCTTTGAGCCGGATATGGGCTTCCGCTTTGCCACTTACGCGATCTGGTGGATCAGGGCTTCCATACAGGATTACATTCTGCGTTCGTGGTCACTTGTGAAAATCGGCACGACCTCAAGTCAGAAGAAGCTCTTCTTCAAACTGCGCTCGGCAAAAACCAAGATCGCCGCATTTGACAACGGCGATCTGCAACCGGAACAGGTCACCTCGATCGCCAAGAGCCTGGCTGTATCGGACCAGGACGTCATCGACATGAATCGGCGCCTCCGCGGCGATAAATCGATCAATACGCCGCTTCGTGACGACGATGAAGCCGGCGAATGGCAGGACTATCTCGTTGATCAATCTCCCTCGCCGGAGGCCATCGTTGTGGCACAGGACGAGAAATACCACCAGCATAACGCACTGATCGCCGCGATTGATGTACTGAACGACCGCGAACGTCGCATTTTCGAGGCGCGGCATCTGGCGGATGAACCGCTCACGCTCGAGCAGCTCGCGGAACGATTCAACGTGTCGCGTGAACGCGTCCGGCAAATCGAAGTGCGCGCGTTCGAGAAAGTGCGAAAGGCCGCCAAGAACATCGCCGCAAAGGCACCTGCGGCGATGCAAGCAGCCTGGAGTGCCTGACTCTTAAGGCATCAAGCCACGGATCAGCCCGCATAAGCCCTACGCACAGGGTTCCAACAGGATTCCATGTGACGTGGAGCGCTCTCACGCCCACCTGGATTCATGCGTTCGGCGCCGATTTCCCGGCCGCCCGCACCTTCAAAATATTCATTGCGGCATATTCGACCGTATTAACTGACGGCCTCAGCCAATTCGCGCGATACGCCATGGTCTGTTGACGCACGCAACAGAACCGGAATCGATTTGTAGGAAGGCGTTCCGGATCTGGCATCGTAATGATCGAGCGCCACCAGGACATTCGCTTCAGGATAGTAAGCCGCGATCGAGCCCTGGGCGATATTGAAGGCGACCGCCGTCAGTTTGCGCATAACGCGCCGGACCGGTTTCGACCCCGCATCGGGCATGGCGCTGATATCGACGAGATCGCCGTGCTTCAGGCCTCGGCTGGCGAGGTCGCGCTCGTTGACGAATACGACGTCACGGCGCCCCGTGATCCCGCGATAGCGATCATTCAAGCCGTAGATTGTCGTGTTGTATTGATCATGACTTCTGATCGTCGTGAGCGTGAGAGCTTCACGATTCGTGCCCCGCGGATCTTCCTCAAGGCCGGAGTAGACGAGAAAATTTGCCTTCTTCGTCGGCGTCAGCCACTCCCGTTCCGACGCAGCAACGTGCAACCGAAATCCACCAGGCTTCGCGATGCGGGCATTGAAGTCCGCGAATTCGGGAAAAACCGCCTCGATGGCGTCGCGGATTTTTCCGTAATCGGCGACAAGGTCTGCCCATCCGACCCGCGTGTTCGGCATTGTCGCCATCGCCATCCCCGCGATGATTTCCGGTTCTGACCTGAGATGCTCGGACGCGGGCTTCAGCCCGCCGCGGGAGGCGTGAACCATCGACATTGAATCTTCCACGGTGACCGACTGCCGGCCCGTCGCCTGAACATCGATCTCTGTGCGCCCCAGACAGGGAAGAATGAAGGATTGCCTGGCCAGCAGCAGATGCGAGCGATTGAGCTTGGTGGCGATATGCACCACGAGATCGAGGTTCCTCATCGCCTTGAACGTGACGTCCGGATCGGACATCGCAACGGCAAGGTTGCCGCCAAGACAGACCAGAGCCTTCGAGCGCCCATCCCGGATCGCTTCGATCGCCTCGATGGCGTTATGGCCCTTGTTGCGTGGCGGCTCGAATCCGAACACGCGGGCTAATCCATCCAGCAGCGCTGCACTCGGGATCTCGGTAATGCCGACCGTGCGGTCCCCCTGCACATTCGAGTGGCCGCGCAGCGGAGAAATACCGGCGCCCTTGCGTCCGATATTGCCGCGCAGCATCAACAGATTGGCGATCTGCTGCACGTTACCGGTGCCGTGGCGATGCTGGGTGATCCCCATGCCGTAGTTGATGATAACTCGCTCCGCCTTGGCGTAGATATTGCCGACGAACTCGATATCCGACCGCGACAGACCCGAGGCCTCCTCGATCGCATCCCAGGAGGTCGCTTCAATGTCGGCCAGCAGTTCATCGATGCCAGTGGTATGATTCTTGATGAAATCGCGGTCGAGAACACCGGGACCACCTTCGGCGAGGCTTTTCTTGTCGAGTGCCACCAGGCACTTCATCATCCCCTTCAGCACCGCGATATCGCCGCCGACCTTCACCTGATAGTAGGTTGACGCGATCGGCGTCGAGCTCAGCGTCAACATCTCCGCGGGGTGCTGCGGTGACGTAAACCGCTCCAGCCCGCGCTCGCGCAACGGATTGAAGACGATGATCGGCACTCCCCGCTTCGAAACCTCGCGCAGGGTCGTCAGCATGCGTGGGTGATTGGTCCCGGGATTGTGGCCTATGCAAAAAACCGCGTCGCTGTGATCGAAATCCTCCAGCGTCACGGTCCCCTTGCCGACACCGATCGACTGCGGCAGGCCGACGCTGGTCGCCTCGTGACACATGTTCGAGCAATCGGGAAAGTTGTTGGTTCCATATTCCCGCGCAAACAACTGATAGAGGAAAGCCGCCTCATTGGACGCCCTGCCTGATGTGTAAAACTCCGCCATATCGGGGTGCGGTAACTGGCGGAGCGCGGCACCGATCTTCGCGAGCGCCTCCTCCCACGAAATCGGCAGGTAACGATCGGTTGCCCGGTCGTAGACCATCGGATGCGTAAGACGCCCTTCATTCTCGAGATTGAAGTCCGGCCATTTCCAGAGTTCGCTGACCGCATGGGCGGCGAAGAATTCCGGTGTTGTCCGTTTAGCCGTCGCTTCCCACGAGACGGCCTTGGCGCCGTTCTCGCAGAACTCGAAAGACGAGGTATGTTTCGGATCCGGCCAGGCGCAGCCCGGACAATCGAACCCGTGCGGCTGGTTCATGGTGAGAAGACCATGCGCCTCTTTCACAACGGCCATCTGACCGCGAACGGCATCGGCCACGGCTTTCAGAGCGCCCCATCCCGCGGCGGCTCCTTCGTAATCGCCGACGCCTGCGACATCGTCTTTGCTCATCGTGCTCTCCATGGCCGCGGGATGTCGGACGGTTGCGATCGAACCGATATCTCCCGAAATGCTTCAGGAATGGACATCTGAAGCGAACAAGGACTGCTCAAGTAAAATGGCGTTTAGTATTTTGAACGCCGAAAATAGCTGGGCCGGGCGATCACTGTTCGGAAATAGGAAGCGAGCGGCGCCCAACCAGCGCCCGCCGAATGACCGAAGATCGTAGCGGCGAGCAATGCCGACACTCGGATCGGCGACACCGACCTGCAGTTCCTCGAAGCGTTCAGAGCTCCCTTTTTCGCGGACGTCCCCGCAAAGCCCTCCGTCAGGACGCGGAGTACTAAACGGCAATTTACTGGCTCTCCGATCAGCCACTGCCTAACTCGCCCGTTGAATATCAATGCGGACGCGCATGACCGGAACAGAAAGAGCAAGCATCCGGCGCGGCTCGATCGTGGTCGCCGGGATCGCCGTTGCCGCGACCGTCATCCTCGCAGTCGGTGTCGCGACCTCGCGCAGTGTGGCCGCGGGGCCAGAAGCGGCGCCGTCACCTCATGCCACCGAATATGTGCCGAGCATCAGCGATCTGATGATCGCGACAATTCAACCGCGCCACGAGCGTCTCTGGTGGGCCGCGCAGAATGAAAATTGGGAATTTGCCGGCTACGAGCTTGGAAATCTCCACGGCGCGTTCAATCGATTGGGGCAGGCTCATCCAATTGAACACGACATCTCCTTTCCGGAGATGATCGTCTCGGTCACGGAGCAACCGTTCAAGGAACTCGACAGCGCGATCAAAGCCAAGGACAACGCCGCGTTCGCCAAGGCCTATGGTGACCTGACGGACGCCTGTAATTCCTGCCACCAGGCGCTCAACCACGGCGTGGTCGAAATCCGCGTACCGAACCGGACATCCGCGTCGGATTTAAACACCGGCGGCACGCCGCGGAATTGACGCGTCGCGATGCCGAAGAGTTCCATACCTTTCGAGCCGAACCACACTGTGAATGTTAATTTAATCGCTCCCGATCATCCGAAACCTATCTCTCGTGGACCCCCCGTCAATTTTGGATAGGAGATCTACATGTTTTCGAGACGCGAGATGCTGGCAGTTTCCGCTGCGGGCGCCGTGGCAACAGTAAACGCGGCGCGCGCCGCTTCCTTCGGTAATCCGGACATGCCGCCGCAAGGCGCCATCAACGCCAAAGGTCCGGGAAATCTCGCGGACCCGGGCCCGCAAAACGAGGCGATCGTCAAGCAGTTCCCCTCCGCGCAATTTCCGCCGGCAACCGATGTCGGTGGTAGTCCGATGGACTGGGCCTCATTCAATAATGCGCCAAAGCGCGTCCAGAACGGCGGCTGGGCCCGCCAGGTGACGGTGGAAGACTTCGCGGTTTCGAAGGAGATATCAGGCGTCAATATGCGGCTGACCGCAGGCGGAATCCGGGAACTGCACTGGCATCAGGCTGCCGAGTGGGCGATCATGACGTACGGCAGTTGCCGCATAACCGTTCTCGACGCCGCCGGCCAGCCATATGTTGCGGACGTCAATGAGGGCGACCTCTGGTATTTTCCTCCCGGCGCTCCACATTCGCTGCAGGGGATCGGCGCTGACGGCTGCGAATTCGTCATTTGCTTCGACGACGGCCACGCCAACGAATTCAACACGTTGCTGCTATCGGATTGGCTTGCTCACACACCGCCCGAAATGCTGGCAAAGAATTTCGGCGTTCCGGCGGAGACATTCGCGAAAATTCCCCTGCAAAATCTCTGGATCTTCCAGGGCACCGTGCCCGGCGACCTGGCCGCGGATCGCGCCGCCATCGGCAAGAACGCACCCGTCCCGCCCTATCCGTTCGTTTTTCCACTTGGAGCCTCGCAACCAACCAAAGAAAACAGCGGCGGCAACGTACGCGTCGCCGACAGCACCAACTTCAACGTTTCGACGAGAGTGGCCGCTGCGCTGGTGACGGTTCGTCCCGGCGGCGTACGCGAGATGCACTGGCATCCAAACGCCGACGAATGGCAGTATTATATCAAGGGCAAGGCGCGCATGACGGTGTTCAATACCGGCCCCAATGCGATGACAATGGACTTCAATCCCGGCGACATTGGTTACGTCAGGAAAAATCTCGGGCATTACGTCGAGAATGTCGGCGACACGGACCTGGTGTTTGTCGGTGTCTTCAGGGCTCACCGGTATGAGGAGATTTCCCTGTCCAACTGGCTGACGCATACGCCGCCGGCGCTGGTTGCCCAACATCTGAATATAGACGAAGCAACCATAGCGAAATGGCCAGACAACGCCCCTGGTTTGATGCCCAAGTCCTGACCGGCGATGTCAGGGTTCAACGTCTGCGGCACGGGCGAAGTTGCCCGTGCCGCAATTAGTGGCTGCCGGGCCATAACAGGCAAATAATGAACCCAATCAGCAAACTCACGCTTGGCATGACGGCGGCGAAAACCGTGACCGTCACCCCGGAGATGACAGTCGGTCATTTCGTGGCGCACATGCCGCAGGTCTATGCCACGGCAATGATGATCCTGCATATGGAAATGGCGGCAGGCGCCTCGATCGCCTCGCACCTGCCGGAGGGGTTCGTCAGCGTCGGCATGGACGTGAAAGTCCGCCACCTTGCCGCGACGCCGATCGGCCGCACCGTCCGCGCGATTTCTCGCGTCGTCAAGATCAACCCGAAGAGCGTCGTGTTCGAGGTCGAAGCCTGGGACGGCTCCCGCAGGATCGGCGATGGCACGCATTGTCGCGGCATCGTCAATGTAGTGGAGTTCGAAAAGCGGTACGCCATCAGGCAATTCGCCTGAGCCTGGATTCAATTAAACCGAACTCGCGATCGGACCGGCCTTAAAGCATGGTGAGGTACGGATCCTGTTTCCTCACGCCTCCCCCAGCCATGAATATCAAGACCGCCGGGCAACGGGCGCGGTGCGCTGCTGGGCAACGTGGGCGGGTGATCCCGCGATCTGATCCCGCGGCAACGAGATCGTTGACGGGGTCAGCGACTAGAGCGGCGGCGAGACCGACGTCAGCGTCGCCGCGACATCAGTCGCCTATCGGGCTCGCCGCAGGCTAATGGTGCCCATATCCAGCGGCTTCGCCGACCTTGCCTCTGAATACCGTGTAGCTGACGATCGTGTAGATCAGCATGAGCGGAAAGACGATCAGGCCGCACCCCCAGAACATGAACGTAAGACTGGATTGCGGCGCAGCGGCTTCGTCGACGGTGATGACGGAGGGGATCATGTATGGCCAGAAGGACAGCGCCAGGGTTCCAAATGCCGATATGAAGATCAGCGCCACCATGTAGAACGGCCAATGGTCGTTGTGCCGGAGGATGCTGAGTGCGAGCACGGTTGCGGCCACCGCTCCAACCGCCGGGAATACGAAGAGGTACGGCCGATCGATCCAGCGATGCAGGATTGGAAGGTTTTCCGCCAGCGCATAAGCGAAGACAACCACAAGAAATGCCAGTACGCCGATCGCGAGAATGGGAATCTGCCGATGCGCCACGTCACGGACCTCGCCTTCGCATTTCTTCGCCAGCCAACAGGCGCCGAGAAGCGCGTAGCCAAGGCAAAGCCCGAGGCCGCACAGTATCGCAAACGGGGTGAGCCAGCCGAAGGCCCCCCCGGAATATCGGCCGTTCGTGACTTGCAGTCCTTCCACCAGCGCGCCGACCATCAGCCCCTGGATAAAAGTCGCGATCAAAGATCCGCCAGCAAAGCTGACGTCCCAGATCCAACGCAGCCGCTGCGTCTTGTAGCGAAACTCGAACGCCACGCCACGCAAGATCAGGCCGAGCAGCATGACAATGACAGCAAGGTAGAACGCCGACATCACAGTCGCGTAGACGGGCGGGAAAGCTCCCCACAGAATGACGGCGGTCACGACCAGCCAGGTCTCGTTGCCGTCCCAGATCGGCGCGACTGCGCTCAGCATCGCGCCGCGCCTCGGTTCGCCGTTCGCGAGTCCGAACAGCAAGCCGACCCCGAGATCGACCCCGTCGAGCAACACATAGAGCAGAATGCTGATGGCCAAAAGCGAGACCCAAAATGTGATCATGGCTATTCTCCGGCGCCGGCGTGGCTGGGTTCCAGAATTGGTTCGTCATCGGGCAGCGACATCGGCCGGTTCGGAACCACCAGATGCGGGACCTCGAACGGCTTTCTCACAGGACCCTTGTCGATGAGGCGGTAGATGTAAAACGTGCCGAACAGGAAGATGAAGGTATAGACCGAACAGAAGATCACGAACGAGATGATCGCCTGGCCCGTCGTCAGGAACGGCGTCATGGCTTCCGCGGTTCGCAACACGCCAAAGACGACCCAGGGCTGACGGCCGACTTCGGCGGTGAACCAGCCGGTAACGATCGCTATGAAGGGCAGTGGAAAGCTGAGGAACGTCAGCCAAACCATAGGGCGATTATACGCCAGGCGATGTCTGAAACTCAGATAGGTACCGAACCAGGCGAGCCCCAGCATCGCCAGACCGCACCCCACCATGATCCGGAATGTGAAGAACGGAATGACAATCGGCGGCCAGTTCTCCTGCGGGATGCTGTTTAATCCGGTTTCCGCCGCCGTGAGGCTGTCGGCATCAATCAAGCTGCCCAGGGGCGGCGGCAGTGTGATCGCGAACAGATTGCGCCGGTGCTCTACATCCGGCCACGCGAACAGGACCTCGGAAGCGGGCTTCTCGTCGTTCCAGCGACCTTCAATCGCGGCCATCTTGGACGGTTGGTAGGTGTTGACGTATTCACCGGTCAGATGTCCGAACAGGAGCTGAACCGGCATCAGCACGGCCGCGAGACCAAGGCCCATGCGCAGCATGATTCTTGCTTCGGCGTGGTATGTCTTCCGCAACACGTACCATGCCCCGGTCGCGGCAACACAGAAAGCCCCGGTCAGATAGGCAGCGAGCAACATGTGGGGAAATCGCGACCAGACCACCGAATTGAAAAGGATCTTGGTCCAGTCGTTGGGAACGAAGGCGCCGTTTTCCAGGACATAGCCGGTCGGCACCTGCATCCAGCTGTTATTGACCATGATGAAGAACGCCGAAAACGTGGTCCCCAGCGCAACCATGGCGGTTGAAAACAAATAGAGCCATGGCGGCACGCGGCTGCGGCCAAAGATGAGGACGCCGAAGAAACTGGCCTCGAGCATGAAGGCCCAAAAGGTCTCGTACATCAGGAGCGGGCCCTGGATCGGCCCGGACATTTTTGACAACACGCTCCAATTGGTGCCGAACTGGAATGCCATCACGATCCCGGACACCACGCCCATTCCGAACGCAACGCCGAATATCTTCAGCCAAAATTCAAAGATCACGCGATAGGCCTGACGGCCGGTCGCAAGAGACATGGCTTCGAGGACAGTCAGCCACGCTGCCAGCCCGATCGTGAAGGACGGAAAGATGATATGGAAGGTGATGGTGAACGCGAATTGAATTCGCGACAGCAGAAGCGCCGTCATGTCCATTTGCAACTGCTCCCGGTCCGAGTGCGATTTACCCGAAGCTAATAGCAGGACAAGGGAGGGCTATTAAATTTGCCGTTAGTATTCTAAACCGGTGTTGCGATCGAGCCTTTTGACACCATCGATCCATTACCCGATCGCCAGTCGCGTCGTGTCAGGCAGCCACGCTGCGTGACGGCGGTGCCATGAATTCCGGCCCCACTGGATCGATGATGGTTTCGCTCAAGATCCGATCGATCTCGACCTTGGTGGAGGCGTCGAGCGACCATCCGATCACGTCGTCGGCTGGCTGCAACTGATCGGGATGACGCGCGCCCCACAACGCGGTGGTGATGCCCTGGTCGAGCATCCAACGGACCGCCAGGTGAATAACGCGCTTGCCGAAACGTTGCTGGGCAAGCCGATCGAGCTTTTGCACAGCGGCCACATATTGTGCGAACCGAGGCTCGACGAATTTCGGATCGTTGCGCCTCAGATCGTCGCCATCGAAGACCGTATCCGTCTTCATTCGTCCGGACAGCAGGCCGCGGCACAGCGCGCCATATCCCAGCGTGGCAATCTTGTGTTCCCGGCAATAGGGCAGAAGGTCCGCTTCGATTGCGCGTTCGAACAGATTGTAGGGTGGCTGCAGCACATGCAGCGGCGCGATGCGGCGGAACCGCTCCATCTGGAGAACCGAAAAATTACTCACGCCGATGGCGCGGATCTTTCCCTGCTCCAACAGGGTGTGCATCGCCTCCGCGGTTTCTTCGATCGGAACCAGCGGGTCGGGCCAGTGAACCTGATAGATATCGATGTAATCGGTTCGAAGCCTGAGCAAGGAGTCCTCGACCTCGCGCAGGATGCGGGCGCGGCTGCCATTACGGAATACCCTTCCGCCGTCCCATTCCAGTCCGGCCTTGGTGGCAATAAGGACGTCAGAGCGCAGCCCGCCTTCCGCGATCGCCTTGCCTACGATCTCTTCAGAACGTCCGAACCCGTAGACCGGCGCCGTGTCGACAATGTTGATGCCATGCTCAAAGGCGGTTCGGATGGTCGCGACCGACTCAGCTTCGTCGGTTCCACCCCACATCCAGCCACCGATGGCCCAAGTGCCGATCGCGATCGGCGACACCTTGAGCGAGGTGCCGGGAATGCCGGTAAGTTCCGTGTTCACTTGAAGGGGTTCAGCTCGAAGTGTCATGATCTAACCTTCTCACAATATTCGGTTTAGGTTCCCGATTGGCTGATAGCTCCGACCTCACTTGGCGGTGACGGAGGGTAGGCTGTAGATTCCCGCTTCCTCCGCGGCGATCAGCCCGAGCGCGGTCCAATCGAGTTCGCCGTAACCGCGCGCGATTCCCGTGATGAGCCGGTCCCGGACCACATTGACCGAGGGCATCGGGGCGCCCGCTTTCTCTGCTTCCGCAAGCGCCAGGCGCACATCCTTGAGCACAAGCGGCAGGACAAACCCGGCCGCGTAGGTCTGCCTGGCAATCTTGTCGCCATAAATCTTGTGCGCGCGTCCGCCGAACATCGTTCCCGTCATGATGTCGATGAAGGGCTGCGGATCCAGCCCATGCTTTCGCACCACCGCAACCGCTTCTCCAAGCATCTCCAGCGCCGTCGCGCTCATCATGTTGCCGAGCAGTTTGAAGAGATTTGCGTCTTGCGGATCGCTACCGACAACAAACGTCCGCTGTCCGAGACTGCGGAAGATCGGCTCGCAGCGTTCGACATCGGCCGGGACGCCGGCGGCGACAATGAACAGCTGGCGCGCTTTGGCCGCATCCGGGTTCCCGAACACCGGCGCAGCTACATAGCCTTGTCTGAGCCGCGCGTGCTCGCCCGCCAACTGCGAGGCCGCCGTGGTACTAATCGTGCTCATCGACAGATGGATCGCGCCCGGCATCAGGCCCGCAGCCAGACCGTGGAGATCATCGTGCCTGTCACCGAACACGATTTCGCGCACGGCGGCGTCGTCCGGCAACATACTGATCACGACCTCGCAATCGAGCAGGTCGCCGATATCAGTTGTGGGCCTGAGACCGATGGACTCAAGCTGGCGGATGCGATCGGGGCGACGGACATATGCGATGACCCGGCGCCCGGCCGCCGCGAGGTTTGCTGCCATCGCCGTTCCCATGCGGCCAAGGCCGACGAAACCTATATCGCCCATGACCGGCGGACGACCGGATTGAGAACCACCTCGACGCTCGCCTTGTGGAATTTCGGATACGCCTCCGAAAGCAGGAGGTGTGCGGGCTTCGTGCTTGGACATAGGAACTCCTGATCGCCCGAAGCAGCACCGCGTGATGGGCACCTTGCGACGGACACAACCGAGGATGTGGTAACGGCCGAATCCTGCGCTTGTCTCGGCTTGCCGTGCTCTACGTCCTTTTGCTTGGATTTCCTGAAGGCGGCGGTCGACGGCCCCCAGCATCGCGCGCGTTGCCCGGGGTTGCGGCACGCCGCGGCGATAATCTCAAAATTGGCGACATGAAACGCCAATTTAATGGCGCCGAAAGTCTATGCTTTTATTCTTTATCCGGGCTTCAATTGCCGCACGGGCGGACCGCAAACGCAGGAAACGTTTCTTCAATTGTGAAAAGCAATAGTGGCTTTGTTCGCGACCTCACCGGCGCTTCCACCCACTCGAGGAGACACTCTGGCGCAGGAGGAAAGCCAATGCCCATTTCGGTGGAAGGAATCAGCGGCAGCGGCATTAACCCTTCGGGCCTTCATCCGTCTCATCGATCGATCGTTGAAATTTCGCCGCCCGATATCGCGCGCCGCCGACTGGCACATTGGGGCGCAATCCAGGCAGACACAGTAAAGGTGACCCGGCGCGGCACTTTCGAATACGGCTTTCAGGCCCGGCGACATTTGCTGATCGTTCACGAGCGGGCAGAGCGAAATGAAGGCGAGACGTTTATCGAGGGCCTGCCCAAATCGACGTTGCGCGAGTTCAATTGCAAGCTGAGCTTCGTGCCTGCGGGGCATCGGTTCTACGGGTGGGAGACACCGCGGGTACTGACGCGCGTTACCTATTTCTATATCGATTTGCAGGACCGACTGTTTGATCCGGAAATTGGCATCGCCTCCTCCAAGATCAGCCCGCGCCTGTTCTTCTTCGATCAAGCGGTCTGGGACACTGCCCTCAAGCTCAAGGCCGAAGTCGGGAACGCCGATCCTTCGAGCCGCCAATATGGCGAGGCCCTGAGCCTCGTGCTGATGCACGAACTCATTCGATCGGAACGAACGACAAACGGCGCGGCGCCGCGGCTTCGTGGCGGCTTGCCGAGGTGGCAGCAGAAGCGCGTGGCGGAGTTCATCCAAGAGCATCTCGCGGAGGACATTTCGTTAGCCACGCTGGCAGAACTGGTCGATCTGAGCCTCTATCACTTTGCGCGCGCCTTCAAACTATCCTTCGGCGTGCCTCCGCATCGATACCATATGGCCCGCCGGATGGATCGCGCCAGGAGCCTGTTGCGGGGATCGGCGCTCTCAGTGACCCAGATCGGTATCCAGATCGGCTTTCGCGACACCAGCTCATTCACGAGGGCCTATCGCAAGTTCGCTGGCGTCGCGCCGAGCGAATATCGACGCCACCAGGAAGCCAGGCAATTAATCGTTTGATTTCGGTCCGCCGTGATAACGATACCGATCGGGTTCATACGCATGATGCAGCATCATGGCGTCCCTGCGCTGCCAGTCGCGACTATCACGGGTGTGCGAATTGGCTGATCCGGGAGTGCGACCATTTGCGTTGGAATAGAACTGCGCCCGATAGCATGGCTCTTCGGTAACAGCCTGCGCCAGAGCGGCCGTGGCGAAAGTTGCCGCGACGGCCGCGACGGCGCCCATCAAGGCTAATTTCATCTCAAGTCTCCTCGTGGATGGTCCAGACCACATAAGAGGGCAGCCGCCGTTCCGCCAATCAATTCTGTTTCAACGCGTCTGGTTTTTACGCATTGGGATGCGGATATTCGCGCGAATTACATCTCAAAAGATTTAATGGCCTCGGTCGGGCCGATTGCCATCTAGCTGGAACCAAAGCAAGGAGATGACGGCAGTGAAGATTGTCACGGGAAGGCGGGGCGTATTGGGAACATTCGCTTTGACCGCGATCACCGGCGCGCTCGGTCTGGCATCGACGGCCATCAAGCCCGCTGCCGCGGCCATCGAATCCGCGTTGACACCGCCCGGTGCGACGCACCTTGACGCAATCAGGAAGCGCCTCGCGCAGGCGCCCCGCCGCCGCGATTTCAAGACGGTGCCGATGATTCTGGATCACGAGGAGCAATGGGATCACGAAGCATTGACAGAGGTCCTCTCCTATCGGCCCGCGCCCAAGCAGGCCTGGGACAATACCGACATTGCAGGCCCCTGGCTGAACCTGATGCGCAACGCGCTCAATTCGCAGATATGGTCGTTCAAGCATGCGGATTTTCTCGCTGTTTCGGTGACGCATGGTACAGCCCAGCTTGCGCTCTACGATCAGGCCATATGGGACAAGTATCAACTGACCCGACTGGCCGGCGAGGAGTTCAGCACCAATACGGCGATCATCGAACAGAAAGCGGCGGCTGCCGATCCCGCGAATTTTGAGGACCCGACAGGGCCCTTCTCCAGCGAGGATAATTCCATACCCGCGCTGATGCGGCGCGGCGTGGTATTCATGTCCTGCCACAATGCCATTTGGGAACAAGCGGCTGCGCTCATCAAGACTGATATGAACCCCGACAAGCTCTCTCATCCCGCGCTTGCCGCGGAACTGACCAACCATCTGGTGAACGGCGCCGTTCTAATTCCGGGTGCCACTGGCACACTGCCCGAATTGCAGCAGGCCGGCTTTCATTACGCAAAGTAAACTCGAGCCGTCGGCCTGATATAATTGAGCCCGTAGCCTATCGTCCTGCTTACCGCTCGTCTTGTCCTGAACGAAACCAAGGAGACGTCGCATGTCCATGCTCGACTGGAACGCCTATCGTCAGCAGCTTACGGTGCGGATTGGCGAGATCGCCAAAATCAGCCCCGATACCATCAAGGGTTATCAGACACTGAGCGCAGCGGGCCAGAAGGCCAATCTGCTCGGTCCGAAAATCCGCGAGCTGATCTCGCTCGCGGTCGCGGTCACTCTCCGGTGTGATGGCTGTATCGCGGTTCATACTGAAGCCGCGGCGCGTCATGGCGCCTCGCGGGAGGAGATCGCGGAAGCGCTCGCCGTCGCGACAACGGTCAATGCCGGCGCCGCCCTCGTCTATTCCGCCCGCGTTCTCGACGCCTATCAGCAGGTGGCGCCGCCGCGGCAGCCCGCCTGATCCTTAATGGCCGGCGCCGCGCGGTCTATTCAGCGCGTTTTCGATGCAGTTGATCAAGACGGGTCCAGCGAAGGGCTTGGCCAGGAAGCAAATGGCTCCGGCCTTCAGCGCGCGGGCGCGGACGCTGTCGTCGGGGAAGGCCGTGATGAAGACAAACGGCGCGTCGTTTCCCAGCGTGCGCATATGCACCAGCAGGTCCAACCCGCCCATCACGGGCATCTGCACATCCGCAACGACGCATGAACAGTCGTCCAGGCGGGCTGACTTCAGGAAGTCAACCGCCGACGCAAATGTATGGACCTGGTATCCGTGCGAGCTGAGAAGATTATCAGTCGCGGTACGGACGGATGCATCGTCGTCGATAACGGAAATCACTGAAAGCATTGACAAGGCGGATCTTCCTGAAGCGTGTGCAACGCACCTTATCTAGCGATGCACCGGGTCGAAAGTGACCCGCCAATCGGGATCGTGAAATTATACTTAAGTTTGTTAGCTCAAGGACCTAGCGCCGAAATCGGTTCAGCCGTTCGGCGACCGGTCAGCCACCGCGATGAATTCCCAGCATTTCGGCCTTTCTCACTAAATCGGCCAGCGACTTCGAACCCATTTTCTTCATGATATGCCCGCGATGAATCTTCACGGTAATCTCCGCAAGTCCAAGTTCGGCAGCTACCTGTTTGTTCATGAGACCGGACGATACCAGAGCCAAAATCTCCCGCTCGCGGGGGGTCAGGGTCTCGAGATTCGCCCGTAAATTCGCGATGATCCTGTCGGTTTCCCGCCGCTGCCGGTCCCGATCGATCGCCGTCACCACGGCGTCCAGCATGTCCTGGTCGCGAAACGGTTTGGTCAGGAAGTCGACCGCGCCGCCCTTCATGGCTCTGACGGTCATCGGAATGTCGCCGTGGCCAGTCATGAAAATGACTGGAATATGGATATTCGCCTTGGTTAGCTCGGCTTGGAAATCCAGACCGCTTAGCCCTGGCAACCTGATATCAAGGACCAGGCAGCTGGCGACATCTGGAAGCTTGTTTTGCAGCATTTCGGACGCCGAACCGAACACCTCGACTTCCAATCCCACTGATTGAAAAAGGTTGGTGAGTGCTCGGCGCATCGATGCGTCGTCTTCGACAATGAAAACGATCGATTCCCGGGTGCTGGCGGGCTCAGGCGATGATTTGGGGCGGTCGGTCACGATGCAGCCTCCTCCTGATACAAGGGCAGGAAGAACTGAAATGTAGCACCGGGCCCCTCGTTTTTGGAAGCTGACATTCGTCCCCCATGAGCTTCCACGATCGACCGGCAGATCGAGAGCCCCATGCCCATGCCGCCCGACTTGGTTGTGAAAAAGGCCTTGAACAACTGTTCCGCATCATGGGCGGAAATGCCGACACCGCAATCCGTCACGCTGAGGCGCATGCCATGCGCTTCGTCCAGGCACGATCGAATCACCAGTTCACGCGGTCGATCCCTGACCAGTTCCATGGCCTCAATGCCATTCATGACCAGATTGATAACCACCTGCTGCAACTGGACCCGATCGCCGAGGATCATGCGTTTAGCCGGCGCCAATTCCGCTCGCAACGATACCTGGTGGCTGATCAACTCACGCCGCACCAGTTCAATGACCTCCCTGACGACGTCATTGAGGTCGAGCAGCATCTTCTCCGTGTCGGTCTTGTTCGCCAGCGCCCGGACCCGCCGGATTACCTCGCCTGCCCGGTTGCCGTCGTCGATGATCCATTCCACCGATCGGCGTGCAGCATCCAGATTCGGGGTTTCGCGGTCGAGCCAGCGCAGGGAGGCTTCCGCGTTAGCGACCACCGCGGCGAGGGGCTGGTTCACTTCATGAGCGATGGAGGCCGCTAATTCGCCCAATGTCGTCACCCGCGTGACATGCGCGAGTTCCACCTGCGCCTTGTGCAGCTTCTCCTCGGCCTGTTTGGTCGCAGTAGTGTCGACCACGGCTCCAATAAACTCCAGATGGCCGGCCTGATCTCTGACAACGTGAGCGACCACGTGGACATACTTGATTGAGCCGTCCGGCATCAGCAATCGATGCTCATAGTCGAGATCTGTTCCGTTGCGGGATGCGCGGTCGATTGTCTGTTCCACAACTGCACGATCTTCCGGATGAGCGCGTTGAAGAAGCATTTCGAAAGTGACGGAATGCGGATCGTCAAATCCAAGAATTCGGAAGAATTCCCTGGAGCCGGAGCGTTCTCCGGTGGAGACATTCCAGACGAAGCTGCCGGTTTGGCTCACGCGCTGTGCTTCGGCCAATTTAGCTTCACTGCGCCGCAACCGTTCCTCGGTCCGCTTGCGATCCTCGATGTCGGTAGATGACCCGTACCATTTGACGATGTTGCCCGCCTCGTCGCGCAACGGTTCGGCCTCGAACAAAAACCAGCGATACTCGCCATCGAAGCGCCGGAGCCGAGCCTCGAGCCCGCCTCGCACACCGGACTTTCGTATCGCCCGCCACTTCTCCAACATGCCCGCCATGTCGTCAGGATGAAACGCGCGGAGCCAGCCAGCGGCGGCTTGGTCCAAAGAAAGACCGGTATAGTCGAGGGCTGTTTGATTAAGGAAATCGGGATTGCCCTCCGCTCCAGCGCGCCAGACCAGCGTCGGGATCGTGTCGACGACAAGTCGAAGACGATCTTCCGATCTCTTGAGTTCGTCAAATGCTCGTTGTAACCTTTCCTTTGCCTCGTATTGCTCGGTGACGTCCACGTGCGTTCCGACCAACTCGATCACATCGCCCGCGTTATTGACGACCGGATGTCCTACGGAACGCACGCGCTTTACCGATCCGTCGGGAAGAACGATCTTGAAATCGACTTCGAAATCCGATTTCTCCCGGATTGTCCGTTGCGCGACCTCGATAACCCGTCGCCTGTCTTCGGGAGCAACACGCTCCCGGAAGGGTCGCTGCCGTCCAGCATCCCTTTCCGGGTCCAAACCAAACAGGTGATAGACTTCGGCTGACCGGTACACGAACTCTCGCTGCCTTACATCCCAGGCCCAACTGCTTGTATGGCTGAGATGCTGGGTTTCGGCCAGATAGGCTTCGCTACGTCGCAGCTTCCGTTCCGCGTCCCTTGCAGCCGTAACATCCGATACCGCTCCAATGAACTCGATTCTACCCGGTTCATTTCTCGTGGTGCGAGCCACCGCATGGACATATTTCACCGAGCCATCCGGCATCAGCAACCGATATTCATGATTGAAATCCCTGCCCTCGCTGCACGCGTTGTCGAGGGTCTCCTGCACGGCAGCCCGATCTTCCGGATGGGTACGCTGGATGATGCATTCCACGGTCGGTCTCGTCGTTCGGTCAAATTGGAAGATCCGAAACGTTTCATCGGTCCAGAAAATTTCTCCAGTGGAGGCATTCCATCCGAAGCTGCCGGTCCGGCTTAATCTCTGCGCTTCGCTCAAATGCATTTCGCTGTGCAGAAGCGCGGCTTCGACCCGCTTTTGATCCTCAATCGCTGCTTGCAGCTCGTCGCGGGAACGCCGGAGAGCTTCCGTCGCTTGTCGCTGCGCCGTAACCACGAACGAAACAAAGAGGGATATAATCGCAAACAGGACCAGACGCGGCACTTGCTCGACGTCCACGGCGAGTAAATCGTGCTTCCACCCAAATGAATTGACTGGCGGCACCATGTCGTAATGGAAAGCCAAAAGGGCGAGTACGATCGCCAAAAGTGCCGGGCCGAACCCGCCAAGCCACGCAGCGCAAATCACCGCGCAAAGCATCAATGATGCGACGGGTTCGGTTTTCAGTAAACGTGCTGCGATCTCCGTAACAACTATCGCAACGGCAACCGACAAGACCGCCATTGCGTAAGAATGGATCTTAAGCGCCTTTGGCCGCGGTTGACGGAGATCGGATTTAATCATTCTCCTTGCTCGTCCCGGTTGGTGAGGGCTGTCGACCCAGGTCGTCGCGAAGCCGATAGAAAATCCAAGGGCGCCGGCGCAATATTGCCGAGCAAAAACTGCGCAGGCGGACTCTGGAAATTCATGATGTCGTTACGCATCATTCGCAGCGCGTGCCAAGTTTCCGAAAACCGGGATTAGAGCACTTTGCAGAAAGATCAGCAATTCGCTCGAATCCAACGGGCGCATGATGGCGATTTGTCCGGCCCGATCCTGATCACAGCATCGCTACCGCCGGCGGAAATCGCGCCAGGAACAACGCCTCACGGCATGAATAATAGCGATTCCGGCCGTGAATCGAGCCCATGGGCCGGAAAAAACAGGGACAAAAGGCCACCACCCCAAACCTCCGTATAGCTCTCCCGATCCCTTTCGATGTCGAACGCTTACCCACGTACAATTGAGACAGTGGTCTCGATCATCCTAGTCTCATGGCTACTCGGAAGAGCCGATTGCAGGTGACAAAGTGTCCACGATCCCGGCCAAAGAGACTGAACGTAACCGTGACGAGCCCATCCGTCGGGATCGCGCTTGTGCTGCCTCGGCAAACCGCACCAACCCTCACCCACGCAAGACCCACAGGAGGCAAGAATGCGCGACCGTCTTCAATACCGTTCTAACAGCGCATCCAACCGTTGCGCGATCTGTGAGGGAAAGTTTGGCCTCGTACGGTACTACACCTGGCGAACCGCCCTTTGCTCAAAGAAGTGCGCTGACCGCTTCAAGACTCGTCGAGACGACGACCGCCGGTTCTTACCCCGCATTCAGGTCGCCTGACATCGGGTTGCGGCGACAATCTCGCGGTCGATTCCCGAAGTTCATCATTCCGGAGCAAAGAGGTTGCGCAATGAATCGCTCATGCAAACTCTTCTTGGGCAGCGTTCTTTGCTGCGCACTGGCGATGCCCGCCAAGGCGCAAGACGCAGAGGATCACGCGGCGCGGCACCATCCACCGCAGGATATGCCCCTGCACGAGAAATTTTATTCGACGTGGCATATGCCGGATCATCCCGCCGCCAGTTGTTGCAATAAAGCCGACTGCTATCCGACCGAAATCAAATACGTCGACGGCAACATCTACGCAAGGCGCAGGGAAGACGGAAAGTACATTCCGATTCCGCCGGAAAAGGTCGAGCGGAATAGAGACAATCCCGACGGCAGGAATCATCTCTGCGCGCCGCCGCCAAATGTCCTCCAATCATCCGATACCGTGTTCTGCTTTGCGCTAGGAGGCGCCACATGAAGTTCGTACTGGTGAATGGCAGGATGCCCTGCAAGCCATCTTCCTGCGTGCTGTGCGGTGGGCCAGTCGGAGCGGGCTATCTGCGAGAGATCGGGACCGGGCTCTTCTACTGCAGCCATGATTGCTATGCCGATCATTGCACGAGCGCCGTCCAGGCTCTCACAAATCTCGCCAGAGCCTCGTTGGTAGCCTTCGCGCCATCTCGCGCGAAAGCCGAAGCCGAGCGTTAGCCGGTGGCTTGGTCGGAATGGTCGGGTCACCGCCATTGTGGCTATTCCGGCAAGATTCCAATTGTTCGCCAGGACGACACGAACAGGAAGGTTTCAATGTATCAGTTCAGCGCCACCGATTTCTATCTGGTCATGCTCTCGCGCTGGCCTCGCCCGATGGCCCGGCCGCCGCGTTCGCGCCCCAACATCACAAAGCTTCTCGACAAGGTCGCGGCGCTTCCGCCGCGCCTGCCAGCGTGAAGGCGTTACCGACGATATCTGCTGAAAGACCAACGAAGATCCGGCCGTCTGAAACGATTGCGCGCGGGTCGCAGGAAAGGACATCGCAATGAGAAGTCATAGCAGCCCCCGCGTGATAACCGGCCGGTCGGAACCGGCATTCGTCGGCCCTGAATCGAGAACTCCAGAGCCGAGATCGACATATTTGGTGAATTCATCAACCAGACCTGGACGGTACCGGAGCTTTGTCCCGTGCACGCAGATGCCGGCGACTTCGCGGAATGGAATGGCGGAGATTCGGGCCGATATCGATGGCGTCTCCGTTCTGTTTCGTATTCTCGTCAGGGATGTACCCGCAGAGCAGCAATCCGATTTTGACCCGAAAGATGCCGACATCCATTCGCTGCTGTCGCGCACACTCGAGAAAATGGCTGACCGGATGCGCGGATCGTCGCCGCGAAGTGATAGCCCTTCAAAACGGGCGTCGGCGATGATGGAATTGATGTCGAGCGGAGAACCTTCGGCCGAACTGCCTGCCCCGCCGAACGGAACGGTGCTGCGCGTGGGATCGCTGGAACTCGATCTCCTCGATCGAACCGCAAAGCGTGGCGACCGGGAGATCGACCTGCGGCCGCGTGAGTTCCAGTTGCTCAAATACATGATGCAACGGAACGACAAATTGCTGACGCGGGCAGCCCTCTTCAAGGACGTGTGGCACTACAAATTCGTCCCCGAAACGAACCTTGTCGATGTTCATATGGGCCGGCTGCGCCGCAAGGTCGACGGGGCAAATGAAGCACCCTTGATCCGCAATGTTCGCGGCGCTGGATTCGTTTTAAGCGCGACACCCCTCCTCCCGGATTCACCGGCGAAATCGGTTGAAGCGTCAACCAATGTAGCCACCGGCGATAAATCTCCGGGGGCGGTGAAAGGGATGTTGCAATGACCACCGGGAGCGCCATCCGCAACGCACACGGCGCTCCCTGATTCCGCCACCAATGATCCACTCGACCCCAGTGCAAGGGACCGGTGCCATGAACGACGTATCCAAACGACCGCCGCTGGCCCATGCGTCGGGTAGACAATCTTAACATCCAGACTGCGGGGCCCCGCGGTCCCGGCCGGCGCCCCGGTGCCGTCAGCCCTTTCGCAACCAACCCGAGGTTCGTTGGCGCAAACCTGAACGGGCCGAGGGACCAAGCTTATTTCTGGAGAGAACCATGTTCGACCGGATTGCACCCAAGCTCCTGGCGGAGTTCATCGGCACTTTCGCATTCGTGTTCATCGGCGTGGGCGCACTCTTCCTGTCGGCTGTTCTAGGGAGCGCCCAGACCGGTCTCGGCGCGCCTGCACTTGCGCACAACCTCGCTCTGGGGGGCCTATCCCTTACGATTACGCCCGCTGCCGGCTTCATGATCGAGGCGTTGCTCGCCTTTTTCCTGGTGACGGTCGTACTCGGCACGGCGGTTGCGGGCCGCGCCGGCAATCTCGCGCCGCTGGCGATCGGAGTGACCCTGACCCTCAACATCACGATGGGCAGGATCCTGACCGGCACGGCCTTCAACCCGGCGCGGGCGCTTGGACCGATGGTCACGGTCGGCAATTACAGCGACGCATGGCTGTACCTGACACCCCCGATCGTCGGCGCCATCGTCGCTGCCATTGTGCACCTGGGCATGGCACGACCCGCCCAAGAGCAGACGGTCATGTCCTGACCGGGCGGTGTCGCCCGGAGGCCTGCCGAATGAATTTCTGCGAAAGGATTGCCAGAATGTTCGACTATAATGCGAGTTTTGAATCCGCCATCGCCGCTCTGAAAAATGAGCGCCGCTACCGCGTCTTCGCCGACCTGGAGCGCAAGGCGGGGCAGTTCCCCTATGCGCGCTGGAATGGCCCCAGCGGCATCCGGGATGTCGTTGTATGGTGCTCGAACGACTATCTCGGCATGGGTCAACACCCCAAGGTCATCGAGGCGATGTGCGCCGCCGCGCGCGCCATGGGCGCGGGCGCGGGCGGAACGCGCAACATCTCGGGTACGAATCGGGCTCTGGTGACGCTGGAGGCCGAACTCGCGGACCTGCATGGCAAGCAAGCGGCGCTCGTTTTCACGTCCGGCTACGTGTCCAATCATACGGGCATCGCGACGATCGCCAGGCTGCTTCCGGATTGCCTGATCCTGTCCGATGCGCTCAATCACAATTCGATGATCGAAGGCGTGCGTGGCGCCGGCTGCGCCAAGCAGATCTGGCGCCACAACGACGTCGAGCACCTGGAGGAACTGCTCTCGCGCGCGGCGCCCGGTCGTCCGAAGCTGATCGTTCTCGAGAGCGTCTATTCGATGGACGGTGATGTCGCGCCACTCGAAGCGATCTGCGACCTCGCGGAGCGGTATAATGCGATGACCTATCTGGACGAGGTGCACGCCGTGGGCATGTACGGACGACGCGGCGCGGGCATCGCCGAGCGCGACGGAGTGATGGCGCGCATTGACATCATAGAAGGAACGCTTGCCAAGGCGTTCGGCACGCTCGGCGGTTACATCGCCGGCGGCAGCGCCGTTATCGACGCCGTGCGATCCCACGCTCCCGGATTTATCTTCACGACAGCCTTGCCGCCGGCGATCGCCGCGGCCGCGACAGCTTCGATCGCTCATCTCAAGGCGTCGGGTGCGGAGCGCGCGGGTCAGCGCAGCGCCGTGGCCGCGACCAAGGCGGCCCTGCGGAACGCCGGCCTGCCCGTGATGGCGACAGAGACGCATATCGTGCCGGTCATGGTCGGAGATCCCGACCTGTGCAAGCAGGCCAGCGACCTTCTGCTTGACCGGCACGGGATCTACATTCAGCCGATCAATTATCCGACGGTTGCCCGTGGCACCGAGCGATTGCGGATTACCCCCACCCCGGCCCATGACATTCGGCTGATCGGACAATTGGCTGAAGCCATGAGATCGGTGTGGCACGAACTCGATCTCCCGCTGGTGAGCGATTGCCCAGCGCGGCCGCCGCAACTCTGGAATCCCGGCGCGCCGCGGACGGCGGCCACGCTCGCGACAGCCGTTCCGTAGAACAGAGCCTGAATTGCAAATGCTGAATTGCAAATGCTGAATTGTGTGTGTGTGGAGACCAGAAAGTCGGCCTAAAGGAACGGCCTCAAGGCCGGGGATTGCGCTGAGGCCGTCTGGAGTTTGTGCCGGGGGACCTGGCACAATTTGAGAGCGCAGAGATAAGAGTAGTTCGCCAAATCACTCCGGTTCCTGATTCAGTGCCCCGGGACCGACGCGTCAATCAGGACGTCAGCTCGGTGGATTGAGCCACGGCGATTGCCCACCAACGTGTGAGGGGTCGCGACCCGTCGTGCCGAAGTTCTCCAAATTCCAATATTCCTCTTTCGTCAGCGGAGGCCCGTAAAATGCGTTCCACTGAACGTAGCTTGGATAGAACCCGTATGGTTCCATCCAGCTTCCCGGCCCACGCATGTCCGAACTCTGAGCAAACACCGGCGTAGGTATGACGGCGGAAAGAAAGGCAATAGCGCTGACAGTTTTGAGTCTGGTCATTGGCTTTCTCCATAATCAAGCGTCGAGAAAACCCGCGTTCAGTGAGCGCGTTCCAGAATCATCATTAAATTTGATGTTGGAAACAGGCGTGATATCTGACGATCCCGGGTCATACCCGGATTGCTGCCACGGGGCAGTCAGCCCGCCCCCTTCAATTTCCGCCAATTTTGTTGCAGACCTCAAATTCAGACAGGCTTGTACTGAGGCAGGTTTGACAAGGCAGCCATCAAGATTCCTCCGAAAGAGGCTGAACCACCTTAAGTACTACGCCCTTTGAACTGCGATCATTTAGGCGGCCTAAGTGCCTTGCTTGGCCGACTGCTAAGTCCTCGTCTTGCCGCTCCCGCTTTTCTCGCTGGCGCGGCGCAAGGCATCGGCGAGAGCGCTGCCGCCCGATTGCTCCTGCGGCTTGCGCGGTGCTGACGATGTCATCGACGCGCGGGAATTGTCACGCGGCATGCCTTGCGCCCGAGGCTCCTTGCCGCCGCCTATTCCGTCATCGAGACGCAGCGTCAACGCGATGCGCTTGCGGGCGACTTCGACCTCCAGCACCTTCACCTTGACGATGTCGCCTGACTTCACCACCTCGCGCGGATCCTTGATGAAGGTCTTCGACATCGCCGAGATATGGACAAGCCCGTCCTGATGCACGCCGATATCAACAAAGGCGCCGAATGCCGCGACATTGGTGACCGTGCCTTCGAGGATCATGCCCGGCTTGAGATCCTTCAGCGTCTCGACGCCTTCCTTGAACACGGCGGCCTTGAAGGCCGGGCGAGGGTCGCGGCCGGGCTTCTCCAGTTCGCGCAGAATATCCGTCACCGTCGGCAGACCGAAAGTGTCGTCCGCGAAACTCTGCGGCTTCAATTGACGCACGATCTCGGTATTTCCGATCAGCGCCTTGATGTCGCTCTTTGTCGCCGCGAGAATCCGTCTGACCACCGGATAGGCTTCCGGATGCACACCGGAGGCATCGAGCGGATCGACGCCGTCGTTGATGCGCAGGAACCCCGCGCATTGCTCGAAAGCCTTCGGCCCCAGTCGCGGCACCTGCTTCAGCTCCTTGCGCGATTGGAACGGACCGTTGGCGTTGCGATGCTGCACGATACTTTGCGCGAGGCCTGAGCCAATGCCTGACACCCGTGCCAGCAGCGGCGCCGAAGCCGTGTTGGCATCGACGCCGACCGCGTTGACGCAGTCTTCGACGACGGCATCGAGTGAACGCGCCAGCTTGGTTTCGCCGAGATCGTGCTGATACTGGCCGACCCCGATCGCCTTCGGATCGATCTTCACCAGTTCTGCCAGGGGATCCTGCAGACGACGCGCGATCGACACAGCGCCGCGCAAGGTCACGTCGAGATCCGGCAATTCCTCGGATGCAAAGGCCGAGGCCGAATAGACCGAAGCGCCGGCTTCCGAAACCACGATCTTCGACATTTTCAGATCCGGCAGCAGCTTGACCAGGTCCATCGCCAACTTGTCGGTCTCGCGCGATGCGGTGCCGTTACCGATCGCGATGAGATCGACACGGTGCTGCACCGCGAGTTTCCCGAGCGTCGCCAGCGCCTCGTCCCAGCGCCTTGCCGGTTCATGCGGATAGATCGTGGTGGTGGCCAAGACCATGCCGGTGGCATCGACGACCGCAACCTTGACGCCGGAACGGAAGCCGGGATCGAGACCCATGGTCACGCGCGCGCCGGCCGGCGCCGCCAGCAACAGGTCGCGCAAATTCGAGGCGAATACGCGCACGGCTTCGGTTTCGGCGAACGTCCACAGCCGCATGCGCAGGTCAATGTTGAGATGCACCTGAATTTTGGTTCGCCACGCCCACCGCGCCGTCTCCACCAGCCAGCGATCGCCGGGCCGACCCTGGTCGGAAATGGCGAAGCGTTGCATGATCTTAAGCTCATACGAACTGGGGGTGCCGGCAACCGCGGCCTGGGCGTCGGGCAGCATTTGCAGATCGAGAATCTCTTCCTTCTCGCCACGGAACATCGCCAGAATGCGGTGCGACGGCAGCTTGTGCAGCGGCTCGCTAAAATCGAAATAGTCCTTGAACTTCTCGCCTTCGGTTTTCTTGCCGGTGCGTACGGTCGACGCCATCAATCCATTCGACCACATCTGCTCACGCAGCGTGCCGATCAGGTCGGCGTCCTCGGCGAAACGCTCCACCAGAATCGCGCGCGCGCCGTCCAGCGCGGCAGCGACATCGGCCACCTGCTTCTCCGCATCGACGAAGCCCGCAGCCACGATCTGCGGATCGTTCTGCGGCTGCGCCAGCAGCAGTTCGGACAACGGATCGAGGCCGGCCTCCTTGGCAATTTCGGCCTTGGTGCGGCGCTTCGGCTTGAACGGCAGATAGATATCTTCCAGGCGTCCCTTGCTGTCGGCGGCGAGGATGGCCGCTTCCAGCGCGGCATCGAGCTTGCCCTGTTCGCGAACCGAATCGAGAATCGCGGCGCGACGCTGTTCAAGTTCACGCAGATAATTCAGGCGCTCTTCCAGTGTGCGCAATTGCGCGTCGTCGAGCGCGCCGGTGATTTCCTTGCGGTATCGCGCAACGAACGGCACTGTGGCGCCGCCGTCGAGCAGCGCTACCGTCGCCTCAACCTGCTGCTCGCGAACGCCAAGTTCTTCCGCAATCCGTTGATTAATGCTTGCCACGCGAAATCTCTCTGAAGCAGTCGCGGCGGATGAACCGGCCGCAGGGACGCCGCTTATGAACCATCCCCGATGGAATCATCAAGCCACCGTATCAAACAAATTGTCCTGTGGATGGACATCGTTTGCCCACCGGGTGATCCATTTGGCGCGAAACGGCGCGCGTGTATGACGTGCCAAGATAAAGGTGGATCGATGGCGCTTTAATGTGTAGACGGACGCTCCCCCGGGAGTACTCATGTCAATCTGCGGACTTGATTTCGGAACGTCGAACACGACGCTCGGCACCATTGAAAGCCATGCGCCGGTCCTGGCGACGCTGGAAACTGATCACACCACGATTCCCAGCGCCATCTTCTACGAAGTCGACGGCGCCGTCCTGATCGGCCGCAAGGCCATCGCGGCCTATGTCGAGGGCGCGCCTGGCCGCCTGATGCGCAGTCTCAAGTCGGTGCTTGGGACGTCGCTGATTGAGGAGACCACCCGCCTCGGACGCGAGCGGACGAGTTTTCGCAACGTGATCGCCTATTACCTCGGTGCGGTGAAACGGCGCGCCGAACAGGCCACCGGCCGCGAACTGCGCGACGTCGTGCATGGCCGTCCCGTGCACTTCGTCGACAACGCGCCGGATGCCGACCGCAAGGCGGAAAAGACCCTGCAGGAGATCGCGCGCGAGATCGGCTTCGACGAGGTCACCTTCCAGTTCGAGCCGATCGCCGCGGCGCTCGACTATGAGCGCCAGATCTCGACCGAAGAAGTCGCCTTGATCGCCGATATCGGCGGCGGCACTTCGGATTTTTCGATCGTGCGTCTCGGACCTCAGCGCCACGGCCGGGCCGATCGCGCCGCTGATATCCTCGCCAATGACGGCGTGCGCATCGGCGGCACCGATTTCGATCGCCAGCTCAGTCTCGGCGTCGTCATGCCGCTGTTCGGCTTCGGCAGCCCCATGAAGCGCGCCGGGCTGGAGGTGCCCTCGCATTATTTCCACGACCTCGCGACCTGGTCGAACATCAATCGCATGTACGAGCCGCGCGTGATCGCCGACATCCGCCAGGTTCGGCACCAGGCCAGTGAACCGGCGCTGCTGGACCGGCTGGTACGTGTGGTCGACGAACAGCGCGGGCATACGCTGGCGATGGAGGTCGAGGAAGCCAAGATTGCTCTGTCGAAAATGCGCGAGGCGGAAATCCCGCTGCAATGGGTCGCGCCAGATCTCCGCGCCGCCATCGGGCGTCCCGACCTTGTCAGCCACACCAGACAATTGGCCGAGCGCATCGCGGCCCGGATCGAGGTCTGCCTCACGCAGGCGCGATTGTCCGCCGAAGACATCGACGCCGTGTTCCTGACCGGTGGTTCGGTGAGGCTCGCCCATGTCCGCAAGGCGATCACAAAGGCGGTGCCCGCGGCCCGCATCGTCGAGGGCGACATCTTCGGGGCTGTCGGCAAGGGCCTCACCCTCGAGGCGCTGCGGCGATACGGGCCGAGGAGCTGAGATCAGCAGGTTCCAGCAAAAGGTTTGGAGCGACGCCATCATCAGTGTGCAAGTCTGCCGGGCTGGTGTGCGGGCGCCTCGCCGCCCCCTCATATTTTGGACCCAAATTTCCGATAGTCAAACGGCAACGAAACTCCAGGACAATCCATCATGCGTCGCGTGGCCTTCGGATTAGCGTTGATGTCGCTCATGATGTGCGGCAGCACTTTCGCTGCTGATGCACCCAGCGCCGATTCCAACGGCTCGCCAGAAGTGCGGAAACCGTCGCCGACTCCGCAAGGTCGCCACCCCAATACCAAGCGGGTTTCAGTAACGCCATCTGACGGACGTTTGGCGCCGCAATCGCTACCGCTGTCGTCGGCAGCATCTTATGCAGCTGAACATTCAGCCAGTCTGCCGATAACATCCGTTCCGAAACCGGCACCGTCTCCGGGCAATTCGTGGACCGGCTTCTACCTCGGAGCTGGCGCTGGTGTTGGTACTACTCAGCCGTAAGCGGCTGCCGAATGTGCCGGCGTGTCTTCCGTGGCCTGTCGCCCACGGCAAGAACCGTAACGTGGACGTTCAAATCAGATTCGCAAACGTGAATTAGTTGAGGCAACAAAAAGGTCTTCCCATCTTCGACGCATAGCGGCTTCGCCATTTGTCTTCTTCGGGCACGCCAGCTTGCGCCGGAAATGCACAAGCCATCGGCGGCAAATCCGACACCGAACCGTTTGGCTGTGTGGCCGTCTTGTCAAACGTGGGTCATGGCAAATTCATGGGCCTTGGAGCGCGCATCGTTATTGGCGCATGCATTCTCGCCGCCTCCGTTGCGATGTTTCCGGCGTTGCCGCAATCGGGCGAGCTGGTTCCGTTCCGCGCCGGCGATCTTGAAGCAGCCGCGTTCATCGACGTTTCACTGCAGGCAGCGCGGCAAGACGCCGCGACCGAGAGCGATCGGCAAGCAGCGCCGCTATTCGGCATGGAAACCGAACCTGTCGCCGGAGAGGTTGCGGCGAGATGGCGCGTCATCGAAACCGATATCGATCGAGAACAACAAGTGTTGGCGCGCTGCCGAGCGCAAGAAGCGTGCCCCGTCGTCGCACAAAACCTGCTGGACATTGTTGCCGAGGGTGCCGGACGCTCGGGCATCGCCCGTGTCGGCTTGATTAACCGGGCGGTTGATCTTGCCATCACGCCCACCAGCGATCAGGCGCAATGGGGCGTGATGGATCATTGGAGTCCTCCCTTCGAGACTCTGCGAACCCATCGCGGCGATTGCGAGGACTATGCGATCCTAAAGTATGTCGCCCTGCTGCAGGCAGGCCTGTCCCGCGACGATGTGAAGATCGTCATCCTGCACAACCTCCTGCCGAAGGAAGACCATGCGGTCACAGCGGCGCGTGTGGACGGGCAGTGGTTGATTCTGGACAACCGCCGCCTCGCACTGGTGCACGATACGGAGATGGTCGGCTCCATCCCAAAATTCCTGCTCGATGAGGACGGCACGCGGCGCTTCGTCCCGCCGATTCGGGCCGGCCAGCAACCAATATCACCGCGTGGCATCGGCATTACAGGCCGGCAAAAGCCGGCTCATCAACCAGCAGAGACGGCTTCAGAGACGCGTGGGAAGCGAGAAAGCCCCATTTCCGCGCAATAACTGCGAGAAGGCTTGCGAAAGTCTGAGCCCTACCAATGGGTGGTGGGCGCACCAGGGCTCGAACCTGGGACCCGATGATTAAGAGTCATCTGCTCTAAGAATGAGACGGATACGTCCGCGCATCGGAAAAGCCAACAAACTTCAAGCTATCCCCTAATGGCGTGCTACCCACCTTCCCCAAAAGGGCATGCAAAAACAAACATTTGTTGACAAGCTGGAGGCTTAGCTTCCCCTTGGCGACGGGCCACCTACAGGAAAATCTTCGTTGGGTGCCCGCGGTTATTGACTTTGCGGGCATTCGGTCGGAATGATCTAAGAGTGACCCAGAGTGACCCAGTGTAATTCTGAAATCAGTGACCCAGAGTACGAGCGTGCCAACCATCAAAGCTAAGACTATCCGGGATGCGCTTATTGCGCAGCGCGAAGGCAAGAAATTCGAGGTCATCGATACGCACTGTCCGTTTGCTTATAGGCCGTCGCCAGTTCGTGCGCCCTGTAGTCGGCAATCTCGATAAGGGCATCGAGTGCGCCGAAGTCGAGGATCGGGGCGCTGAACGACGGCCCCACTGACCCAATCCAGGTGATGGGAACCCCGGAGCCCGATCGTGGGCCACCCTGTGCGCCGCCGCCGGCAGTGAGCACCAGGCTCGGGAACAGGTCCGCGGTTCTGGCGCCGACCACGGCGACCGCGGCGGCTAGATAGCGCTCGGCTTCGCGGATATCGGGGCGCCGACGCAGCAGATCGACCGGAAGTCCAGCGGGTGCGCGGGCCGGCAGTTGCGGGATCGCACCCGGACGCCGCAGGTCGCGGGCCATCGCCTCCGGATATTCTCCCACCAGCACAGCGATCGCGTAGCCGTTGGCCGCGATCAGTGCCTTGAGAGGCTCGACGTCTGCCTGCAGTGTCTCAACCTGACGCTTCGCGAGCAACACATCAAGCTCGTTGGTCAGGCCGCGATCCACGCGGGTCTGGGCCAGATCGAGCACCTTACGCGCGGCATCGATGTCGCGAGAGAGAATCTGAAGCCGGTCCTGGCGGGCCCGCAGGTCGAAGTACAAACGGGCGACGTCGGCGGCGATCACGACGTAGACCCAGTCACGCGCCTCCTTGAGGGCTTCGGCGGTGTAGACCTGCGCCTCGACGCGGCGCGCGATATTGCCGAAAATGTCGATCTCCCATTCGGCGTCGAGACCGGCGGCCTCGCTGATTTTCGTCAGACCTTGGGCGTTTTCCCCGTCCCGCAGCGGCTGCGCGACCCTGCCCCTGGTTTCGTCGCTCCCGGTGCCGACGCCGCCTCCCGCGGAGGTGTTGAGATCAGG
>Ga0210400_10000826_pt1 | contig 32578 bp, 30 predicted proteins | sample IncBWH26MmetaG_FD_155456 | JGI IMG/M metagenome (GOLD analysis project Ga0210400, IMG submission 155456) | Forest soil microbial communities from Barre Woods Harvard Forest LTER site, Petersham, Massachusetts, United States - Inc-BW-H-26-M | ecosystem: Environmental > Terrestrial > Soil >... | reverse complement strand
AGTTCCTGAGTAGCGGACCATGTAGGGAATTAGCCGAGTATTGATAATGCTCGGCATCCCCTGTCCTGAGTCCGAAAACTTGAAACCTCACACGTAATTTTTTCATCCTGAATAGATAGGAGTCTCATGCCATGCCTGCCAGGCTTGTAGTGAGCTTGATTGTCGTCTGCTGCATGCGATCGACTGCATTTGCGCAGTCGAGTTCGCCGCCTCCGCCGTCCAGCCAAAATCAGCCAAACGCTCATCCTACTGCGCCCTCAAAAGGTTTCGTTCTGGAGGATGGAACCGCGGTGACACTCAGACTGGGCCGCAGCTTGTCCTCCGCCGACGCCCACGCTGGCGATCGAGTGGATTTCGAGGTGGCCGAAGAAGTAAGCGTCAACAGAATCGTAGTCATCCCGAAAGACAGCCCTGCGTCAGGCACCGTTATCGAGGCCCATAAGAAAAGACGGATGGGTCGTGCCGGCAAACTCGATGTAACCATCGAGAGCGTCCAACTGGTGGACGGAGAAAAGGCAACACTGCGCGCAGTGAAGGAGAGCCAGGGAGGAAGTCACACGGGGATAATGGCTGGGGGCATGGTCGCCACCAGCTTGATCGTCTGGCCTGCGGCACCAGTCTTTCTTCTTATGCATGGCAAAGATGTCACCATCCCCAAAGGGACCGAGGTGACGGCGTACATTAGCGGTGAGGTGCGGCTGGATCCCGCAAAGTTTGAGCCAGCCTCCCTCGTTCCTGCCGCAGCGCCAGTCCCTGCCGCACAACAGGTACCCGCCGCATCGCCAGACGCGACTCCAAATCCCGCGCCCACCGACACCTCGCCGGACCAAGCGCCTGTGGCCGAATTGGAGGTCTCCTCGACTCCCGACGGCGCCGACATCGAGATTGATGGGAATTTCGTGGGCAGTACACCTTCCACGATGGGAGTTGCAGCAGGACCACACCAGCTCTCCGTAAAGAAAGCCGGATTCAAGGTTTGGGAACGCAAAATCACGGTGTCGAGCGGACACATAAAGATTGACGCTGCGCTGGAATCGCAGTCAAATTAGCGCCGCCGTTGGCAGAGGCCTCGAGAGGATTCTCTGGTAGGCAAAAGCCAGTTAGGCGCTAGCCTTACAGCTGAATCTCCATCCCCTCAGCCGCGGCGCGCACCTTAGGATAGTAGTTACGGGCTTCACGCACGACCTTATCAATCACCGAATCGGTGTGCTCGGGGTCGTGGTGGAAGAGCACGAGTTCCTTGGCTCCGCTCTCCATCACAACATTCACCGCTTCGCGCCAGTGACTATGTCCCCAGCCTCGGCGGCGCGCTTCGTATTCTTCGGGCAAATACTGCGCGTCGTAGATGAGCACATCCGCCCCTTCGGCCAGCTTGCGCACAGCTTTATCAAAGGCCGCGTCACCGGGTTCATTGTCGGTGGCATAGACGAGAACTCCGTCCTTGGTGTCTAAACGGAAGCCCATGCATCCCTGAGGATGATTGAGCCAGGCAGTCTGAAGTTGGATGCCATCTTCAATCATGATGCGTCCGTCCTCAATGTCATAAAAGTCGCGCTTCGCCCGCATCTCGTCGATTTTCACAGGAAAGTAGGGCGCGGCCATCTGGTCTGATAAAACCTGCTTCAAGCTGCGCATGCGGCTGGAGCATTGGAATATAAACCGGCTCTCTGGATTGGCGTAGAGGGGTTGAAAAAACGGCATGCCCTGAATGTGATCCCAGTGAAAGTGGGAAACGAAGACGTGCGCGGAAAACGGGCGCTCGCCGAATTCACTCTGGAGTTGCTGGCCGAGCACCCGGAAGCCCGTGCCGCAATCGAAGATATAGATGCGGTCGCCGAGGCGCACCTCGACGCAGGAGGTGTTTCCTCCATAGCGCATGTTCTCGGGTTGTGGTGTCGGCGTAGAACCGCGCACGCCCCAGAACTTGATCCGCATAGGCTCGCGACCACACGAAGGGCCCGACTGCTTGTGGCTGTCCCTGCTATCTTCTGATTACGGGAGGCCGCCGTCAATTGCCGGATTGGTTCACGGCCGATTTCTTCATCCGACCGGCAAACTATCCACGGACGGAAGCCCGACGCGAGTTTGCATCCGATCGCACCCTATGAGGCGTGTCGCTCTTTGGCCGGGAGAGAGGAATTCTAATCCTCAGTGCGACCAGGTGAGCCCGCGACCAAGCACGAAGATAAATGTCAGGCTGGAGATAGCGGCTACGGCGATCCACGCAGTGCTGCGTTCTATGGGGCAGCTAACGGTCTCCTCTTCGCCACGGTTCCATCGCCGCATCATGCTGGGCAGACTCAACAGGCCGGCATTTGCGCCTAAGGTGGATGGCAAAGCCGACGCGATTACATAGAACAATCCTGCGGGATTGAGCAGGCCGCCAAGACCGGCGAGAATGCCGTCAGTGAAGTATGGAGTCCAGCATAACCCTCGCAACCGTCGCGGAGCGTCAGCCCTGGCCTGAAATGGCTTCAACTGGGCGGCCACCGCCAGCATGGAGCCATAGTAGGAAACCGCGCCAAGCACAACAAGCCCAAGTTGCCACATCCAGTGTGGCTGCAAGCCTCGAATCACCGCTGCCCAGTCTCCAAAATTGGTGAAGCCTGAGAATAAAAAGTAACCGGTCCCTGTAAACAGATTTCCCGCCATGGCCAGAACGAGGAAGTAACGAGTGGCGGACTGATAGCCTTCCGGATTTCGCAGGAACAGCCAGAAGATTGCCGCGAATACAAGATTGACCAGTGTGCCGTTGGCCGAGATCCAGCGCGTATCAATATCGCACTGCAGCGCAACTGTACTGATGGTGATGGAGCGAGCGCCGCTCAACCATGCAGTCACACCGTGGCCCAAGCCTTCATGCAGAACATCCTGGAGGATGCAGGCGAGCGCCGAAATAGCGATAAGTGTTGGACGATCATCCTTGGTGGCAGGAGGCGCACTGGCTGACATGGCGCTTCCATAGTAGCGCGAGAAAGTAGAGCGAGAGCTGCTTTACAAACGGCTCCCCTATAATGAACCGCGAGGCGCTGCTGGAGTCAGGCGAGCGTCGTCCATCACATGGCTAACCCCGATTTCAAGGAATTCTCGCGGCTGGCGCGATCGGCGACGCTGGTGCCGGTGGTGAAATCAGTGAGCGCCGATCTTCTCACGCCGGTTTCAGCGTTTCTGGCCATTGCGGAACAGGAGCCGCACGCTTTTCTGCTGGAGTCAGCGGAGCGAGGTGAGCAGGTCGGCCGTTATACATTTTTGGGCGTGCGGCCATACATGAAGTTGCGCGCGCGAGGCAATGCCATCGAAATTGAACGCGGGCGGCATCGCGAACGTTACGAAGGAAATGTTTTTCAGTTCGTGAAGCAGTTGCTGAGCGAGCATCAGACCGCGACGATCGCCGGCGTGCCGCCGTTTACGGCTGGCGCGGTTGGCTACTTTTCATACGATGTGGTGCGGCAACTGGAAAACATTGGTGATCGCGCGAAGGACGATCTGTCTCTGCCGGATTGCGAATTGATGTTCTTTGACCGGCTACTCGCCTTTGATCACCTGCGTCACCAGATTCACATCGTAGCGGCAGCCGATGTTTCGCGGGAGAGTCCCCGGAAAGCCTATGACCGGGCGGTTCGCGACATCGCGGCTCTGGAAAGAAAGCTGGCTGCCGGATTGCGTCCAATGATGTGGGGCAAATCCACGAAGGCCAAAGGGGGGAAACTCAAGATTCACGCTGGGACGACCCGGGCGAAATTTCTGCGCAGCGTGAAGCGCTGCAAGGAATACATTGCCGCGGGCGACATTTTTCAAGTGGTACTGTCGCAGCGGCTCGACTTCGTTCCAGGGGTTGGGCCATTCGATCTCTACCGTGCACTGCGGCAGGTCAATCCGTCGCCCTATCTTTATTTTTTGCGAATGGGCGAGACGCAGATTCTGGGATCATCTCCCGAAATGCTGGTGCGCGTTACCGGGCGCAAACTCGAGTACCGTCCGATTGCGGGCACGCATCCCCGGGGGCGCGACGAAGCGGAGGACCTACGCCTGGAAGAACAGATGCGGACTGACGAAAAAGAACGCGCCGAGCACGTGATGCTGGTCGATCTTGGCCGCAATGACCTGGGACGCGTTAGCGAGTACGGCTCAGTGAAAGTGAAAGACCTGATGTATGTGGAGCGCTACTCTCACGTGATGCATCTGGTATCGGCCCTGGAAGGCAAGCTGCGCAAGGATCTGAGCGCGCTCGATGCGTTTGCGGCGTGTTTTCCCGCCGGTACGCTGAGCGGCGCTCCGAAGGTTCGCGCTATGCAGATCATTGAAGAGCTGGAGCCGGTGCGGCGCGGCATTTATGGAGGATCAGTCTTCTACGCCGATTTTGCGGGAAACCTCGACTCGTGCATCGGCATTCGCACTATGCTCATGCGAGGTAAGAAAGCGTATCTGCAAGCGGGCGCGGGGATCGTGGCGGACTCTGATCCGGCCAGCGAGTTTCAGGAATCGATGAACAAGGCGCAGGCACTGCTGCGGGCTGTGAAGGTAGCGAGGGGCGGCGATCAGTGATCAGTGGCCAGTGGTCAGCCACTGGAATGTATGCAGCGGACAGAAGCGCGCTTCGCAGGCTCTGTAGATTTTCCGAAAACGGACGCGATTGTGGAAGATTAGTAACAGTTCGAGGGCGACTGACCCCTGACCCCTAGCCACTGATCACTGGTTCAGAAAGTTTGCCACTAGCTTCTTCCCTGCATCGGTCAGCACGCTCTCAGGATGAAATTGCACTCCCTCGACCGCAAATTTACGATGGCGCAAGCCCATGACGGTCCGGCTCCCATCTTTCTCGGTGGTCCACGCGCTGACCTCGAGATCCGCAGGTAACCCATCCTCAGCCACGATCAGAGAGTGGTAACGCGTCGCCGTCATGGGCGTGGGCAGGCCGCGGAAGATGGTTTTGCTGTCGTGAGTGACTGCGCTCGTCTTGCCGTGCATGAGGTGCGGAGCGCGAACGACACGGCCGCCAAAAGCCGCGCCGATGGCCTGATGTCCCAGGCACACGCCAAGAATCGGGATTTTGCCCGCGAAGTGACGGATCAGATCGATGCTGATGCCCGCATCTTGTGGAGTGCAGGGGCCCGGCGAAATTACGATGCGATCCGGTTGCAGTGCTTCGACGCCGGCGATGGATACCTTATCGTTGCGGCGCACGTCGACAGTGGCTCCTAGTTCTCCGAAGTACTGAACCAGGTTGTAGGTGAAAGAGTCGTAGTTGTCGAGCACGAAGACCACAAGTCTCCCCTGTTTTCAGTTTACACGGCACAGGTTTTCTCATCGGGGCGGATATCAAAGCAGGTTCTCACCAGAATGGGCCACTCCGCTCCCCATGGGTGGTATTGACGGGAATGGCCCTTCAAGTCATTCTTACGCCATAGTTTGAACACCCCACTTCGTTAGTTTTGGAGTAAGCATGACAGAAGCCCAACAAGAAAAACGGGCTGCACGGCGTTTCGCGCTCCGGATTCCAGTATCGATCGGCCGAGGTGAAAACGGACACTACGACGAATCGGCTCAGATCCGCGACGTGAGCGCCCGCGGTATTTGTCTTTATCTTGACTCGCCGATGGACAAAGGTTCGCCCATCGGTTTTACCTTGACACTCCCGCCCGAGATCACCCTAACCGAAAGCATCCGCGTCCAATGCAAAGGCCGCGTCGTGCGAATCGATGAAGGCGCGGTTTCGGGGAAAATCGCCGTTGCCGCCGTAATTGAGGAATACGAATTCCTTCCGGAGAGCGTGTAAATCAGCGGCCGTGCCTTTGATTCACAATAAGGTAGGGTGTCTTTCGCGACTGCACACGGCCACCGGACGCCGACCCACTTCTTTCCATTCGCCACAAATGATAAGGTTCCCTTCAGAGGCTTAACTCTTCCAGGGGATTTCGTTGCCGCGATCGTTCGTTCAATCGTTTGGCGTTTTGATGATGGCTGCGTTGGCGTTCCATGCCTGGTCGCAGGATGCACAGCCGTCCGGCACCATTCTGCCGGTGCAACCGCCGGCAACCGTTACCAGCGTTCGCGTCGTCCATGAGGCGGGTGTGCCTGCCGTGGAAGTTGTTACCACACACCAGGTCGTACCCACCATCCAACTTCTGGATTCGCCTCCGCGGCTGGTAATTGACCTCGCCAACGCAATACTGGGGCTGCAGAAGAAGAAAACTGCGGTACTGGAAGAGGACATTCTGACTCTCCGTGCTGAACAATATCGAACAGATCCTCCCATCACGAGAGTCGTGGTGGATCTTCTGGTTCCGTACGGTTATACGTGGGACATCGCGGGCAATCGGCTGATGGTGCGATTGAAACCTCCGCAAGATCAGAATGCGGTGAATAAGAAGGCGGTGCAGCCGCCACGGGAAATGGGCGCGGCTCCGGGCGCGAGTCCTGCATTTGTGCCGGTCACCAGTGGGGTGGGTGAAGTTGTCGTGGCGGACCGGCATTTTGCGGCCGGATCGTCGCTGACCGCCGGGAGCGAAACTACGATATTGCGTTTGACGAGAGGCGGTGAAGTCCGCGTATGTCCCGGAACCACGCTCTCGGTGACTCCTTCGAAGAACTCGAAAGATTTGATGTTGGGCATGAGCACCGGGGCGCTTGAGACGCACTACAAACTCGACGCTTCGGCGGATACCGTGCTGACTCCGGATTTCCGCATCCTCTTTGCAGGGCCGGGAGAATTTGACTACGCTGTCAGCACTGACCCGCACGGCAACACCTGCGTCCGAGGGCTCAAGGGGAATGCATCCTCGGCCATTGTTTCAGAGTTGATCGGGGACCGTGTTTATCAGGTGAAGCCCAACGAGCAGGCCGTATTTCGCTCCGGCCACATTGATAAGGTTGACACAAACGTTCCGTTGGAATGCGGTTGCCCGCCGCCAGTCGAAACTCTACGAACGGAGAACTCTGCCACGACGACGATTCCAGACTCTGGGGGGCCAATCACGCTTTCCACAGATGGCAGTTCGGCGGCGGGCTCGGAAACTCAGCCTCTACCTCCGGCGCACCCGAACGAACCTCACGTCCAGGTAGACGCTCCCCTCGTCTTTAGTGCTAAGGATCGCGCCGCGGTGCCCCCGGCACCCTTAGCCGAATCTGCATCCCTTCCTTTGGCTGAATCCTCGGCCAGCGCAGTCTGGCTTGAGATTCCGGTGCAGCCGCCACCCGGCGCAGGCCCAACCGCCAAGCCCGAGCATCGAGGAGTCTTCGGGCGGATCAAGAGATTCTTCAGCTCCATCTTCCGTTAGAAGCCCTGTCGCGGAGTGGGCTGTTAGCTGCGACGGATGGCCCGGCGCAACGGTTCCACTCTCTCGCGGAGATCGTCGGCCAGATCGGCGCCACGCTCGGCCACGTCGCGCACACGTTCTTTCATGCTGCGGGCGCGACCGCGGGCTTCGTCGGTCCAATCTTCCAGCGTGTCCTTGGCGTCGAAGTAGCCGCGCTTCAGGTCTCTGCGAAACTGCTTACCGGTTTTCGGAGCCAGCGCCAGCGCTACCAGAGCTCCAGCGCCAACGCCGATCAAAAGGAACGTGATCGCTGTTCCAACGCTAATCCCTTCAGATGATTCATAACTTCCATAACGCATGATGGTGACCTCATCTCCAGCCGGCGAAAAGCCGGGCATGCTTCCGCCCGAGAATATCCAGCCAGCACTAATTCTATCCCTCGCGAGGATAGAGTGCGGAATGCACTCAGATGTTGCTGAAGAAATTTCAATTAAGGGAGACTTATTTTGCCCGAGAGCGAATCAGGGAACGATGTCAAATTCCGTGCCTAACGCTGAACATTTCTAATCCCCGGTGCCGGAGATCGGGATGCTCTGCGGGCTGCCGCCGCCGGTATCGGTGATGACGACCGAAGCGCTGAACGATCCTTTCATTCTTGGCGCGAAGGTCACATGTATATCGCAGCTCGCTCCCGCCTTCAGCGACGTGGAGCAATTATTGCTTTCGAAAAAGTCTCGGTTCGGGTCTGGCCCGCCGATTCGGATCGCGCTGGTGAAATCCAGCGCGGCGCTGCCAGTGTTCGTGAGCACTATTGTCTGCGGAGGGCTCTTCGTGCCATTTTTCTGTGGCGGAAATGTCAATTGCCGGGGAACGAGCTTCACCACCGTGCCCGTGCCCACGAGTTCGACGAACTGAGGCTTCGAAGAGGCGCTGTCGTGGATGGTTACGGCGCCCGTAGTCACGTTTTCCGCCTGCGGAGTAAAGGTTGCCGTGATGCTGCAGTTTGCGCCCGGAGCGACACTTCCTTTGCAACTGGTTCGCATGTGGAAAGGCGCTCCGCTGTAGCTGACCGAGGAAATGGTTAGTGGCTTCGTGCCACTGTTGGTCAAGGTCGTGGTTTGCGGAGCACTGGTGGTGCCAATGAGCTGCGTGGGGAAAGTTAGAGGCGTGGTGGGCGAGAAGGTTACAACGCCCGTGTTCAAGAGCGTGATCACAGCATCGCCCAACTTGTCGACAGCGACCAAATCAGGCTTACGATCACCGTTGAAATCCCCAATCGCGACGTAGTTGAGGAGTTCACCGGCAGGATAGGCGACGCCGGACTGGAACGTGCCATCGCCATTTCCCAGCAGCACACTTACAGAGCTGACAAGGTCATTGTTAGCCGAACCTAGATTCGAGACCGCCAAATCCTCATTACCGTCGCCGTCAAGATCACCAACTGTCAGCCAGGTGGGGGTGTACGTTCCGTACCTCACGGCAGGTTCGAACGTGCCGTCTCCGTTTCCCAGCAGGACGCTAACGCTGCTGTCCAGATAGTTCCCTGTGGCCAGGTCGATCTTACTGCCTCCACGAAAGTGTCCCGCAGCAATCGAGATGGGGTCGGCGGATACCTGGTAATAGCCGCCCTCAGTGTGAAAACTCCCGTCGCCGTTTCCAAAAAATACTTCCACTCGAAAGTCGGTATCGACCGCGCCGCTCACGGCCAGGTCGAGATTACCGTCGCCGTCGAAATCGCCTGGAGCCATAGCCAAGCCTTCCACGTTGTTAGTCACCGGGGTAACCACGGCAGCGCCGAAAGTACCATCGCCGTTGCCGGGGAGAACTTCGACGCAATCGCAGCCAATCCCGGTGAGCGCCACGATGTCAACGTTGCCGCTACCGGTGAAGTGTCCGGTATCGACTCTGTCAGGCCTGCCGGTTGTGGGATAGGTCACCGCGGGCTGGAATGTTCCATCGCCGTTTCCCAGCAGGACATAGACGTCATCGCTCAGGGAGTCACCCACCACCAGATCGAGAATTCCGTTGTGTCGAAAGCTTGCAGCCGCTGCGTAAAAAGGCTGAACAGCGACTGCGTACGACGCACCCGCAATGAAAGTGCCGTCGCCATTGCCTAGAAAGATCATCACATTTCCGCTTGGCAGATAGTTCACGACGGCCACATCGAGCTTGCCGTCGCGGTTGAAGTCGCCAACCACGAGCGAGACTGGCACGTATGCTCCCGTGCTGATACTTGCTCTGGTTTCAAACTGGGCCACGGCCGCACTGCCTGCTGACAGGAAGAGCGAGGCCGCGAACGCCATCTGTGCGAGTTTGAGGAGTCGAGTCATCAGCCTTCTTGGCCTTGGCGGCCAACATACCATGAAATGGGGAGAGCATTTCTCCTTTCTTCCCCTGCTCACCTCTACTTGAACAAAACGTCTACTCCCGAGTAGAGTACTGTTTCCGTTTTCCAGGTTTTCAGAGTACGTTCTAAAGTCCCTCAACAACAGGAGTTTGCTCGATGCGTCGTGCGTTGACCGTGCTCATTGCTGCCTGCTGCCTCGCTACCCTTTCCTACTCCCAGACTGCCGATGAATTGATCGCCAAAAACATCCAGGCGCGCGGCGGCATGGAGAAAATGAAGGCCATCAAGACCGTCCGCATCACCGGCAGGTTCGAAGGCGGCGGCGGCTTTACCGCGTCCGTAGGCCAGGAGAATCAGCGCCCGAACCTGGTCCGCGAGACGTTCTCCCTGCAAGGGATGACGCAGGTACAGGCCTACGACGGCGCCAACGGTTGGACGATTCAGCCCTTTGGCGGGAAAAAAGATCCCGAACTCATGGGCGAGGACGACCTGCGCGACCTGCTGCTCGACGCCGACTTCGACGGCCCGTTGGTCGATTATCAGGAGAAAGGCAGCACGGTCGAATTTCTGGGCCACGACGTAGTCGATGGCGACGATGCGCTGCGCCTAAAGGTGACCTTGAAGAATGGCGACATCATTTACGACTATCTCGATCCCGACACCTTCATGGAGATTCGCCGCGAGATTCAGGAGTTCATTCGCGGCTCGCAGCGCGAGAACGTAGTGAGCTTCGGCTCCTACAAACCGGTTGCTGGAGTGATGTATCCCTATTCGATTTCGCAGGGGCCGAAAAATAATCCCAACTCGCAAACCACCACCGTGCAGAAAATTGAAGTGAATGTGCCCATCGATCCCAAAGACTTTGCGCTGCCGCCATCGCTCAGGACAGACAAGAGAGACTCAGGAATCGTCGGCGTGCACTAGACGGGGACTTTGGTTCAGGGAAGAAAAATCTGAAAACAAAAATCACTGGCGTCGAAGAGGAATCGTAAACATGAAATCATCTGCTCGCAATTCTTGGCTGGGAGTTGTGCTATTCGCCTCATTCTGCGCTTCTTTGTATGCACAGGCGCCGTACCGCTACGATTCGGCCACGGTTTCAGGATTGCCCGCGCGCAACATCGGCTCGGCCACCATGAGCGGACGCATTGCGGCGCTCGACGCGGTCGAAGAAGATGGCCGTATCACGGTTTTTGTCGGCGCAGCCAGCGGCGGAGTGTGGAAGTCAGTGAACGGCGGCACGACTTACAAGCCGGTATTCGACCGCGAAGATGTGCAGTCGATCGGCGCCGTGGCGATTGATCCCTCGAACTCGAAAATCGTCTGGGTCGGCACGGGCGAAGCCTGGACGCGTAACAGCGTGTCGGTCGGCGACGGCGTATATAAGTCGACCGATTCCGGCGAGAACTGGACCAACGTCGGCCTGAAAGATAGCGAGCACATCGCCAAGATTCTGGTGAATCCGGCCGACAGCAACGACGTTCTGGTTTGCGCTACTGGCCATTTGTGGAACGACAACGACGAGCGCGGAGTTTACCAGACGACCGACGGCGGAAAGACCTGGAAGAAAGTTTTGGCGGGCGTGAATGGTTCGAGCGGATGCGCCATGATTGCCCGCAGCAAGCAGGAACCGAAGACCATCTATGCCGCGATGTGGGATTTCCGCCGGCAAGGCTGGACTTTCCGTTCCGGCGGCCCCGGCAGCGGGATTTTCAAGTCCACCGATGGCGGCGGAACCTGGAGCGAAATCAGCGACAGCAAGGCGAAAGGCTTACCCGCCAAACCCTACGGCCGCATTGCGATGCAGGTAGCCGAGTCGAAGCCCAGCGTGGTCTATGCCAACATCGAAGCAGAAAAAGGAAGAGGGCTTTATCGCTCAGACGATGGGGGCGCAAGTTGGACAAAGCTCGACGCCAGTAACTACATGGTTTGGCGTCCTTTTTATTTCGGAAATTTGATTGTCGATCCGAAAGATGAAAATAAGATTTTCAAGCCCGATCTAATTTTGTTGCTGAGCAATGACGGCGGCAAAACTTTCAACACGGTTTCAGGTGGCGATCACGGCGACTTTCACGATGTCTGGATCGATCCGAAGAATCCGAACATCGTGATCGCCGGCGACGACGGCGGCTTATGGCGCAGCGAAGACGGCGGCAACCGCTGGAAGCATCAGATGAATCTGCCGGTTTCGCAGTTTTATCACGTAAGCGTTGACAATGCCGACCCCTATCGCGTCTACGGCGGCCTGCAGGACAACAGTTCGTGGGTGGGCGATTCTTCCTATCCGGGCGGAGTGACTAACTCGCGTTGGGAAAATATGTACGGCGGCGACGGCTTTTGGATGTTCGAAGATCCGTCAGATCCCGACTACCTCTATGCCGAGGCACAGGGCGGCGAAATCGGCCGTGTAAATCGATACACCCACGAGACGCGCGACATCCATCCCTGGCCGAACTATGGCGAGAAGAAGCTGCGCTTCAACTGGAACACGCCGATTCACATGAGCCCCAACGAAAAAGGGACGATCTACATCGGGGCGCAGTTTTTATTCCGCTCGCGCGATCACGGGCAATCGTGGGATCGGATCTCGCCTGACTTGACGACGAACGATCCTGAAAAGCAGAAGCAGGAAGAATCCGGCGGAGTGACCATCGACAATTCTTCCGCCGAGATGCACACCTCCATCTACTCGATTTCGGAATCGCCGAAAAACGGCCAGATCATTTGGGTGGGCACCGACGACGGAAACGTGCAGGTAACTCGCGACGGCGCGAAGACCTGGACCAACGTAGTCGGAAACGTCAGCGGCCTGGAAAAGAATTCATGGGTTACGACTATCGAAGCCAGCCGCTTCGACGAAAGCACTGCCTACGCCACGTTCGATCGTCACACCTTCGGCGACATGAAGCCGTACGTTTACCGGACAACGGACTACGGACAGACCTGGACCGCGCTTCCCGCACAGGAGAGCGGCGTGCGCGGCTACGCTCACGTGATTAAAGAAGACACGGTAAACCGCAACCTTCTTTTTCTGGGTACCGAGTTCGGGCTCTATATTTCGGTGGATGGAGGACAGCACTGGGCTCAGTACAAAGGAAGTAACTTCCCTTCCGCCCCCGTGGACGACATTGCGATGCAGGCTCGGGAATCGGATCTGGTTCTGGCCACGCACGGCCGCGGGATTTGGGTCGTGGACGATATCTCGCCGCTCCGCGCGCTCACTCCAGACGTGATGAGCAAAGAAGCAATGCTCATTGAAAGCCGTCCTGCTATTCAATACTTTGACGTTGGCGGCGGATGGCCTGAAGGCAATGAAACCTTCCGCGGCCAAAATCGGCCCGCCGACGCGCAGATCACGTATTACCAGAAAGGGCGCCACATTTTCGGCGATCTGAAGATCGAGATTTTCGATCAGGAGGGCAAACTGGTTGACACCGTCTCCGGCAGCAAGCACCGCGGGGTGAACCGCGCCAGTTGGGGCATGCGGGTGAAGCCGCCGGCGGTTGCGCCTGCGGCTTCGGCGCTGTTTGAAGCGGCCCAGGGGCCGCGCGTTCTGCCGGGCACCTACACCGTAAAATTAACCAAGGGAGATCATACCTACACCGAGCAATTGAATGTCGCGATCGATCCGCGCGCCAAATATTCGATCGAGGAACGCAGGGCTCAGTACGAACTCTCGATGAAGGTTTACAAAGAGCTCGAGCACATGACCTATGGCGTTGAAGCGATTGAAGGCGTCCGCGACGCGGCGAACACACGGGTGGTAAAGCTGGCAGCGAAAGATCCTCTGGCCAAGCAACTGCAGCAACTCGCCGCAGACTGCGACGCGCTGCGCTCCAAAATCGTCGCCACGAAAGAAGGTGGCATGATCACCGGCGAAGAGCGGATCCGTGAACTCCTGGGGCAACTCTACGGCGCGGTCACTGGATACGACGGCAAACCCACCGATTATCAAGTGGCGCGGACCGAGTCGCTGGGTCACGAATTGCAGGACGTGATCGATGACTTTCAAAAAACCACGCAGAAGCAACTCCCCGGAATCAATGTGGGGTTAAAGAAAAAGAAAATGGAAGCGATCACCGTGTTGCCTGAAGCAGACTGGCAGAAGAAGAAAGAAGAGACCTCGGCCGCTGCCAATTCAGGGATGCGGGCGGAAGACCGGGAGATGCGGGAAAGAGATTGAGAGTGCTGACGCACAGTTACTTGCGAGTCACGCCCTGCGGAGTTCTTCCGGGAACTTTCCAGCGTCTTTCGCTAAGGGCGGGGCGCAGGGGAAAACTACGCCAGTTCCAACTCGATTCTCTTGCTGGCCGTATCTAACTTCGCGATTCGAAATTTTCGAATCTGCCCGGCCCGGACTGCTTCAGGCGCAGCATCGGCCGCGGGAGCCCCGCCTTTCCAGCGTGCCTGCAGCATGGAGCCGAGCGATGACAAGTCCGGCTTGGCAGGACTCTTCGAGTCCGCCTCCAGAGGCGTCACCCCGGTCGGCGGCTTCCTTCCCGGCATTGCACTCTTCTCAATGACACGGCACATCGCCTGAATACCCTCACCCAATTCCACGCGAGCGTGTTTATCGAATACTTCGACCATGCGGCCGGTGACCACATCCCCTTCGTTGTGCTCCGCGATGTATTCATCCAGGCCGCTGGGAATAAGTTGCTTCATGCTGAGCCGCATCTGCCGCTTCTCGGTATCCACTGCCAACACTTGAACTTTGACAATCTGTCCAAGCTTCAACATTTCCTGTGGATGATTGATCCTCTTCTCCGCGCTCATCTCGCTGACGTGAATCATGCCTTCGACGCCTTCGCCCACTTGCACGAACGCGCCGAACTTCGTTATGCTGACGACCGGTCCCTCGATCGCACTTCCAACCCCGAAGCGTTGCGCCACGTCAGCCCAGGGATCTCCCAGTGCCTGCTTGAGGCCGAGAGACATGCGCCGCTCCGCGATATTCACTCCCAGAATCACGGCATCGACCGTCTCCCCCGGCTTCACCAGCGTGCTGGCGCTTCTCAACTTCTTGCCCCACGACATTTCTGAGACGTGGATCAACCCTTCGATCCCCTGCTCGAGTTCCACGAACGCGCCAAACTCGGCCACACGCGTCACTGTTCCGCGGACCCGTTCGCCCACACTGTACTTGCCGCCCACCGCATCCCAGGGATGCGATTGCAATTGCTTTATGCCAACGGAAATACGCCGCTTGTCCGAATCATTCGCGATCTTTAACACCCTCACTTCAATGTGCTGTCCGACTGCAAGCACGTCCGCCGGCTTGTTGACGCGGCTCCATGCAATGTCACTCACGTGCAGCAGCGCATCCACGCCGCCCAGATCAATGAAAGCGCCGTAATCGGTGAGGCTGCGAACCGTACCGGTGACCGTGTCGCCCTCCTTCATCGCCGAATAGCGGCGCTCCTGTGCTGATCGCTCTTCCTCTTCGACCACGGCTCGGCGGTCGACTACAATGTCTTCATCCGCCACATCGAGTTTGATGATGCGGCATAAAATTTCCTGCTCGACCATCTTCTCTATCTCGGCCGCATCCCGCGCTCCACTGCGCGAGGCCGGCATGAACGCCCGCACTCCCACATCCACGCTGAGGCCGCCCTTGATCACGCCAGTGACCGTGCCCACAATCGTGGACTTATCCGCAAATGCCTTCTCCAGCGCCGCCCAGTCCGTCGGCCGCTCAACCTTGGCGCGCGTGAGCTGGTAGTAGCCCTCCGGATCGCGACCCTTCACCGAGACCGACACCTTATCGCCGGGTTTAATCGTTTCCCCTGCCTTCAAAACCGCGAGCGGCAGCACGCCTTCGCTCTTGAAGCCGATGTCGAGAAAGACAGAATCAGCGGAAACAACAATGACCGTTCCGACGATTTGTTTGCTTCCGTCGGCCTTTCGCGAATGGCCCTTCTCGTACTGCGAAAGCAAATCGCCAAAGGACTCGTCGGGCTGAACAGCAGATTCGGAAATGCCGGATTCTGGAATGGTGGATTCGGAAACGGACTGTGGTTGAGATTCGGGCGTACCGGAGTTGGGCATGATCGATGGAGGAATGAAAACCAGAATGGTAGGCACGACTGGACTCGAACCAGCGACCTCTACCGTGTCAAGGTAGCGCTCTAACCAACTGAGCTACGCGCCTACACTGTCGCTATTCTAATGTCGTCGGCTCGTTCTCGCAATGCTGGCCCACTTTCAGATCAATCTCGCTATAGCGGTTGCCAACTCTCCTTGTGGAGACGACAATTGTCCCATGACAAAATTCTCTCCGGGTGAGGACGACCGTCCCCTCGCGCAGAAGTCCGCCGCTAGCCCCTTCTCGCCTGGATCGATGGTCGTCGTGACCCTGGCCAATCCCCGCGACAAGTTTTGGGGCACGATTCTCGCGCTGGCTCCCGAAGGTCTTAGCATTGGCGGCTTCGAATTGGCCTCGTTTGAAGACTTAGTTGTAATGGTAAAAGATGGCGAGTCGTTTACTGCCGCAGTGGTATTCTTCCCGATGCATCGGATCGGGCGCATTGAACTCGACCTGCCGGACGGAAGTTTGCCATCGCTTTCTCAGCGGTTCGTCGCCAAGACCGGGCTCGATCCCGCTTCCCTTTTACGCCCCCGTATTGACGGGACCAGAAATCACCGCACCGATTCGTCGCGTGTTCATGCAACCGAGGATCGGGCGTGAAAATTTCTCAGATTTTCACAGCGCCGAACCAACTCACCCTGCTGCGGATGGTTTTTGTTCCGTTCATTGTGATCGAGTTGGTCGATGGGCGTTATCTGCGGGCTTTGATTCTGTTTGTAGTCGCCGGATTCAGCGACGGGCTGGATGGTTTGCTGGCTCGCAAACTGCATCAGCAGACTTTGCTCGGTCAATATCTCGATCCCATCGCGGACAAGCTTTTGTTGAGCACGATGTTTCTGGTGCTCTCCATTCTGCACAAGATTCCGTGGAAGTTTACGGTGCTGGTCTTCAGCCGCGATATTTCCATTCTGGCCGCCAGCGCTGTGCTATTCGCGATTGCCGGTCTCAGAAATTTCCGCCCCAGCATTTTTGGAAAAGCAAATACATTTTCGCAAATCGCCGCCATATTCTTTGTGATGCTTTCCTGTATCCGGTCGCCGCGCTGGATCGTGATCACGCGCCTCGTGTTCTTGCGCGCAACCTTTGCCTTTACGATTGTTTCCGCGCTGCATTATGTTTTTCTCGTGCAACACCGTCTGCGTACGCACATTCATTCGCTGCCCTCGCATCCCCCCGGCGATCTGCGCGCCAGTTGACCCTTTTTCCGCCAGCCCCCTAGAATTGGGGGTTCATCTCTGAGCGCGCAATCACCTTATGGCCTTACACCTCTACAACACCATGTCGTCGCAGGTCGAGGAGTTTCATCCGCTGCGTGACGAGGAAGTGCGGATGTATGCTTGCGGTCCGACGGTCTACGATTACGGCCACATCGGAAATTTTCGAACTTTCATCGCGGTCGACCTGCTCCAGCGATTCCTGAGGCAGTCGGGATACAAGGTCCGATACATCATGAACATCACCGACGTGGACGATAAGATCATCCGCAACGCGGCGCGCGATGGAGTAACGGTTCAGCAATATACGTCGAAATACGAGAGAGCTTTTTTGGAAGACTCTGCAATGATTGGGATCGAGCGGCCTGTCCTGGTGCGCGCCACGGAACATATCCCCGAGATGGCCGATTTCGTGGAGAGGCTCGTCCAACGGAATGTCGCCTACCGTACCGATGACGGGTCCTTTTACTTCCGGATCGCGGCCTTTCCGCCGTACGGCAAGCTCTCCAAGAGAGACTTTGGTGGAATGCTCGATGGCGCGCGCGTCGACGTGGACGAATACGATAAAGATAGCGCACGAGATTTTGCGCTCTGGAAGGCGCCCAAGCCGGGCGAAGCATCGTGGGAGACCTCGATCGGGCCGGGGCGCCCAGGCTGGCACCTGGAGTGCTCCGTTATGTCGATGCAGGAACTAGGCGAGACCTTCGATCTGCACGCCGGCGGGGAAGACCTGGTGTTCCCGCACCATGAAAATGAGATCGCTCAATCGGAATCACTTACGGGGAAAACCTTTGCCCGTTTCTGGTTCCACGTGCGCTTCTTGCTGGTCGAAGGCGAGAAGATGTCGAAGAGTTTGGGAAATTTTTTTACCCTGCGCGATCTCGTGCTGAAGGGCCACAAACCATCGTCAATTCGATATCTGCTGACTTCGGTTCCGTACCGTAATCAGCTCAACTTTACCTTCGACGGGCTCAAACAGGCAGCTGTCTCCGTGGAGCGCTTGAGGAATTTCCGGCAGCGTTTGCAGGCGGGCAACTATCCTGCGGGATGCAGCACCGAAATGCAAACCCTCGCGAGCGAAACTCTCAAACGCATGCGAGGTGCTCTGGAGGATGATCTCAACACAGCGCAGGCGCAAGGCGCAATCTTCGAGATGGTGCGAGCCGCAAACGCCGCAATCGACTCGGGTCAGTTGCAGAAGGACGACACTGTGCCGTTGCTTTCGGCGTTGGAGAAGTTCGATGAGGTTTTCGGGGTAATCTCTGATGATGATGTCCCTAAGATGAAACAAGTGCTCGAATGGGCAAGATCCGAAGGCCGCGAGCAGAATATTACGGCAGAACTGCGGGATGCGGTTGCGTCGGATCAATACTCCGATGCGGAAATCGAAGGGAAAATCGCCGAAATGGAAGCGGCACGGAAAGCCCGTAATTTCAAGGCTTCCGATGCGTTGCGCGCCGAACTCACTGCAGCGGGCATCGTCATCGAGAACACCAAGGATGGCGTTCGCTGGCGCAGAAAATAGAATGAGCGTTTCATGAACTTGGTTTTGGAAAGAGTCTGGGCTAATAGCTTGCTGAGAGCTTTATGAAGTCTCTCGACGAGTATCTTCGCGATGCCGAACAGGCGCATGGCCATCTCTGCGCCGGGCAGGTGCTCGGGGTGCGGTTGGCAATGCTCGGTCTGGAGAAGCTGGGTATCGATGATCCGCGCGGCAAGGATCGCAAACGCCTCGTCACCTTCGTCGAAATCGACCGCTGTGTAACCGACGCCGTCGCCGTGGTAACGGGTTGCCGCCTCGGCAAGCGCGCTCTGAAGTTTCGCGACTGGGGAAAAGTCGCGGCCACGTTCGTGGACGTGAGCACCGGCAAAGCGATTCGCATCGCCGCCAAAGAATCTTCGAAAGCCTTAGCCCGGGAGATGCATCCTGAAATCACAGACAAGAACCAGCAGCAAATGCTGGCCTACCGCGAAATCTCGGATGAAAATTTGTTTGCCTTGCAGTGGGTCAAGGCCCACCTGCCGCCCGAGGAGTTTCCCGGATACAAGGGTGAGCGCGTGGTGTGCGAAACATGTGGCGAAGGGATCAACTTTCGCAGAGAAGTTCGTACCGGCGGCAAGGTGCTTTGCCGATCGTGTGCGGGAGAGTGCTACTATGAGCCTCTTTAAGCGGTTGACCGGTCAGGCTTCTTGTTCGTAGGCATGCGCCACGCGAAGAATCGTAGCCTCATCGAAATGCTTTCCTAGAATTTGCAGTCCCACCGGCAGGTTGTCGTGCGCCACTCCGCACGGCACCGAAATTCCTGGAATGCCCGCTAAGTCTGCCGTTATTGTGTAGATATCTGCGAGGTACATGGCCAGCGGATCGTTCGATTTTTCTCCCAACCGGAAAGCGGCCGTCGGACTGGTAGGCGTAACAATCGCATCGACGCTGCGAAAGGCTTCTTCGAAATCCCGAGCAAGCAGCGTGCGCACTCTCTGCGCTTTCAGATAATATGCGTCGTAATAACCTGCGCTCAGCGCGTAAGTCCCGAGCATGATGCGCCGCTTCACTTCGGCGCCAAAGCCTTCATCGCGGGTTCGGCGGTACATTTCCGCGAGCGACTTCGCTCCCGAGGCGCGGTAGCCGTAGCGAACGCCATCGTAGCGCGCCAGGTTCGCAGACGCTTCCGCCGTTGCGATCAAGTAGTAAGCAGGAATCGCATATGGCGTATGCGGCAGCGAAACCGGAACGACCTCGCAGCCCAAACCTTTCAACTTGTCGATCGCCGACTCGACCGCCTGCCGCACTTCGTCGTCGAGCCCTTCGCCGAAATATTCTTTGGCCACTCCCAGTCTCAAACCGCGCACTGGCTTTTCAAGCTGCGCCACGTAGTCGGGCACCGGCACATCCGCGGAAGTAGCGTCCATCGGGTCGCGACCCGCAATCGTGCCCAACACGATCGCCGCATCCTTCACCGTTTTCGTCAACGGCCCAATGTGATCGAGCGAAGAAGCGAATGCGATGAGCCCATACCGCGAAACGCGGCCGTAGGTCGGCATCAATCCCACCACACCGCAGAAAGACGCAGGCTGCCGAATGGATCCTCCGGTGTCCGAGCCCAGCGCGACCACCGCCATATCCGCCGCAACCGCCGCAGCGGAGCCTCCGGAAGATCCTCCCGGCACGCGGCTCAGGTCTCGCGGATTGTGTACGGCGTGAAATGCGGAGTTCTCATTCGACGAGCCCATGGCAAACTCATCGCAGTTCGTCTTGCCCAGAACGACAGCGCCTGCATTCTCCATGCGCGCCACGGCCGTGCAATCGTAAGGTGGAATATATTTTTTGAGAATCCTCGATCCGGCCGTCGTGCGCACTCCGCGCGTGGACATCACATCTTTAATTCCGACTGGAACGCCGCCCAATGGCGGCAGCGGCTTACCCTCGGCGGCCAGTCGGTCAATATGGTCGGCCTGTTTCAGTGCGCGCTCTTTGCAGAGGGTCAGGAAGGCCCCGATTTTTCCATCTTCTTTTTCGATCTGCGAGTAGTGCGCCTCGGCGAGGGCAAAAGCCGTGGTCCTACGTTCCTGCACGGCTGAACGGGCTGTGTCGATCGTAAGTTGGGTAAGCTCCATCACGTTTGAGAGACGTAACTCTAATCGCGCGAGACTTGAGTCGCTCAGCCTAGATCTGCATGCCAGATCTGCGCTGCGACGGCTACCTTTCAATCACCTTGGGCACGCGGAAGAAAGTACCGTCCGCATCCGGCGCGTTCTGCAATGCCTCTTCTTGCGACAGCGATTTGCGCAGTCCCTCAACCACATCGTCGCGGGTCGCGTACGAAAATCTCTCACTGCCCCGCTTCGATTCGTCGACCCCGTACCGGTCCGATACTTGTGCCATGGGCTCGACAGCCGACGTATCCAGTTCATTGAGCCTGTCGATGTAGTCGAGGATGTAATTCAAATCACGCAACATACTTGTGCGTTCTTCCGCGGAAAGCTCAAGGTTGGCCAGGTCTGCAACGTGAGCGACCTCTTTGTCAGTAACTTTCATTGCTTAGGACTCGTGCTCGATGACGCGCTGCAGCAAAGAAAATTTTGCGAAGGATTTTCTCAGCCGTGAGTTTTATCAGCGTTGCCGAATTACAAACTCGATCTTCTCCACTTTTTGGCCAGCATAACGATTCAACATGGCGAGATACCGGGGAGCGAGGTTTTGCATTTCCCGCCGCCAACCCGCATCGGGAACCTCGACCTGAAGCACAGCCTTTCCAAAATTCACGGCGCGGGTCCGCTCGGCTACAACCGATCCACAGACCAGCGGCCAGGCTAGCAATGGTGCTTCCCCCTGCGGCGCGCGCCGCAGCGACTCCACCAAGATTTTTTCTAGTCCCGCTTCCGCTCGCTGCATTGCAACTACCTGCCGCGCCGACATGGCGCGATTTCACGCCGCTCAGAAAAGCGATTCTAACATCCCGCCTGCCGTATCGATTCGTATTGCCGGATCGGTCAATGTACCAACTCGTTCAACTTGCCGAATCGTTCAACCTCGCAGATCATCCACGCGGAAATTCACTTCTCACAAATTCAAGCGCGGCCTCCCGCGAAGATAGCCGTCCTTCGAGCTGCGAATCTTCCACAGCATCCAGAATTTCGCGGAACCTGGGCCCCGGCGCATACCCCTCGGCGATCAGGTCATCGCCGGTGAGCAACCCTGCGGGCCGAATTTTCTCCGGCGGGATCTCTGCGAGTTTCTGCCGAATGAACTCGTACGTGCTCAACTTGCCGTGACTGGCAAGGCTGTCGGCACGGTGCAGGGCGAGGTGTTCCTCAAACTCCGGCATCCGCATAAATTTCTTCAGCGTCGATTCTTTCATGCGGTAGACATGGCCAAAGCGCATGTGATTGTCGACCAGCGCAAGAATCTGCGCAGTATCATATTTCGAAAAGCGCAAGCGCCCGCAAATTTCCTCGGCAATCTTGACCCCGACCTCGACGTGATTATCGAAGCGGATGCGGTCAGGCGCGACGCGAAACGTCGCGGGCTTGCCCACATCGTGCAGCAGAGCTCCCCACGCGAGCGTCGGCGGGCAGGGCCGCGGCAGATGGTCGAGCAGCAACAGCGTGTGCACGAACACGTCACCTTCGGGATGAAACTCAGAAGGCTGCCCGACGCCCTTCATCACTGTGATCTCGGGCAAGATTTCATGCAGCAGACCGCACTCATCGAGCATTCGAAAGGCGCGCCGAGCGTGGCCCTCGGTGAGCATCCTGGTAAGTTCGTCGCGAACTCGCTCGCGCGAGACGATATGAATTTCGTGGGCATGCCGTCGGATCGCCGCCCACGTCTCCGCTTCGATTTCGTATTCAAAGCGCGCGGCAAAACGCACGGCGCGGAGCATGCGCAGCTTGTCTTCCGCGAAACGCCGGGCTGGATCGCCGATGGCGCGAATAACGCCGGCCGCCAGATCTTTTTTCGCCCCGACGAAGTCAAGGACCTCGTTCGTCTCGGGATCGAGCATCATGCCATTGACGGTGAAATCTCTGCGCGCAACATCCTCGCGCGGATCGAGGCTGAATCGCACCTCATCCGGATGGCGACCGTCGGAATATCTAAGATCGTTGCGGAAGGTGGCCACCTCGATCGTGTGAGTCTTCGTGGACACGGTCTCGTCTGCGTCCGCAGATGGCTTATCGAGAAAGGGAATGAGCACCACGCCAAACTGCGCTCCCACGGCGTAGGAATCAGGGAAAATTTCCATCACTTGCTGAGGAGTTGCGCTGGTCGCCACATCGTAGTCCGCCGGTTCGCGCTCGAGTAGGAGATCCCGCACGCATCCGCCCGCCAGGTAGGCTTGAAAGCCATGCTGGAGCAGGGTGTGGATGATCGAGATGGCGAAATCTTTTAGCATCACGATATCGCTCGGCTGCAAATGGGCAATGGCAACGGCGTTTTGAATTAAGCTAGAAGCTGGCCAAACTGGAACTCGGTACTCGATCTGATTATGCCAGACGCCTTCATCCTCGGCATCGAAAGCTCCTGCGACGAAACCGGCGCGGCGGTGGTGCGTTCCGGCGAGCAGGTCGTGTCGAACGTCGTGGCGTCGCAGATCGCGACCCATCAACTTTACGGCGGCGTGGTGCCGGAACTGGCATCGCGCGAGCACTTGCGGGCGATCGTTCCTGTGGTGCGTCAAGCGCTCGCTGAAGCTAACCAGACTTACGCGTCGATCGATGCGATTGCGGTGACTCAGGGTCCTGGGCTCGCTGGAGCCTTGTTGGTAGGGATCAGTTATGCCAAGGCGTTGGCCTTCGCCCTCGACAAGCCGCTGATCGCGGTGAACCATCTGGAGGGCCACATTCACGCAGTTTTGCTGGAAGAGCGGCAGAAGGGGAACCACGAACTGCAATTCCCGGTGCTGGCTCTGGTCGTTTCAGGAGGCCACACGCACCTGTATCTGGCCGCGCAAAAAAATGATGGCTGGACCTACGACAATATCGGCCACACTCGCGACGACGCCGCAGGCGAAGCTTTCGATAAAGTGGCCAAGCTGCTGGGACTGGGCTATCCGGGAGGACCGATCATCGACCGCCTAGGTACGCATGGAGATCCGACCGCCGTGAAGTTCCCGCCAGCCCAGATCAAACATCGCGACCGCCGGGAGCAGCGCGCGATGAAGGAACTGGAATCGGATCGTCCGCGCTTTGACTTCTCCTATAGCGGAATCAAGACCGCCGTGCTGCGCTATGTCGAAGTACACGAAATGCAACAATCCATTGCGGCGCGACACGATGCGCTGGGGAAAATTTCCAAGCCGAAGCTGGAAGACTATCTCGCGAATTGCGACAAGCGAACTCTTGACCTCATCGCTTCATTTCAGCGGGCACTCGTCGAAGATCTTGTGGGAAAAACCCTGGCGGCCGCAAACGCCTGCGATGTTGCCACGCTTTTTGTAACTGGAGGGGTTGCCGCGAACAACGAACTGAGAACACGATTCGAGCGGGACGGCGCTCAGAACGGCCTGCCCGTGTATTTCCCCTCGCGGCCGCTCTCGACCGACAATGCCGCGATGATCGCAGCGGCAGCCTATCCCAGATTTCTTGCCAAAGACTTCGGTTCGATGGATTTTTCCGCGGAAGCGAATCTGGCCTTGCGCTAATTGGGACAGTGAAGGATATATCTGGTGCCTGGCTCTTAGCTCAATGAACTCATGGGAGGGAAGGCGTGCGTCATGAAGCGAAGTGCTTCGTTCTGGCGGTGGGGGTGATGCTTGGGGCGCTGCTTACGACCGCCAGCGCCGCCGGACAGCAATTTCAGCTCATGGAAGCTTCCATCAACGAGATTCATCGCAGCTTGCAGAGCGGTAAGCTGACTTGCCACAGCCTGGTGCAGCAGTACCTCGACCGCATTGAGGCTTACGACCAGCGGGGGCCCGCCCTCAATGCCATGCTGTACGTGAACCTCATGGTTCTGGAGCAGGCCGATGCCATGGACAAGCAGCTCAAGCTCGGGACGAAGCTCGGCACCCAGCTCAAGCCGCTACAGTGCATTCCGGTGGTGCTGAAGGACAACTTCGACACCGCCGATATGCCGACCACCGGCGCCTCGTTGGCACTCAAGGGCATGCAGCCAACAAAAGACGCATTCACGGTAGCGCGCTTGCGTGAAAACGGAGCCGTGATTCTCGGGAAAACGAACATGCATGAGCTGGCGCTGGCCGGGCTAACGTCGAGTTCTCTGGGAGGCCAGACCAAAAATCCCTATGAGCTGTCGCGAACCCCGGGCGGTTCTTCCGGCGGCACCGGGGCCGCCGTGGCAGCCAACTTCGCGACCGTGGGCACTGGCTCCGACACAGTGAACTCGATTCGCTCGCCCGCCTCCGCCAATAGCCTGGTCGGCATTCGTCCCACGCGGGGGCTGATCAGCCGCTCCGGTGTAATCCCCGTCTCGTTTACGCAGGATGCCGCCGGGCCTCTGGCGCGAACCGTAGCCGACGCCGCAGTCATGCTCGATGTGATGGCCGGCTACGATCCCAATGATCCCGTGACCGCGCTGGGCATCGGCAGAATTCCCGCGACCTATACCGCCTCGCTCGACCGCAATGGCCTGAAGGGCGCGCGCATCGGGGTGCTCCGTACCCTATTCGGAAGCGGCCCCGACCACCAGGAGGTCAACCGCGTGATGGCCAATGCCCTCGAAGTCCTCAAGAAGCAGGGCGCAATTCTGGTAGACATCGACGACGCGGCATTTGATACCGGCAAACTGAACTCGGACCTCGATGTGCAAAAGTACGAATACAAGTTTCAGCTCAACAACTATCTGAAAGCCCAGCCTAACCCTCCCGTGCACGCGCTTGCCGAGCTCATCGCGTCGGGCAAATATCACAAGCCTTCGGTGGAGAAGTTCCTGGCTTTGGCGGAAAGCTACGAGAATGGCCTGAATGAGCCGGACTACAAGGACCGGCGGATCAAAATCGATGACCTGAGGGCCCAGTTGGCGAACCTGATGGCAAAAAACAACGTGGTCGCGCTGCTCTATCCACACCAGAAGCGCCTGCCGGTGATGATCGGCGAGATGAATCAGGCGGAGCGCAATGGCATCCTGGCCGCACTCTCGGGATTTCCGGCCATTACGGTTCCGGCAGGGTTTTCCACGCCGACGGAGAACGCGCCGATCGGGGTGCCGGTCGGGATCGAATTCCTCGGTCCGCCGTTCAGCGAGCCGCGGTTGTTGCAGATCGCTTACGGCTTCGAGCAGGCGACGCACGCACGCAAACCACCGCAATCTACGCCGCCGATAGATGGACACTGAATTATTGAGGAAATACGGTCTAATGCACAGCGGACGTTTAGCTTAGATGTTAGGGACCTTGGATGTTAAGCCTTAGCAAGACCGCAAGACTGCAGGACTATTTTCCGGCGGCATGCCCGTTGCTTTGCCCCATAACGGCGTCCAATGCCTTTTCAAGCTGTCCCTGAATATCGATATCCTTATAGATGGCAAAGTTGGCGCGCCTTTCCGTTTCGTCAAAGCCGCTGGCGCGGCCGGCCACAATAATGATGGGAATGCTCGCCGTCTCAGGTTTCTTCTTCAGTTCGGTGATCAGTTCGCTGCCCGTCATCTTGGGCATCTGCATATCGGTAACGATCAGGTCTGGACGCACGCGCTCAAGAATCTGCATCGCCTCCGCGCCATTGGTGGCAGATTCCACGGCAAAGCCGCGCTCTTCGAGAAAGCGGCAGACCGTATAGCGGATCAGCATGGAATCGTCGACAACCAGCGCGACGGCAGACATAGTGGCTTACACGTGCAGATGCACGCCCCCGGCCCGCAGACTAACAGAGGCTTTCTATCAGGAACAAGCGGGAATCGAGCCGGCTTGGTTACTTCAGTGCTGGGAAGGAGCCCGACCTAACTTTCCAGATCTTCTTTGTCGGAGCTTTCCTCAATACTCATGTCTTTGAGTTCGCTCGATTCAAACACTTCGCGGCACTCCAGGCACTCGACAAATTCGGCATCTTCATCCCGGCTTACGATTTGCACGCGAGGATGCTTGCACGGCTGTTGGGGCACGTTACGAGGCTGCGGGAACGGCTTCGAGCTCATAAATCCGGAAGCGCCACCTCACAGTACAAGGGCGAAGCGGACCAGCGGGAATTTCCGGTATTTTAGACCTGCTTTCTTACTTGTCAAGTCCTTCGGTATAAAACTGCGGTGAATTCTTCAGGCTGCGAGGATTGCGCAAAATTAACCTGCGGGCCTGTAGACCGATCTTAGGGACCTTTCCGTCTTCCGTGATTTTGTGCCAAACCGTTGGGATGCGGATAGCTACCATTCAATGATGCTTCTTGCGGTTGCCTGTAAGGAGTTGCATAGCCGTGGTTTATGGACGTACAATGAACTACGATAGAAAAGGTCGCATATATTGCCGACCCTATCGGTCGGAGTTAGCATCTGATACTGGGAAACTGATTTCAATAGATGCTCAAGCTAACCAAAAAGGCGGATTACGCGCTGATGGCCATGAAGCACTTGGCGGATCACGCTCGCGACGGGTCCGCCAGCGCCAGTGCGAAAGACGTTGCCGATTCTTTCGGAATTCCGCCGGAAGCGCTGGCCAAAATCTTGCAGCGCCTGGCCAAGGCCGGTTTGTTGCAGTCGCAGCACGGTACCAACGGCGGCTACCGACTGGCTCGGGCCGCGCACACGATCTCGGCTTTCGAGGTGATTCAAGCGATCGATGGACCACTGTTTATCACTTCCTGCGTCACCGTTCGGGGAGAGTGCGGCCAGAGCAATCGTTGCAACATACGGGAGCCGCTGCGAAAGGTAAACGAGAGCATCGAAGCAGTGCTCAAGCGCATCAAGGTATCTCATATGCGCGAAGAGCCGGAGGTAGTTGAAAGCGCCTCGGCAAAGTCGGCCGAGCTGGTGACGATCATCTAGGCCGGAACGCAGGAAGAGAGTAAAGGTCGGAGCCGGATTTGTATGAAGAATTTGCATCGAGGATTCGTATCAGCGATTTGTATCAGGGTGCGGCCTTAGCCGCGCCGTCGGGAACCAAAACGAATGCGGGCTTTAGCCCTGAGGTAGGAGACGCAATTATGAGCACGGATGTAAAGATCCCCCAGCAAAAAATTCCCCAGCAGCTTCCCGCTACGAGATATGCCGCTCCTCAAGGAGTGAAGCTGCCCATCTATATGGATAACCACGCCACCACGCCCATGGATCCGCGGGTGCTGGAGGAGATGCTGCCCTATTTCATGGAAAAGTTCGGCAACGCCGCCAGCCGCAATCACTCATTCGGCTGGGCCGGCGAGGAGGGCGTGGAAACGGCCCGCGAACGCATCGCCAAGCTGATCGGCGCCACCACCAAAGAAATCATCTTCACCTCGGGTGCAACCGAAAGCGACAACCTCGCGATTAAGGGCGTCGCCGAGATGTATCGCGAGAAGGGTAATCACATCATCACTGCGGTCACCGAGCACAAAGCCGTTCTCGACACCTGCAAGCGCCTCGAAAAATATGGCTATCGTGTGACCTATCTGCCGGTTCAGAAGGATGGCTTGATTGATCTCGAAGAACTCAAACGCTCCATGGATGACAAGACCATCCTTGTGACCATCATGGCCGCAAATAACGAAATCGGAGTGCTCCAGCCCATCGCCGAGATTGGAAAGCTGTGCCGCGAGCGCGGCGTGATATTCCACACCGACGCCACGCAAGCCATCGGCAAGATTCCAATCGATGTGAACAAGCAGAACATCGATGTGATGTCGATCTCCGCGCATAAAATGTACGGCCCAAAGGGCGTCGGTGCATTGTATGTTCGCCGCAAGAATCCGCGCGTGCAGATCTCTGCCATCATCGACGGCGGCGGCCATGAGCGCGGCATGCGCTCCGGCACCCTCAACGTAGCCGGCATCGTTGGCCTGGGTAAAGCTTGCGCCATCGCCTCAGAGGAAATGGCGCACGAAGCTGCGCAACTGGCCAGTCTTCGCGATCGCCTGCGTGACCGGATCATGAACCGCCTCGACGAAACCTACATCAACGGCACCATGGAACATCGGCTGCCTGGCAACTTGAATATCAGCTTTGCCTACGTGGAAGGTGAGTCTTTGCTGATGGGGATCAACGATATTGCAGTTTCGAGCGGTTCGGCCTGCACCTCCGCGACGCTTGAACCATCTTATGTATTGAAGGCTCTCGGTACCGGCGACGACCTGGCGCACAGTTCGATCCGCTTCGGCATCGGCCGCTTTAACACGGCAGCCGAAGTCGATTACGTGGCCGACCGCGTCATCGAAACCGTCGAGCGCCTCCGTGAACTTTCTCCGCTCTACGAGATGGCGAAAGAGGGCATCAACCTGAAAGACGTGAAGTGGGCAGGAGAAGCACACTAAGCTTGATGCTGGTGCTTGATGTTGGTGGAAGAGCGGCCCTTCAGGGCCGCGTAAGAGATTGCGGTCAAGTTCGAGGAATTTAGGAGAAAACATGTCATACAGCGATAAGGTAATCGATCATTACAACAATCCCCGCAACGTCGGCTCCATGGACAAGAGCAGTGCCGACGTAGGCACCGGTCTGGTCGGCGCACCCGAGTGCGGCGACGTCATGAAGCTGCAGATCAAGGTCAACCGCGACACCAACGTCATTGAAGAAGCGAAATTCAAGACATTCGGCTGCGGCTCCGCGATCGCGTCTTCTTCCCTGGCCACCGAGTGGGTCAAGGGCAAGACCGTGGAGGAAGCCCTCGCCATTAAGAACATGGATATCGTGAAGGAGCTTTCGCTTCCTCCCGTGAAGATCCATTGCTCGGTGCTGGCCGAGGACGCCATCCGCGCCGCGATCGGTGACTGGAAGAAAAAGCAGGAAAGCGCGAAGCCGGTCGCGTCAACCGTAGCGCAATAAGCTCTGCTCGGTCGTCTGAAGACGGTTGAGTTTTGAGAGGGCGCAGCTTCAGCCGCGCCGTAACGGGTTCGCTACAACACGGCTTTAGCCGCTGAGGGACTGCGTCAGGAAATGACAACCGCAACCGAACAACCTGTCCAAGCCGCACCCGCCAAAGGCATTCAGGTCACTGACAAGGCCCTGGCCAAGGTGCGCAGCGCGATGGCGAAAGAAGGCATCTCGCCGGAGCAGGGCGGGTTGCGTCTGGGCGTGCAGGGTGGCGGATGTTCCGGACTGAGCTACAACGTTCGCTTCGACACGCAGCCCCGCGAACGCGATCGCATCTTTCAGTTCAGCGATGTGCGCGTGTTCGTCGATCCGAAATCGTTCATCTACCTGCACGGCATGATCTTGGATTACCAGGAAACTCTGATGCAGCAGGGATTCGTCTTCGTGAATCCGCAAGCCACGAAATCCTGCGGATGTGGCACGTCTTTCTCCGCTTGAGGCCTGCTCGTGCGGGACTGCTCGTGTGGCTCGGACACTCCTGTCCGAGAAACTAGCCACGAAGATCTTTGCCCGCTGTGGAACCGATTTGCTCGTACATTGTTTTAAGTTATGACGTTTTAAGTTATGACGTTTTAAGTTATGACGAATTTGACCACCATCGCGGAACCTGCTCCAGAGGAAACTCAATCCTGCTGGTCCTGCGGAACCATGCGAGCCGTGCACTTCTGCGAGGCTTGCGGCAAAGTACAGCCTCCCGCCCCGGTGGACTATTTCACATTCTTTGGCCTGCCACGAAAGTTGGATCTCGACGTGAACGCCCTGGAAAGGGATTTCTACGAATTGAGCCGCAAGTTGCATCCCGACCTCAACGCGCGAGCCGGAAGCCAGGAGCAAGAGTGGAGCCTGCAACAGAGCTCGCTTCTCAACGATGCCTATCGAACCTTGAAAGATCCGATCAAGCGCACCCAATATCTTCTGCGTCTCGAAGGCGTCGAACTGGAGGAGCAATCGAAATCCGCAACCGAGCAGGCGCGCTCTACCGGGCAAATCAAGAAACAAATTGTCCCGCCTGACCTGCTGGAAGAAGTTTTTGAGTTGAACATGCAGCTCGAAGAGCTTCGCATGCAGAAAAAGATGGGCGAGGACGACCCTGCGCTGATCGAAGAAATCGGCCGGCAGAAGCTTGAACTCGAAGAGAAGCAGGAAGCGCTCCTGCGCGAATTAAAAAATCTCTGGCAGATGTGGGATGGAATGATCCAGCGCGAATCAAACGGCCAGCCGGTATCGGAGGAAGAGCGCAGGCAGGAGCGCACCAAGATGGTCGATTTGCTGAACCGAAGGAACTACATCCGCAATCTGGTCCGGGATGTGAGTTCCGTACTCGAAAGCTGAGGCTTTTTGGAGTCAATATGCACTTGAACGAATACATTACGCTCGGACGCTCTGGGTTGCGTGTGAGTCCGCTCGCTCTCGGCACTATGACCTTCGGCACGGAATGGGGATGGGGCGCGGAAGAGAGCGTTTCCCAGTTGCTGTTTGATCGTTACATCGAAGCCGGCGGCAACTTTGTCGATACCGCCGATGGCTACACCGGCGGCAAGAGCGAAGAGATGGTCGGCAAGTTCATCGCCGAGCGCAAGGTGCGCGAGCGCGTGGTGCTGGCCACGAAATTTACGTTCAACGCGGAACCTGGCAATCCCAATGCCGGTGGCAACGGGCGTAAGAATGTGTATCGCGCGCTCGAAGGTTCGCTGCGACGCTTAAAGACGGACTACATCGATCTCTACTGGCTGCACGCCTGGGATATGGTCACGCCCGTCGAAGAAGTTGTTGCCACATTCGATGATCTGGTGAGCGAGGGCAAAATCCGCTACTACGGCTTCTCTGACACCCCCGCGTGGTATTTAGCGCGTGCGGCAACGCTCGCCGAAAAAGAGGGAAAAGCGCGCCTGATCGCACTACAACTCGAATATTCGCTGGTCGAACGCAATATTGAGCGCGAACATATCCCCGCCGCGCAGGAACTTGGCCTTGGCATTACTCCATGGAGTCCGTTGGCTGGTGGCTTTCTCAGCGGCAAATACAAACGCCAGGGTGACAGTGGCAAAGGTGACGGCCGTCTGGAAAAAACGAAAGAGTCGGGCAATCCAACGCAGAAAAGATTTTCGGAAAGGAATTGGACGATTCTGGACGCCCTGCTCGAAGTTTCGAAAGAGCTGAATCGTCCGGCGGCGCAGGTGGCGCTCAACTGGGCGGCAACGCAGCCGGGCATCACTTCCACGATTCTCGGCGCGAACAAAATGTCGCAGCTCGATGACAATCTGAGCGCAATCGAATTCTCTATTCCCGCCGAGCTTCGCCAGCGTCTCGATGAAGTAAGCGCGCTCGAGTCGGTTCATCCGTATATGTTCTTCGAGCCGTTCATTCAGGGAATGATTCATGGCGGCTCGTCGGTATCGGCGTGGCAACCGGCGCGAGTTCAATTGGTCCCGGCTTTGGCGGAGCCTCCCGCGAAAGCAGGATCGATTGCGAGCGTCCCCAAGAAAAGGAAGTCGGCATAATCCATGGCGGAAGATCGAATCGTCGGCATCGACCTGGGCACCACCAACTCTCTCGTGGCCTTCATGCAAGGGGAAAGCCCTGTCGTCATTCCCGGCGAAGACGGTTTGAATCTCGTTCCTTCGGTGGTAGCGCTCGATCAAAACAATCAGCCAGTGATCGGCAACGCTGCCCGAAAACATCTTACCGAAACTCCTGACCGGGCGGTTTACTCCATCAAACGCCTGATGGGCCGCGGAGTTGACGACGTCCAGGAGGAATTGAAGTTCTTTCCATTCCGACTTGCTGAGGATTTGCAGCCTGGCGAAGTGCTGCGCATCAGGCTTGGCGAGAAGACTTTTACGCCGCCGGAAATTTCCGCCCTGATCCTTCGGCAGCTCAGGCGCAATGCTGAGCGTTTCTTCGGAGCACAGGTTACCAAAGCGGTCATCACGGTTCCCGCGTACTTTAACGATGCGCAGCGGCAGGCTACAAAAGATGCTGGCCGCATCGCCGGTCTCGAAGTTCTGCGCCTGGTAAACGAACCCACTGCCGCTTCGCTCGCCTACGGCCTCGACAAGAAGCAGAATGGAATCGTCGCGGTCTACGACTTGGGCGGTGGCACTTTTGACATTTCGATTCTGAAGCTGCACGACGGAATCTTTGAAGTCGTCGCCACCAACGGCGACACTCATCTCGGCGGCGACGATATCGATAATCTGCTCATCACGACCGCGCTCGAAGATACTCTCC
>Ga0210400_10000821_pt1 | contig 32687 bp, 26 predicted proteins | sample IncBWH26MmetaG_FD_155456 | JGI IMG/M metagenome (GOLD analysis project Ga0210400, IMG submission 155456) | Forest soil microbial communities from Barre Woods Harvard Forest LTER site, Petersham, Massachusetts, United States - Inc-BW-H-26-M | ecosystem: Environmental > Terrestrial > Soil >... | reverse complement strand
AATCGTCACGCCTTCATGCGCATCCAGGATGGATGTCTTCAGCGGCTTCTCTTGCTGACCAACCGCCGCCCGCCCCGCCAAAATTCCCACAATCGCCACCACAACCACAGCAAGGAGTTTCTTCATCAGGCTATAATAGACTGTTTGCATCCTGAGGCCTTCGATTCTTGGGGGAGAAGCCGGGTTGCTCGGCTCCTCGACCCTCGGGCGCACGCGAATCCCGGAACAACCGGAGTCACATCGAGTGTATTTCCTCTATAGCGTATTGATGGGTCTTGCCGCCCTGCTGACATCGCCCTATTGGCTGATCCAGGGCCTCCGCCACGGCAAATATCTCTCCAATCTCGGCAAGCGCCTCGGCTTTTCCATTTCGGGACTCGAAAAACTCCCCGCCCAGCATCCAGGCGCCATCTGGATTCACGCCGTCTCCGTCGGCGAAGCCCTCTCCGGCGTCACCCTCGCCCGCCGCCTGAAAGACTCCTACCCTCAGCGCCCGCTCGTCGTCTCCACCACCACCCTTACCGGTTACGCTCTCGCTAAAGAGCGCATGCCCTTCGCCGATGCCGTAATCTATTTCCCGCTCGACTGGGCCTTCAGCGTCCGCCGCGTCATCGAGGCCGTCAAACCCGCCGCCGTCATCATCCTCGAAACCGAAATCTGGCCCAACTTCCTTCGCGAAACCGGCCGTCGCAAAATCCCCGTCCTTTTCGTCAGCGGCCGCATTTCCGATCGCTCCTTCGCCCGCTGGCAAAGTTATCTCGGCGCATTCGGCTTCTTCCTGAAGCCGCTCCTGAAGTCCGCCCTCAGCCACGCAGCCGCCTTCCTCATGCAATCCCAGCCGGACGCCGACCGCATCCGCGCCCTCGGTGCCCCACCCGAAAAAGTCACGGTCAGCGGCAATCTGAAATACGACCTCGAACTGCCCGCGCCCACCCCCCTCGCCAAATGGCTCGAAGAAGAATGCACCCGTCGCGGCCGCCGCCCCCTCATCGTAGCCGGCAGCGTCGTCGCCACCGAAGAGCCGCTCGCCCTCCTCGTCTTCGGCGTGGTCCAGGGCGATTTTCCAAAAGCTCTGCTCGTCCTCGCTCCCCGCAAGCCCGAGCGTTTCTCCTTCGCCGCCGATTTCATCGAAGAGTCCCATCGTAAATTCGTCCGCCGCTCGGAACTCTCTCTTCCCGGTCCCGGTGGCTCCGCGAACTCCAGCAATGGCCTGAACTCCATCCCCGACGACGTCACCGTCCTCCTCCTCGATTCCATCGGCGAACTCGCCTCCCTCTATCGCCTCGCCGACGGCGTCTTCGTCGGTGGCTCGCTCGTCGATTCCGGAGGCCACAATATCCTCGAACCTGCTGCCTTCGGCAAAGTCCCCGTCTTCGGCTCGTCGATGGAAAATTTCGCCGCCATGGCCGCCCGCTTTGTTGAATCCAGCGCCGCCATCCAGGTCGAAAGCCCCGAAGACGCCGGCGTCGAAATGATTCACCTGCTCAAAGACCCCGAAAAAATGCAGCGCATGGGCGGCACCGCGCGCCAACTCGTCGAAAGCAGTCGCGGAGCTCTCGACCGCGCCCTCGCCGCCATCTCCCAACATCTGGCCCAGCATCAAGGTGGTGCGGCGCGATGACTCTGCCGTCGTGGCTGCGTCTGCTGCTGTGGCCCGCGTCGGTACTCTACGGCGATCTCGCGCGTCTCCGCGCCCGCCTCTACGCGCAGGGAACTCTGAAAACGAAGCGTCTGAACACGCCCGTAATCAGCGTAGGCAATCTCACCGTCGGCGGCACCGGCAAAACCCCAATTGTGATCTTTCTCGCCGAATGTTTTCTCGCCGAAGGGAAGCGAGTCGGCATTCTCACCCGCGGCTACAAAGGCGCCGCCGGCACCAGCGATGAAATCGAACTGATGAAATTCCGCCTCCAGGATCGCGTCATGTTCGGCGTCGGCCCCGACCGCTACGAACAAGGCCGCCAACTCGAAGCCAAAGGCGTCGACATCTTTCTCCTCGACGATGGCTTCCAGCATCTTCCCCTCTTTCGCGACGTCAACATCCTCCTCATGGACGCCACTCAGCCTATCGGCCGCGAAAGCATGCTGCCCGCAGGCCGTCTCCGCGAACCCGTCTCCGCCATGGATCGCGCCGACGTCCTCGTCATCACCCGCCTCGAAGCCTCCCCCTCCACTCTCGCCACTATCGAAAAGCTCCGCGACTATCCTGTCTTCTCCGCCGTCACGCGCCTGCTCGGTTTCCGCCGCCTCGGCCAGGGAATTGCCCTCCTCTCCCTTGACGAAATTGGGGGCGGCCCCTTCTACGCCTTTTGCGGCATCGGCAACCCGAAAGCGTTTTTCCAGGACCTCAAAAACTGGAACCTCCCGATATCCCAAACCAGCGAATTTCCCGATCACCATCGCTACGACCAGCGCGACGCCCTCGAACTCGAACAGTCAGCCCGCACCACCGGCGCGAAAGCCTTCGTTACCACCGAAAAGGACGCGCAAAATCTCTCCGGCGTCTCCTTCGCCGAATTTCCCGTCTTTATCGCCGTGATTGAAATGGAACTCCCGCAGCAGGACGCCTTTTTTGGCTTGATCCGCGAGCGCCTGGCCGCCAGGAGCGCCGTGGTATGAACAGCTTGAAGATCATGATCCGTGCCACCAACTGGGTGGGCGACGCCATCATGGCCCTGCCCGCCCTGCGCGCCGTCCGCCAACGCCATCCCGATGCAACCATCAGCATCGTCGCCCGTCCCTATGTCGCCGACATTTATCGCGATCAACAAATTTGCGATGAGCTAATCGCCTACGATCCCAACGGTGGCCATCGTGGCTGGAGAGGTCGCGAAAAACTCGCCGCCGATCTTCGCACCCGTAAATTCGACGTCGCTCTCCTCCTCCAAAACGCCTTCGACGCCGCCTGGCTCGCCTGGCGCGCTCAAATCCCCCAGCGCATCGGCTACGCCCGCGACGCCCGCAGCCTCCTGCTCACCAAAGCCATCCCCGTCCCCAAGCCCGGCGAAATCCCCCCGCATGAAAAGTTTTACTATCTCGAGCTTCTACGCCGCGCCGGCTGGCTCGATCAACTCCCCCACGAACCGCACATTACCCTGCGCGTCCCCGCCGCCGCCCGCCAGCGTGCTGCCCAAATTTTGCTCGAATCCGGCGCACGTCCGCACGCCCGACGCATCGCCGTCGGCGCCGGAGCCTCCTACGGTTCCGCCAAATGCTGGCCCCCCGATCGCTTCGCCAAAGCCCTGAACGACTTGCTCTCCCGAGCCGATGCCGACGTCATTCTCTTCGGCACTCCCAGCGAACTCCCTGTCTCCGCTGCCATCGCCTCCGAATTGCAGCGCGCCCCCATCAATCTCACCGGCAAAACTTCGATCGCCGATCTTCCCGCGCTCCTCTCCCAGTGCCACCTCTTCCTCGGCAACGATTCCGGCGCCATGCACGTAGCCGCGGCAGTCGGCCTCCCGGTAGTCGCCGTCTTCGGCCCCACCGATCCGTACGGCACTGCCCCGGTCACCCCGCGCCTCACCATCGTCCAGCAAAAGCCCTACTGCAGCCCCTGCTTCCTTCGCCGCTGCCCCACCGATCACCGCTGCATGACCGCCGTCACTCCCGCCATGGTCGAATCCGTGCTGCACTCAGCGCTTGAGGAGGTGCCTTCTGCCTGACCCCTCCGCCCGCCGCCCCGCCGTATTCCTCGATCGCGATGGCACCATCGCCGAAGAGGTCGGCTACTTGAATCATCTCGACCGTTTTCGTATGTTTCCGTTTGCAGCCGAAGCCATCCGACGCTTGAATCAGGCCGGAGTGTCCGTGGTCGTGGTCACCAATCAATCGGGAGTTGCCCGCGGCTATTTTCCGGAATCGCTGCTGCACGATGTCCACGGCCGTATGAAAAGGGAACTGGCCCAGGCTGGCGCGCACCTCGATGCGGTTTATTATTGTCCGCACGGAAAGTCGGACAATTGCGATTGCCGCAAGCCGTCGCCCGGCATGTTGCATCGTGCCGCGCGGGATTTCGGCCTCGACCTGAAGCGCTCGTTCGTAGTCGGTGATCGCTACGGCGACATGGAACTGGCCTTCAATGCAGGCGCAAAGGGAATTTTCGTGAAAACGGGTTACGGTCTCGGCGATTTCACCTGGCATGGCCAATCCTGGCCCAGGCAACCCGACGTGGTCACGGACAATCTCAAGACCGCGGTGGACTGGATTCTGAGGGATAAATGACCAAGCGCTCCAAAAGGCAGTTGGCTCCCGCCCCATCCGTGGATCTCGTCGCCCTCGCCGAAGTCGTCGAGCGCTTCTCCACCAAGACCGTAGTCGTGCTCGGTGATTTCGTTGCCGACGCCTTCCAGTTCGGCGACATCACCCGCGTCTCACGTGAAGCCCCCGTCCTCATTCTCAAGCACCGCGAAACCCAGATCGTCCCCGGCGGCGGCGCCAACGCCGCCAACAATTTCGCCGCTCTCGGCGCCAAAGTAATTCCGGTCACCGCCGTCGGCGAAGATGAAACCGGGGACAGCCTGCTCGAATTTTTCCGCGTGAAGAAAGTGGACGCTTCCGGCATTTTCCGCGTCAAAGGCTGGACTACTCCCACCAAAACCCGCTTCCTCGCCGGCTGGGCCCACAAAGTCGGCCAGCAGGTTCTCCGCGTGGACTACGAACCCGATCAGCCGCTGCCGCCCGAAATTCACAACAAAATTCAAGCGACACTCTCGAAATCTCTCAGGAAAGCCGACGCCCTCGCCGTCTCTGACTACGGCTTCGGCGTAGCCAGTCCGCAGGAACTCGGTAAAATTCTTTCCGCCAAAAAGCGCCCGCTTCTGGCCACGCTCGACTCGCGTTACCGCCTCACCGGCTACAAACGCGCCGGCCTCCATTCCGCCACGCCCAACGAAGGCGAAATCGAAGCCCTCCACCACACGACGATCGGAAAAAATCTCGACGAACTCGAACGCTGCGGCCGCGCTACCCTCGACGAATTGAAACTCAAGTCCCTCGTCATCACCCGCGGACGCGACGGAATCGCCCTCTTCCAGCCAGGCATGCAGACTGTTCACATTCCCATCCATGGCAGCGACCAGGCCGTCGACGTCACCGGCGCCGGCGACACCGTCCTCGCCGCCTACACCCTCGGCCTCGCCAGCGGCGCCACCCCACTCGAAGCCGCGCACCTCGCCAACATCGCCGGCGGCCTCGTCGTCATGAAGCGCGGAACCGCCACCGTTTCCCGCGCCGAACTCCTCGAAGCCATCGGCGCTTCCGCTTCCGGAAAAACTTCCTGACCCATGCGCAAAGCCCAAGAAAAAATCGTCGCACGAGAAACTTTGCAATCCTTGTTGGCGCCCGCGAAACAACTCGGCAAGCGAATCGTCATGGCCAACGGCGTCTTCGACACGCTTCACGTCGGCCACGCCCGCTATCTATCCGGCGCAAAATCGGAAGGCGATCTTCTCGTCGTTGCCGTGAACTCCGATTCCAGCGTCCGTGCGCTCAAAGGCCCCGGCCGCCCCATCCTCGACGAACAAGCCCGAGCCCTTCTCGTCGCCGCTCTCCGCGTCGTAGACTACGTCGTGATTTTCCCTGAACCCAACGTCGAAAAACTTCTCGAAGAGTTGCGTCCCGGCGTCCATGCCAAAGGCACCGACTATACTGCCGACTCCGTCCCCGAACGCGCCGCCGCCGCACGTCTCGGCATCCGTGTAGCCATCGTCGGCGATCCCAAAGATCACTCCACGCGTACTCTGATCGATGCCATTCGCAAGGCCCCTCATGTCTGAGCCGCGATTCCTCGTCGTGCGCCTCGGCTCCCTCGGCGACATTGTCCACACGTTTCCTGCCGTCGCCGGCCTGCGCAACTCATTCCCGCGCGCCGAAATCATCTGGCTCACCCATCCACGCTGGGTGAATCTCGTCGCCAGCAGCGGCCTCGCCTCTGAAATCTGGCCCGTCGATTCCCGCAATCTCGCCAGCGCCCGGCAGGTCATCGCAAAAATTCGCGCACAACGTTGGGACGCGGCCATCGACTACCAGGGACTCTGGAAATCAGCCCTGCTTCCGTTTTTGGCTGGCATTCCCAGGCGAATTGGCTTCTCCTCCGAAACCATCCGCGAATTCGGCGTGCCCATCCTCTATACCGACCGCGTCCACGCGCGGGCATCGCACATCGCCGATCAAAACGGGGAACTGTCTTTGCGTGCAGGCGCGCAATCCTCCGTCGGACAAGTGAAGCTGCAGCTAAGCGAAACCGTTCGTCAGCGTGTCTGCGCGGACCTCGCTGCCGCTGGCATCAACCGCTACATTGTCTTGAGCCCAGGCGGTGGCTGGCGCTCCAAATGCTGGCCAGCCGAACGTTTCGGCGAACTCTGTCATAAGATTCGCGAAGAGCTAAACGTCCGCTGTGTAATCAACTACGGTCCCGGCGAAGAATCTCTCGCCGCCGCCGTAAAATCCGCCAGCGGCGACGCCGATCCCTTGCTCTACGACGGCGAACTCGGCCAACTCATGGCCCTGCTCCAGGGCGCAAGCTGCATCGTCGGCGGCGACACCGGTCCTCTCCATCTCGCCATCGCCCTCGGCACAAAAGCCGTCGCCATCTTCGGTCCCACCAATCCCGCCCGCAACGGCCCCTACCCGCCTCAACCCTTCGTCTTGCGCGACCCTGCCGCCTCCACCACCCACAAGCGCGAAACCGAAACCAATCCTTCTCTTCTCAAAATCTCCGTCGCCCAGGTCTTCGACGGCGTCAAGCGCCACCTCGGAGCTTCCGCATGACCCCGCTCAATTTCTTCGCCCGCTGGCGCGTCCGCATCGGCTACTTTCTTGCTGTCGTAGTCTTATTTCTCTCGCGCCCGGAACCCCGCGCTATCTTGATCGGCGCTTGCGTCGGCCTCCTCGGCCTCGCCATCCGCGCCTACGCAGCCGGCTATCTTCACAAACAAGCCGTCCTCACCACCACCGGTCCCTACGCTCGCACCCGCAATCCTCTCTATTTCGGCAGCAGCATCCTTGCCCTCGGCGCGGCCATTGCCATGAACTCCTGGCCCTCCGCCACTCTACTCCTCATCTATTTCGCGCTCGTCTACACCCTCGTCATGCGCCGCGAAGAAATCGAACTCCGCGGCCACCACGGCGCCGAATTCGACGCCTACGCAAATTCTGTCCCCCTCTTTTTTCCCACCTTAACCGCGCCAAAACCGCCATCCGCCAACCCCGCCGCATTCTCCTGGTCCCAATACCGCAAAAACCACGAATACCAAGCCGCCCTAGGCTTCCTGTTCTTGCTGCTAGCCCTAGTCGTAATCTGGCGCCTCCACGTCGCCTGACCGTCTTCAGTGGCACAGGCACTTCTGCCTGTGCGCTTATCTTTGTAGGGGCCGGGCTTGCCCGGCCCGCTCTTGGGGTTTTCTTTCCTTCGTACCGGCCGCCTTCCGAGGCGGGCGCCCTTACCGGGTGCCGCACCCTCCGTTTTTGAGGGTGCGGGTTTTCTCTTCTCTGCGCCTTTCTCTTCTCAGCGTCCTCTGCGTTCTCTGCGAACTCAGCGTTAATTCTCTCTTCCCGCTTTCCACTCTCGGCCACTCAATCCAAGGCGAATCCTCAATTCTCAATCCTCGCTATTTTCGATTTTCCATTTTCCAACTATCTCCCCCCTCCACACCCTACAAAACAATTCACCCGCAACCTATGCCCGTCCGTAACCACCCGAACCGCCCCCTCCTCATCCGTCCTCAAGACACGCGCCCCGCTCCCCAGCAACCGTTCCAACAACTCCGGGCTCGGGTGCCCATAAGGATTCTGCTCCCCCGCCGAAATAATCGCGATCTGCGGCCCCACACTCTCCAGAAATTCCGCCATCGTCGAATTCTTGCTCCCGTGATGCCCCACCTTCAGCACATCCGCATGAAGTTTCTCCGCGTCCGTCTCCGAAAGCATCGCGTACTCCGCCTGCTTCTCCGCATCGCCCGGCAACAGCACGCTGCGTTCCTTGTATTGCAACCGCACCACCAGCGAGTCATTATTCTTCGCGCTCGGCGCGATCTCCTCCGGCGGAATCTGCGGCCACAAAAAATCCACCTGCACGCCATCCCACGAAAAACTCTGCCCGCGCAATTCATGCTCGATCCGAACATGCCGCCGCTCCGCAATCTGTTTCAATTGCCCCAGCGCAGGCGTCTCCGTCTCCCGCCCCAGCCACAACCGCCCCACCTGAAAATTCTCCAGCACCGCCTTCAATCCGCCGATATGGTCCTGATGCGCATGCGTCAAAGCTACGGCATCCAGCCTCTGTATCCCCCGCGACCACAAATACGCCGACACTGCCTCTTCTCCCGGATCCGGCCCCGGAACTTCCTCGTGTCCTCGAAATCCCGCGAATCTTCCTCCTCCGTCAATCAGCAATGTGCTCCCCTTCGGCGAAATCACCAGGATCGAATCCCCCTGCGCCACATCCAGAACATCCACCTCCAACGCCCCACGCTCCACCTCGGCAGGGAAGGGGTACGTCGCAATCACCAGCGATGCCAGCAGCAATCCCGCTGTCCCCGCCGGTTTCATCCATTTCCCCCGCGATCCCTCCGCGCGAAATCCCGTCGCCAGCAAAAGTCCGCACACAAAAAATAAAATCGTTACCCACGCCGGCGGTCCCGGAATTCGATAGCTCCCATGCGCAAATCCGGCAAACCATCCGACCACGTGCCCCTGCAACGCAACCAGCCACCCAAGCGGCCAAGCCAGCACGCGCGCGATCGGCGGCGCCATCACCGCTCCGCCCAACGTGAAAAATCCCAGCGGCACAATCACGCCCGTCAACGGCACCGCAAACAGATTCGCCAGCGGCCCCATCACTATCACCCGGTGAAAATCCCGTGCCATCAGCGGCAACATCCCAAATTGGAGCACCACCGAAAGCGCGATCATCTCTCCGCCGCGCAGCGACCACCCGAGCCCCTTCACGCCGAAATCCTGCGCCCATTTTGCGTGCCGCGCAGACAATCTCGAAGTCATCGCCGCTGCAACCGCTCGCAAATCCAGTCGGAACTGAACCTGCTGCGCCGAAAACGCACCATCTCGCGTAACGTCACGCCACCCGTGCAACGCTCCAACATACGGCTGTACCTGCCGCTCCATCCACGGCAGCGCAATCCCCGCAATGCACCCAATCGCCAAAAACGATAACTGAAAACTTGTCTCAAACAGTGAAGCCGGTTTCGCCACCAGCAGCGCGATCGCCGCCACCGCCGCCGAATTCAAAATCTCCAACCGCCGATAAAAAAAACTGGCCAACACAACAATCCCCGTCATCAGCCCTGCCCGCAAAACCGGCGCTCGCTGCTCCACCACCGCGATGTACGCGAACAGCGCCGCGAGCAGCAGCACCGTCGCCAGCGTCCGTGGCAATCGCAACCGGGTCCCCAGCCAGTACAAAAAAAACGCCAGCGCTCCCACGTGTAATCCTGCCACCACCAGCACGTGAAACACGCCGGTCTTCTGGAAATCCACCGACTCCGCCTGATCCACAAAACTCCGGTCACCCAGCAGCATTGCCCGCAAAATTCCCGCCGTCTGCGGCGCCCCCGGATAAAGCGCATCCAGTCGCTCGCGCAGCAGAGCCCGCAACCGCGCCAGTCGCGTCCCCATCGTTGCGGGTGGTGTCGAAATTCGTTCAAGCAGGGACCTCGCCCGCAAGGTCGCCAGCAAATGAATATTCTGCTGCGCCAGATATTCCCGCCGGTCAAACGCCCCGGCATCTCTGAACACCAACGGCCGCCGCGCCTGCGCCATCACCGACACTTCATCCCCAGCGTGCACCTCCGGCAGCGCGTCGCCTTCCTTCGGGGTGTACCCCATCCGCATTCCGCCCGTAACTGGAATCATCCCCGCGGAGGTCTGCACTCCGGAAAGATCCATCTCCAGCCCAACGCCCCACGGCAACTGCGCTGGCTCGTTTCGCAAGTGTCCAAACCACCGCAGTGGCGTTTTCAATTCAATCTGCCCCGCCGCAAGCCGGTTCAAAATGTGTTCCGCCGGCAATGGTTGCAAAGCCGAAACCATCGCCGCAGCGCCCAGGCACACCCATCCCGCCAGCGAAAAAATCGCCGCAGCCCATACCTTGTCGCGCCACGCAAACAACAACGTAACGATCAGCAAAAAAATAATGAGCAGGAAAGAGAATTCCAAAACGCGATGGGAGAGATGCAACTCCCGGCCAAGCAAAATGCCGCCCGCAAACGCTGCGGCAATCGCTACGGCCGGAATCCTCATGTCACTCTTCGTAACCTCACCAGCGTTTCGATGTGATACGTCTGCGGGAAAAGATCAAACAACTGCACTTCCGAAAGCTCGTACCGATGCCCGGGCGTCGTCTCCGTCTGCGGCTTCCGTTCCGAACCCGTCAACACCGCCAAGTCCCTCGCCAGCGTCGAAGGATCGCACGAAAGATACGCGATCTCCGGCGCGCCCAGATTCGCCAGCCGCGCAGCCGTCTCCGCACCCAGCCCCGCCCGCGGCGGATCCAGCACCACAAAGTCCGGCTGCTCCGTAAATTTCTTCAAAAACTCTTCCACATGCTCGTTCTTGGACACAACTTCCACGCCCGCGGCCTTCACGTTTTCCCGCAAATCCTGCGTCGCCGCCAGGTTCGCGTCCACGCTCACCACTCGCGAAAATGTCTTCGCCAGCGGCAGCGTGAAGAACCCCACTCCCGCGTAAAGGTCCAGCGCGAATCCGCCCTTCTTCCCGCCCACCACCGCCTGCAGCAAGTCCTCAATCAAAAACCGGTTCACCTGAAAAAACGAAAGGTGATTCACGCGAAACGTAAATCCCCCCGCCTGCTGCTCCAGATATCCCGTCCCGAACAACTCAAACCGGTTCTTGCTCTGATCCAGCAGCAGCAAACTTTCCAGATTCGGCAGCGCCGCACGGAAATCCGCAATCAATCCCTTCGCCGGCTTCACGAATCGCTCAAACGCCGCATTCAACGCGATCTTCGTATCAGTAGAATCCGCAAACGCCTCAATCTCCAGCAACCCCGTCGGCAAGGTGTTCGCCCGCGCCATCTCCTGCAATTTCTGAAACGCTTCGTGCAGTGCCGGCGAAAGCACCGGACATTGGTCAATCGGCACAATCCGCGCGCTCTCCGTCTGAAAATATCCCAGTGCCCGCGGCAGCGCCTCCCGGTAAGCCCACTGCGCCCGGTTTCTGTATCCGTAAGGCTGGGCCGTGTGCTCCGTAATTGCGCCGTCCCACGAAATTCCTCCCAGCCGCGAAAGCGTCTCTTTAAGAATCTCTTTCTTCAGCCGCACCTGCTCCGAAATTTCAATGTGCTGGTAATCGCACCCGCCGCACACCTGAAAATGCGGGCAAGGCGCTGCAATCCTAGCCGCCGCGGCCTGCTCCACCCTCACCAAACTCGTGTGGATCAGCTTCTTCTTCCGCGTGCGCACCGCCGCCCGCACCTGCTCCCCAGGAAGCACGTAAGGGACAAAAACCGTATTTCCATCGGCGTGCGCCAATCCCTCCCCGCCATAAATAAGCTTCTCAATTGATAATAGTAACTCATCAGCCATAAATGTCCACTCTCATCCCTTTTTCCTGGAACTCTTCGTAGCGGCCACCTTCAGGTGGCCCCGCAATCCGTGTAGGGGCGGCTTTAGGCCGCCCTCTTGCCTTTGTAGCGGCCGCCTTCCGAGGCGGGCGCCTTTTGTCTCCCACCCTAAACTCAATTGCTCGACGGAAATCTGCTCTCTAACCAAAATAAAACAAACTCAACCGCGGCAACCGGTACTCATCCAACAACCGCTTCTGCAAATATTGCTTCTCCACCACCGCCAATTGCGCCGCTTTCATTTTGCGCCGATACGCCGCCAATTGCGAATCGACCTCGCGCCGGATCTTCAGCATCAACTCTTCGCTCGCATGGCTCAGCAGGGAAGCGTGCAGCTTCTCATCCAGAATCGTCAGCCGCCGCTCCAGATCTTCCAGGTCTACCGGCCCCGGCGACTCCAACAGCGTCATCGCTCCGGAAAGGGAATTGGCCACATTCCCAAGCAGTTCCGCCACCGCCGCCTGCGAAGCAGCCACCCGCTCCGCCGCTTTCCTCAACAACTCAATATTCCTTTCCAGATAAACCCGCACATCTTCCCTCGAAAACACCTCTTTCGCCGCCGCGCTGCCATTCGATGGCTGCGCCCCCGCAGCCGCTTCCTGACTCTCCTCCGCCGCTTCCAGCACCGCATCCGTGCAATACGCCAAACTCTTCAGCGGCTTTCCCGCGCCGCGCCGCGACCGTTGATAACTCTCAAACGCCCGGTCGATCCCCTTCAGCGCCGCTTCCAACGGCACACCGGCCTTCTGCCAGGTCTCCATAATCGCCCAGTCCAGCGGCGATACCAGCAGGTGCGCCCCGCGCTTCTTCCAGAAATGTTCCTCAATTTCCGTGAAGTAATTAAAGTAGTTCCAATTTTCCATTTTGGAGTGCGGAGGCTCTGCCTCCGCTTTTACGGTTTAAGCAAAACCACCGAAGCGATCCTATCTTCTAAATCCCTACCGGTTTTCCGGTTCTTCCCTCTGCGCTCTCAGCGCCTCTGCGTATGTCTATCTTTTCTTAAACTGTTAAAGGTTTGAACGCTTAAACTCCTGAACTCTTGAACTCCTTAACTCTTCAACTTTCAACTCTCAACTTTTAACTTTCAACCTCTGCCCCGCCCCCGCCCCTTCTCCAACCTGATTCTTCTCCCAAATCAGCCGCAACCCCGTCAGAGTCAAAAACTCATCCACATGCTGAATATGCTTCGTCCCCTTCGCCACCAGCCGCGCCTGCCCGCCCGTCGCCACCACGGTCGCCTCGCTCTTCAACTCTGCCTTCATCCGCGTCAACATCCCGTCCACCATATCCACTGCGCCGTAGTACAGCCCCGCCTGCATATGCGTCACCGTATTCGTCCCAATCACTTTTCCCGGGTCTTTAATCTCCACGCGCGGCAGCCGCGCCGCCCTGCTGAACAGCGCCTCCGACGCAATCCCGATCCCCGGCGCGATCACGCCGCCCAAGTACTCGCATTTCGCCGAAATCACGTCAAACGTAATCGCCGTCCCAAAATCAATCACAATGCACGGCCCGCCATACTGGTGAAACGCCGCCACTCCATTCACAATCCGGTCCGCCCCAACCTCCATCGGATTGTCCACCAGCACCGCCATCCCCGTCTTCACGCCCGGCTCCACAAACAGCGCTTTCTTCCCCAAATAAATCCTCGACATCTCCCCCAGCGTCCAATTCACCGGCGGCACCACCGAACTGATCATCACCCCGGTAATCGCTTCCTGATTCAGTCCCGCGTACGAAAACAGATTCCGCGTCAACACGCCATACTCGTCCACCGTTTGTGCCCGCGCCGTAGTCAACCGCCAGTTCGCGATCAACTCCTCCCCGCGAAACACCCCCAGCACCGTATTCGTATTCCCCACATCAATCGTCAGCAGCATCCCGTCCCCGTAGCGGCCACCTTCAGGTGGCCCAGCGTTCCAACTCCCGTTCCGATTCCAATCCCAACCACCCGCCTACAAACCATCTCCACTCTGTAGGGGCCGGGCTCGCCCGGCCCTCTTGTGGTACTCCGTCTCTGCGCTTCCTCTGCGCCCTCTGTGTTATCTTTCCACTTTCTTTCCTACTTTCCTTCGTATCTCGTCATTCGCCACTTTTCACTTAACCTCGCTCACATCCCCCGCAATCACCGTAACACTCCCCCCATCCTCTTTCTTCACAATCAACAATCCCTCAGCGCTCAAACCATCCGTCGTCCCCACAAACGTCTCCCGCCCCGTATCCACCTTCACGCGCTTCCCGCTCGCAAAACTCGAAATCAGTTCAAACCGCTGCACCACATACCCCGCGCCTTCCTGCAAAAACCGATTGTAGTCGGTCTCAAATTGGCTCAGCAACTTCACCAAAACCTCCAGCCGCGAATGCACCCGCCCGGTTTCCTTCCGAAGGGAAGTAGCCGTCGCCGCCAACTCCCCGGGAAACTTTTCCTGCCCAACATTGATCCCGATCCCCACGATCACAAATCGCACCGCATTCGGCTCCGCATGCATCTCCGTCAAAATTCCGCCCAACTTCTTCCCATTCAGCAGCAAGTCGTTCGGCCATTTCAATTCCGCCGCTAGCCCTGTCTCCGCCAGCACCGCCGTATGCGCCGAAAGTCCCGCCAGCATCGTCAGCAGCGGCGCCTGCACCGGCGACAACTTCGGCCGCAGTAGCAGCGTCACATAAAGCCCTGTCCCGCGCTCCGAATGCCAACTCCGCCCCGCGCGACCCCGCCCCGCCGTTTGCTCTTCCGCCAGCACCACAGCGCCTTCCGGTTCGTCCGCGTATCCAAGCTCCATCGCCACGCGGTTCGTCGAATCCGTCTTGAAAAAGTGATACACGCGCTTCCCGAACAAACTGCCCTTCAGGCGTTTCCGCACCATGTCCGGCGTCAATATGTCGGGAACTTTTTCCAGGAAATATCCGGTCCGCGGCTGGCCCTTCACCCATACGCCCAGCTCGCGTAACCGTTCCACCCACCGCCACACCGTTGAACGAGACACCCCAATCTCCCGCGCAATCCGCGCGCCGCTAATCACAATTGTGGCGTTTTCCGAAAGCAGCGTAAGCAACGCCGCCAATCGCCGGTCGGTTGTCCCGGGAAGGGAATCAGCTTGCGGCATCAGCCCGTAGTCCTGTCCATCACGCGCCCTAGCTTACTTGCCCAACCCCCACTCCACAAGCCCATGTGGCACGGGCACTCCTGCCTGTGCGCTCCGTGTTCGTCTCCGTGTAGGGGCGGCTTTACGCCGCCTTCTTCTCCCGTCTGTAGGGCCGGCCTTCCGGGGTGCGCACTTTGCACCCCGAATGGTCTTACGTGACGGGCATCTCTCTTCCTTACGCTGACGAACAACTGAACTTGAGGGTGCCCCATCCTTCGCGCAGTTTGCGAAGGGTGGGCTCTTACGATCTAAGCCCGAGGTCTCTCTGCTCTTCTCGGTGCCTTGCGCTTGCCCCTCATAGACGAAACTTCCACCACACAATCCGCCCGCAACCCCCGAGCAATCTCCCCCAACCGCCGCGCCTCTTCCGCACCCACGCTTTCCAGCACCACCGCCTCCGCCCCAGCCCCAATCGCCTCCCGCAACTCCGCTTCATCACGCACCACAATTTGCACCATCAACCCCTCATCATCTTCTTCCGTGGGCCCGCTGCCCACCGCTTCATAAGCCGTAATCGCTCGCGGCCTCATCCTCATCGAAGCAGAACTATGCGCCTCATCCAGCGCCGCTGTAATCCCACCCGCCAGCGCAATCTCTTTCTCCCTGATCAAAATCTTTCGAGACCTTGCCAATCGTCCCCAACTCCCTGGGTACGCCAACCTCCCGGTTGGCGTACCTTACCTCGTCATCCTCTCAGCGCCCTCTGCGCGACTCTGCGTCCTCTGCGTTAGTCTTTCCTTTGCTCACCCCTCCAACTGCGCCTTCCTCTCCACCATCTTCCCCAACTCCACCCTCTGCCCCGCCAACATCTCTTCCATCTGCGCAATAATCTTTTCCGGCGCCCGACTCCGAAACGTCTCATTCCCCAACTGCTTCTCCTTCGAAGCAATCGCTTTCTCCAACCCCTCGATCTCCTTCTTCAACCGCCCCAGCTCCGCCGCCACATCAATCGTTTCCTCCGCGTAAGGAATCCGCAAATCAAACTCCGCCGTCGACCTCATCCCTCCACCGCCGTCCGTAAGCTTTCCGTCGTGCACCTTCAACTCCGTCAACAATCCCAGCCGCTGAATCGCCTCACGGTTCGCTTCAATCACGCCACGCGTCTTCGCATTCAAACTCGCAAACTCCGCCGCGACCTTCTTCTTCGGATCCAGCTTCATCTCCGACCGCACCGTCCGAAATCCCTGAATCACTTCCTGGATCAACCCGAATTCCGCCAGTCCCGCCGTGTCCTTCCACTCTGCCCGTGCCTCCGGATACGCACCCAGCGCAATCGATTTCGCCCCGGCCTTCTGCGGCAACTGGTGCCACAACTCTTCTGTCAAAAACGGCATGAACGGATGCAGCAGCCGCAGCGCCGCATCAAATCCCGCAAACAGATTCTTCCAAGCCACGTCTGCCCGTCCGCGATCCGCGTCCTGCAAATCCGGCTTCACCCACTCAATGTACCAATCGCAGAAATCCCCCCAAAAAAACTGATAAACGGCCTGCGCCGCCTCATGAAAACGGTAATTTGCGAGCGCGTCATTCACCGTCTCCACAGTCGACGCCACCCGTGCAAACAGCCACCTGTCTGCCAGGGGAACAGCGCCTGCGTGCGCGTACGGCGCCTGCGCGCGCACATCAGGCCCCGCCAGCGCCTCGATCGAAGCGCCGCCCTCCTCATACTTGTCCAGATTCACAAACAAAAACCGCGCCGCATTCCAGATCTTGTTCGCAAACGACCGCGCCCCCAGCAACCGGTCGTCCGACAGCACAATGTCCGTCCCTGGCGCCGCCATCGACGCCAGGCAAAACCTCATCGCATCCGTCCCGTACTGCTCATTCAGGGCCACAGGATCCAATCCCGTCCCCTTGGACTTCGACATCTTCTCGCCGCTCGCCGTCCGCACCAGCGAATGCAAATAAACCGCGCGAAAGGGAACTTGCCCCGTAAAGTGAATCCCCAGCATGGCCATCCGCGCCACCCAGAAAAACAAAATGTCGTACCCGGTAATCAGTAGACTCGTCGGATAATATTTCTGAAAATCCGCTGTCTTCTCCGGCCACCCCAGCGTAGAAAACGGCCACAATCCGGAGCTGAACCACGTATCCAGCACATCCGGATCGTGTTCCAACGTAGCGTTTCCGCACTTCGGGCACTGTGTTGGATCCTGCCGCGCTACGATTATTTCTCCACAACCGCCTACTAACTTGTGGCAGTACCACACTGGAATCCGATGCCCCCACCATAATTGCCGCGAAAGCGTCCAATCCCGGATATTCCTCATCCAATTAAAATATTCTTGGCGCCGGTTTTCCGGCACGATCAGAATGTCACCCTGCTCCACCGCCGCAATCGCCGGCTCCGCCAGCGGCTTCATCCTGCAGAACCACTGCGTCGAAGCTCGAGGCTCCACAATCGTTTTACTCCGTTCGCAAATCCCGATCGCGCTGACGTGATCCGTGATCTTTTCGAGCAATCCCTGCGCCTTCAAATCTTCCACAATCTTCTTCCGAGCAACGAAGCGGTCCAGCCCTGCGTATGCCCCCGCGTGGCCGTTCAGGTGCCCGTCGTCAGCCATCACGTCAATCTGCGGCAATCCATGCCGCTTGCCCGCTTCGAAATCGTTCGGGTCGTGCGCCGGTGTAATCTTCACCGCGCCCGTGCCAAATTCCCGCTCCACCATCCCGTCGCCGATAATCGGAATCTCCCGATTCATCAGCGGCAACATCACCTTCCGTCCGATCAGATGCTTGTACCGCTCGTCTTCCGGATGGACAGCAACTGCGGTGTCGCCCAGCATCGTCTCCGGCCGCGTCGTCGCTACCGTCAGAAACTCGCCAGTCCCCACCACTGGATACTTGATGTACCAGAGATGCCCCGGACGCTCCTCATGAATCACTTCCAGGTCGCTCAATACCGTCAAGCACACCGGACACCAGTTCACCATCCGTTTTTCGCGGTAGATCAACCCTTCTTCGTACAAGCGCACGAAAGCTTCCCGTACGACCCGAGACATTTCCGGTGACAACGTAAACTTTTCTCGCGACCAGTCGCACGACTCCCCAATCTGCTTCATCTGCCGCTGAATCGTCCCGCCACTCTCTTCCTTCCACTGCCACACGCGCTTGATGAACTCCTCGCGGCCAAGAAAGTGGTAGTCAAGTTGCTCCTCTTGTTCAATTTTCCGCACCACCACGCGCTGCGTAGAAATCCCCGCATGATCCGTCCCCGGCAAATATAAGGTGTTGTACCCGCGCATCCGGTGCCACCGCGTTAAAATATCAATCTCCGTGTGATCCAGCATGTGCCCGATGTGCAGCGACCCGGTAACATTCGGCGGCGGAATCACGATCGAGAACACCGGCCCCGGCTTCCCCGGGTCGGCCTTAAACAACTCTTCTGTTACCCAGAACTCCGCCCAGCGCGGCTCAATCTGTTTCGGTTCGTAAGCTTTTGCGATTTCCCGCGGCATTCCTGCTTCCTCTCTTAAATCCGCAAATTCCATCTTCGTAGGGGCGGCTTTAGGCCGCCTTCTTCGCTGCTGCAAAACGCAAATCCCGCGCACCGCCACAAGGCGCGCTAAAATCCTCACAAGGTAATCCTTGAATATAAGGTCACCCTGCAACCCTCGTCAATTCAACCTCCGCGTAGCGGCCACTTTCAAGTGGCCCCGTCTAGCCTTTGTAGCGGCCGCCTTCCGAGGCGGGTGCTTTTTTCCCGTTCTGTCCGATCCCCAACTCGGCCGCTTGCAGAAAACAAAAAGGCCACCCAAGCGGGTGGCCTTCTCCAAAATAATCTCCAACCTAACTTATCTCTTCGACGTCAACTCGTCCTTAATCAATGCCTCAATCACCGGCTTCAAAATCTCCTGCGTCACCCGCTGCAGCACATCCGGGCTCATCTTCGCCACCACCCGTGCCACCAGCGCATCCATATCCGGCTGCTGCGCCTCCGCTGCCGCCGCGGGCGCCGTGTGGTGAACCACTTCTGCCACCGCTTCCGTCACCTGCGCAGGCTCTTCCGCCGCTGGAGCCTCTACGTGCGCAACATAGATTGACTCCGATTCCTGATGCGCATGCACTTCCTGCGTCTCGCCCAATTCCTCGGGCGTGCTCGATGCGTACGCCGACTCCGTCACTGCTTCCTGCGTCGAAAAATCCAGCGCGGGCAGCTCATAAGAATGTTCCGGACTCTTCGATTCCGAACTCTCTACAGAAGCTGTCGCCGGCGCTTCCGCCACTTCGGCTTGCGACCCCTGACTGAATTCCGAAGACCCATGGAACGAATTTTGCTCCACAAACTCATCCACCACCATGCTCGGTGCTTCCGCTGCCGCTGGCTCTCCCTTAAGGAACTGCTCCGCCTCCACAACGCTCGGAGGCGCCGATGGCGCCGGCGAGTCCCAGGTCGCGGCGAGCATCGAAGCTTTCTTCGCTTCCACTTCCCACGGGGAACTCGTCACGCTCCACCAGTTCGCTTGCCCGCCCGCTTCAGCAGCCTGGGGCGCCGGTTCAATCACGGTCGCATTCGCGTCCAGCGGCGCGGAAGCCACGGGAGCCTCCCCGTTCACTTCCGCAATCTTTTCCTGCACGGTAGTCGCCAGCGCCGCCGCCCACGCATCTCCCGCAAACGGAGCCGGTGTCCCGAACGGGTTGTTCTCCAGCGTCGACACTCCAACTCGCGGTGCCTCCGCCACCTCTTCTACCGGAGTGCCTCCCATTGGCGCCCACTTATGCCCCGCGGCACCATTCGCAGGTGAACTCCCGTGAAACGCCTCATCTCGCCAATCCTGCACCTTCGCAGGGCCCGTTGACTGCTCGATCTGTTCCAGCGATGCATCCAGGCCGTCCGGCCGCCACCCGCTCCGCCCGGATCCCTCTTCTTCCTCTTCTTCCACATCGTCCGATTCCGTCGCGGTGCCCCAGTGTCTTGCGGCTTCCAGTTCCTCGGTTGGTTTGACCGTGAACGCGATGTCCTCTTCCATTTCCGGCGTTTCCAGCAGGCTCCCAAACGCCAGCGGCTCGTTCCCGGCCGCAAACTTCACCGAAGCAGGCCCCGGCTTGGAATACGTGCCGAGCACAGGTTCAACTTCGGCTTCCGGCACCGCTGTCACTGCCGCCAGCTTGGCGCTTGCCACAGGGCTCAAAAGCTCCTTTGCGACCCGCGCTCCAGACGCCGGCGCCTTTTCCGCCGCTGGCTCGTTCCCCAGGTGAACCCCCGCACGCAGCAACGCGGACTTCACCATCGAAATCAGTGGATCCGGCGGCACAAACGGCTTCTTCAAAACGCCATCCGCGCCCACCCGCTGCGCTTCCTGCTCATCCAGGGGATCAAACGCTCCCACCAGCAGAATCACCGGAATATGCGCAAGGGCCCTATCTTCCTTCACGTACTTGCAAACTTCATACCCGTTCCGCACGGGCATAAACACGTCTGCTAAAACCAGGTCCGGGTGGATATCGGAGATCTTCCGCACCGCTGCCTCGCCGTTGCCCACAGCGACGACGTCGATGCCCTGATCCTTCAGGGCCAGCCCGACCATCTTCTGAATATTGCTGTTGTCGTCCGCAACCAGAATCTTGGCCACCGAACGTCCTCCAGACACCCATTCCAACTGGGAGACAGTGATACAAAATGTATTGGAGCACCGAGAGCTGATGCCGTCAATCATGACAAACGCGAGTGTGTCGGAAGCGGCTACGCTCTGTGCTAAAGCAACAACCTGTACCAACGGGCAAGGGGAATCGCCCTCTCTTGCCTTTGTAGCGGCCGCTTTCCGAGGCGGGCGCCTTACCTCGTGTAGTGGCCGACCTTCAGGTCGGCCATCCTCACGATCACCACGGAATCAACTTCTTTATACCCTTCTTCTTGCTGCTCGATTCCTTCTGATTGTTATTCGCATCCGTTGCAGCAGGCGCTGCGGTCTTCGTTGCATCCGTCGAGGAGCTGGAGCTATCCGTCGCCGGTGCGTCTGTCTTAGCCGGGTCACCCGAGGTGGCCGCATCCGTCGAACTCGCCGCCGTCCCATCGGCGTTTGTCGTGGCCGAACTGTCGCTCGTTCCCGAAGCTGTATCTTCTGCTCCCGCAGGCTTTGCGGGCGTTGGATCCCCAGGCCTCACTGTTTCAACAACGGCAGGCGAACCGGTCGATCCCCCTCCGCTTGACCCGACAAGGGTCGATCGATTGCCCCCGCTCAATATATCTGTCGTGCCATTATCCGACTCCGGCTCCATCTGCGGATTTCCGTGAAATGCAGCCGTATGCACGTCCGGTGCATTGTGCAGAATTCCCACCGCTCGATGGACCGGCGTCTCCTTCGGCCTCGGCGTATTCTGCTCCGCCGTCATCCAGGCTATCGCTTTCGGGTCCGGCTGCGGAATCGGCACTCCGAACGCCTTCAATTTGTCTTTGGCCAGCGGCGACTTCTTCGAAAGGGGATAGTTCTTCACCAGCAGCGTGTAGTAGCCCCCGGCAATATCCTTCCTCTCGCTCTTTTCAAACACGTCGCCCAGCATCCACAACGCATCGTCCGATTTGCTGTACAACGGGTAGCGCGCCACCAGCGGCGCCAATCTCCCCGCTGCCGCGCGCCGGTCGCCCTTCACGTAATAGTAGTAGGCGATGCGGAATTGACCTTCCGCCAGAACCTCCTGCACTTCGCGCAACCGCTGCTCCGCATTCGGCGCCAGTGGGTCCTTCGGATACTTCTGCAGGAAAGTCTGAAACTCTTCCTCCGCCAGTTTCGTGTGGGTGTTGTCTCGATCCGCTTTGGCCATCTCGTTGTAGTTGGCCATCGCCACCTGCATTTGCGCGTAGGCGGCCTCCGGCAGGAATGGGAAAAAGACGATGAAGTCCTTATACCCGGCGATCGCCTGCGTTGTGTTCGCGCTCCCGCCCTCTTTGAAATAGGAATCCGCGATCGCCAGCTTCGCCTTCGCCAGAAACTCGCTGTCAGGATAGGTGTTGATCAGCGTCTGCAAACCCAAACGCCCCACCTCGTGGCGCCCATGCTTGATGTCGTTTACGGCCTTATCGTAGAGCTGTTTGTCGGGTTCGGCCGTGTTGGTCGCATCCGTGGACTTATTTGTCTTTTTCTTTTTATGCAAAAGCTGGGCATTGCATTGGCTGGCCGACACCAGTACAAGCGCGCTCATGAGAAGAAGCGGAAATCGCCGCAATCCTCACCTCACAGTTGGCATTCAGGCTCCGTGCCGCGCATCCGGGATGGATGGGTGAGACCCCTCACCTGCGGCTCGGACCCCGCCATTATAACCTGAACCAACGGGCAGGTCCCCTCGAACTTTGCCCCTCAGGCCAGTACACCGCTCTCCGCCTCTGTGATGCGCCCACCCACCCCCGCGGTTTTCCGCCAATCAGGGTAGCGCCGGCATCCTGCCGGCCTGCGCCGCCTTCCGAGGCGCGTTGTTTGCACCCCGAATGGATTTACGGGGTGGGCCGCTCTTACTTTGGAGTGCGGCCTGCCCTGAGCTTGTCGAAGGGTAGCTCTGCTACCGCTTTTTCGATTTTAAAGGGAACACCTCAACTCTGCCTCGTCACCCCCTCCCATTTTTCAACGTTTTGTAATACCCATCTCCCCCAACCATAACTACAATGAGAACAACCCGCGTAGCCCCGGAGGGACGCGGCCTCTCTCATGGACAAAAAGAAATTTCTCTTCGTCTCGCTTTCCAGCTTGATCGGCGATATCGCCTGGCAGGTAGTCAAAGAAGGCCACGAAGTCCGCTACTACGTCGAAAACGAAAAAGAACGCGACATCGCGGACGGCTTTGTTCCCAAATCCAGCGACTACGAAAAAGATTGTAAATGGGCTGACATCGTCGTCTTCGACGACACTCTCGGCCAGGGCGCCAAAGCTCAGGCACTTCGCGCCGCGGGCAAGCCCGTCATCGGCGGCACTCCCTACACCGACAATCTCGAAGACGATCGCTCCTTCGGCCAGGAAGAACTGAAAAAAGCCGGCGTCACCATCATCCCTTACCAGGAATTCGACTCCTTCGATCCCGCCATCGAGTTCGTGAAAAAAAATCCCGATCGCTACGTCATCAAGCCCAGCGGGGAAGCCCAGAACGTCAAGCGCCGCCTCTTCGTCGGCGAGGAAGAAAACGGCGACGACGTCGTCGGCATGCTCGAAGCCTACAAAAAAGCCTTCTCCGACGAAATCAAGGTTTTCCAATTGCAACGCCGCGTCAATGGCGTCGAAGTCGCCGTCGGCGGCTTCTTCAACGGCAAAAAATTCATCAACCCCATCAACATCAACTTCGAGCACAAAAAATTATTCCCCGGTGAAGTGGGGCCTCCCACCGGTGAAATGGGGACCACCATGTTCTGGAGCGAGCCCAACGCCCTCTTTAATCGCACCTTGTTGAAAATGGAATCCAAACTCGCCGAGGAAGGCTACGTCGGCTACATCGACGTAAACTGCATCGTCAACAACAACGGCATCTATCCGCTCGAGTTCACTTCCCGCTTCGGCTACCCCACCATCAGCATCCAGCAGGAAGGCATCCTCACTCCCATCAGTGATTTTTTCTGGGAACTCGCGGGCGGCCTCGACCCCAAATGGCGCACCCGCAGTGGCTTTCAGGTCGGCGTACGCATCGTCCTGCCGCCTTTTCCGTTCGACGACGAAGCCACCTTCGAATCCTTCTCCAAAAACGCCGCCATCGTTTTCAAGCGCCCCACAACCGAAGGCATCCACATCGAAGACGTAAAAATCGTCAATCAGCAGTGGCTCGTCGCAGGCACCTCAGGCGTCGTCCTCATCGTCGTCGGCCTCGGCCAAACCATGAAGCAAGCCCAGGCCCAGGCCTACTCCCGCATCAAAAACATCCTGATCCCCAACATGTACTACCGCACCGACATCGGCGACCGTTGGGGGGAAGACTCCGACAAGCTGCACAACTGGGGCTACCTCCGCTAATCATCCTTTGTAGGGCCTGCCGTCTGCGGCGGGCGGTTCTTGGATTTGCGTTAGGGCATCCAACAAATGATCTTGAGGGCGCCCATCCTTTGCGCGCCGTCTGCGCAAAGGGTGGGTCTTACGATCTAACGGCACTGCGCTCTCTTCTCTCAAAAACTTTTCTCTACTCCCCAATCAGCTCCCCGGTTATCATCACCTACGCGCAAAATCCATCAAGGAGTCCCCATGAAACGCCTTCTCGCTTCTGCCTTATCGCTTGCTTGTCTGTCCACGGTCCTACCACTCTCCGCCGGTCCCCAGAAAAAAGACGAAGTCGCCAAACTCTCCCTCAAAGTGGGCGACACCGCGCCGGATTTCACGCTGCTTAGCGACGAATGGAAAACAGTCAAGCTAAGTGATTTTCACGGCAAGAAAAATGTCTTCCTGGCCGTCTACGTCCTGGCTTTCACCGGTGGTTGAACCAAGCAACTCCAGGCGGTCCAGTCTGGACTCGATTCCGGCAAGATTGATGCAAACGACACGGCAGTTTTCGGTGTAAGCATGGACAGTCCTGCGGCGAACGCCGCTTTCGCCAAGCAGATCGGCGTCAAGTTTCCCCTCCTCAGCGATATGAACAAGAAAATGCTCACTTCCTACGGCGTCCTGAAAACCTACGAACGAAAGGACGACACCTACCAGTGGGCCTTGCGCGCCAACATCGTCATCGACAAAGACGGCATCATCCGCCACATCGAAGGCGGCGATAGTGCCGTCGACCCAAACACCGCCGTTTCTGTCTGCACCGACCTGCACAGGAAGCAGTCCGCGCCATAGCAGCCAATTCCGGCCGGCGCGCCGAAAAATGGTTCAAGCGCCTACTTTGAAAAATACGCGGTCTTGGCGCGTATCCGTACGCCATCCTGTTTCGGCTTGACCCCAATCTTCTAAAAGTTCAGTCTCCCCCCAAAAAATGGCTCCCGGCGAATTCACCGGGAGCCATCTGATCTTCAAGCTGTTGACTGTGGACTGTCGACTGTAAGCTTCCCCTAGTTCGCCACCGTCAATTCCACTTCCGAGCTGACCTCGACGCGCGTACCCGCCAGCGGCGACTGGTCAATAACCGTTGTGCGCGGCCATTGTGGCGCCGACAAAAGGTTCACCTTCCGGCGCAATTTCGCCAGGTCCAGCCGCCGCTGCGCCTCGCTCTCGCTCAATCCAATCAGATACGGCATCACGTAGCTTTCTTCCCGCGGCATCCCCGCCACCAGCACGTCCACTCGCGGCGTCGCCGCATTCCTGCCTTGCTTCGGATTCTGCAGCAGCACCGTCTCCGGTGTCTCGTTCCCCATGGACACGGCTGATACCTCTCCCACCTGCAATCCTTCTCGCAGCAATTCAATCCGCGCTGCTCGCAGCGTGTTTCCTTCCAGCGAGGGAATCTCCAGTTGCTTCTGCCCTAGGCTCAGCACCACGTGCGCCGGCTGCGAAACCTTCATCAGCATCCCCGGTGGCGGCGTCTGCCGCACCACCTGGTTGATCGGCAAATCGCTGTACAAACGGTCCGCCACTCGCAGAACCAATCCCTTCGAACGCAGCGACTGGCTCGCCTCCGCCACATTCCTTCCGACCAGGTTGGGCATGGATACTTCGCGGCCGTGTATGGCCACGCGCATCGCGGTAATAGCGCTCAAAAACGCCGCCGATGCCAGGATGAACGCCAGAAACGCCATCCGGCTCAACCATTCCAATCGTTCCCGGATCGTCATCCCTCACCTTTGAGTGCGGGAGCGAAGCTCCCGCTTTTACGATGAACTGCCCGCCTACCCAAACGACCCATCGACCACAAAATCGACCCAACCACCAACCGTCCGTTCCTTTACTTCCTCTACCTCATTTGCTTCCTCAATTTCATTTCTTCAACCCCGGCGCCGGATACTCCGGCAACTTCTCCTTGCTCGTGTCCGCCCTCTTCACTTCCAGCTCATCAAACAGCAGCGACGGCGCAATAATCGTTTGCGGCACACCGCCCGCACGATTGCTCACCAGCGGATCGTTCCCCAGCGCCACCAGATCATTCCGCAGCGCCCGCACATCCAGCTCATTAAAAACTGCCCCCCGCACCAGCTCTTCGTGCCCGTCCGATGCGTACACGCGATAGAGCAGCCTCGGCGCATTCCCCGGCCCCAGCGTATCCACCCGGTATCCAAATCGCTTGCCCTGGTCGCCAGCCATCCCTGTCAATTTTTTCTTCAACTCTGCCGCCGTCTCCGGTTCCGAACTCTTGAAGATCAGCGTCCCAACCGTCGGGAACGCGGCCGTCCCCGGCGACGCCCGCCCGTGTCCGTTTGAGGAAGGGAAGTCCCGGATCGGCTGCCGCCCGACCAAATAATTTTGCAGCGTCCCGTCGTCCACCACCGTCACCGCCTGCGCCGGCACGCCTTCGCTGTCCACGTCGTACGACCCGACCAGTTTCTTCCCGTCAAACTCCTTCATCGTCGGATCGTCCACCACGCTTAAAAACTTCGGCAGGATCCGCGTCTTGTAGCTGGTCGCAAACGCGCCTACCGTCCGGTTCGGCCGCCCCAGTTGCGGCTTCCGCCCCAGAATGTTTCCGCCCACCAGCCCCGCAACGATGTCGTCTGCCGCGTCCGGCGCAAACAGCACCGGCCCCCGGTAAGACTCTTCCACAATCGGCGCATCGCATAGCGCCTTCAGCGTGTCCAGAGTCTTCGTCGTCTCCTTCAGCAACTCCTCCTTCTTCGGCAAATCCTCCGGTCGCGCCTCCGTCCAATACGGATTCCGCTGCAACCGCATTCCATCCGCCGCCTGCGTCGCCCCGTTCAGAGTCACCGTCGAACTCAAATGGCCGTTCCGCACAATCGTGCCTTCGGAATTCACGAAGTACTGATTCACCGCGCTGAAGCGTGCCGACGCCGACACCGACTGCACCTCCGGATATTTCCGGAACAGGTTGGTCATCTCCGCGATCGTCTGTTTCCAGGTTCCTTCGTCCACTTTCAGCGCCGCCACCGGCTCCACCTTCGTCACCACCGGCGCTTTTGCGAAATCGTCAATCGGGTTCGGGTCCGCCGTGAACTGCTTCAGCGCCGATAGCTTCTCCGCATAAGCGTCCGCCGCTGACTTGTACGCATCATCCGTCATCAGCCAGATCTGCCGCCGCAGCGCGATCGGATCATCGTCCAACGGCAAGATCGTCGCCCCGCCCATTCCCTGATTGTAAAAGCTGTCCTGTTTGTACTCGCCGATGCGCACCACCACCCGCAGCACTCTCACATGCTGCCTTTGCGAATTCACCAGCGCGCCAAACGCCGCTTCAGCATCGTAATTGTCCACATCCTCTACGCGGTACTCGATGTAGTACGGTGGCTTCACCTGGTCCATCTTCAACCGGTCTTTCGACCGGTCCAGTTCCGTCAGCAGCGCCTCCATCAGCACATCGCCCTTGGCCAATTCATGCGCCCTCGCCGTAGCCGCAGGCGCATCTTCCTCAAAACTCTTCGCTGTTGCCGCTGACCTAGGCCGCGCGCTCGCCGTTGCCGCCAGCATTGCCGCCACCAGCAAACTTACCGATCGGTTCAATCTCTTCAACCCGCTCACGGCTTCACCCCCGTGGAATCGTCCTTGCTGCTTCCCGCCCCGCTGTCCAGTCCTGGCGCCGGCAAGATTGGCGGCCGTTCTCTTCCGTGCGCGCGCTTCTGCACTTCCATCTCGCTGAACAGCATTGCCGGGGCCACCGCCGACACCGGCACGCTGCCGCTCTCCGCCCCGCAGACTCCGTTGAACACATGCTGCGTGTCGCCCGTCGTGATAATCCTCGTCAGCGCCGCCAGTGGCGTCCCAACGATGTCCACGCCGCGCACCAGTTCATCCGGCCGCCCATCGGCATACACTTTATAGACGATCACCGGCAGCACCTGAAACGCCTGCGGCAGCGATCTCGTCGTCAGCGTGAATCCGCCCTGGATATCGTCGAAATACAACCCATACGGTTTCCCCTGCTTCTTCGCCTCGTCGATCAGCATCTGCCGCAACTGCTTTTCCGGCACCGTCTGGCTCGACGTCACGATCAAATTCCCCTGCCGCCCCGTCGGCATCAGTCCCGGCTGATTCCGCCCGTGCCCGTTCGATTTGTCGAATCCCTTAATCGGCATCCGTGACATCAGGAAATTTTTCAGCACGCCGTCCTGAATCACCACCACTCGCTGTGCCGGCGTTCCCTCATTGTCAAACTCATACGTTCCCGCCAGTTTCGTCCCGCCGATCTCCCCAATTGTTGGATCGTCCACCACGCTCAAAAATTTCGGCAGCACTTCTTGCCCGACCTTCTTCGTGAACGTCTGTCCCTCTTCTTCGTCCCTCTGCCGGTGTCCTTCCATCCGGTGCCCCAGCACTTCGTGGAAAAATACCGCTGCCGCGCGTCCGCTCAGCAATGCGGGCCCGTCATAAGGCTCCGCCACCGGCGCTTTCCGCAACTCCTTCAGATCCGCCGCCATCTTCTCGGCTTTCGTCAGCAGCACCGCTTCGCTCGGCAATCCGCTCGCCGCCGGCGCCTGGAAAGTTTCCACCCGCAGCAGATCCATCCCGTCGTCGGCCCGCGTCTGCGCTTCCATCACCAGCCGTGCCGAAGCGCTCGGTGTCTCAATCGCCGCGCCCTCGCTCGACACCATCCGTGCGTTCGACGATGCCACCTGCAAAATCACCGTCGCATAATAAACATCCCCGTACTTCCGAAACGCCCCAGACACCCGCCGGACCTCTTCCTCCCACGCCTTTTTGTCAAAAGGTGGAGGAGTCAGCTTCTCTCCCACGTGCACTTTTGGATCGGCTTTCGAAAAATCCGGCGATTTGTCCTCTTCCTCCGCCTTCACCGCCGTATTCGTCTTCACATTCAAATATGCCGGCGCCGCCCGCTTGTACTCGCGGTCCGTCAACTCCCAAAGCACTCGCGCCGTCGCATCCGGATCGTCCTCCAGTGGCAAATTCCCCGAAGTCATCCCGCTCGATCGGCTCTGTCCATGCGTGTTATCCAATTCCGGCGTGCCCACGCGCATCGTCACATCCGTATTGCGCCTCTTCGCCGCCGTATCCGAAAGCAGCGCGCCATAAGCGCCGGCAATGAAAATCTGGTCCTGGTCGTACACGGTGTAGCTCAGAAAATAAGGAGCCGGATCGCTCTTCGCCAGGTCCGTCTTCGCGCGGTTCAGTTCCGCCTGCATCACTTGCAGCATCGGATCCTGCGATGCCTTCGCCGCGGGCTTATCCTTCTCTCCCGCCACCATTCCCGGCAACCACACCAGTTGCGCCGCCAGCACCAAACTAGCCACGCGACGCGCGTTCCTTCGCACAATTCCAAATTTTCCTCGATTACCGAGGTTCACATGCAGGCTCTGCATATATAAGGTAGGCTCCCGATCACTCAACTCAATATCTCAGTGGGCGATTCCCGAGTATGACGCACCGCTCTGCCTCGCGCAAACCACCCGTTCCAATCACTCAACGCGTAGCGGGGCCACCTTTAGGTGGCCCCGCTAAGTAGCACTGGCTTTAGCCCGTTCTGAGCGAAGGCGAATGGCCTTTGTTCCTGCTGCCGCACTTCCTGGCCTGCGGCACAGTCACTCTTGACTGCGCTCTTCTCCTCGCTCTTCTTTCTCTGTCTTCTCCTCACTCCCCAAATCTCTCTCCACTCTCCACTCTCGCCCCCCGCATAAACTCCCCAGCCGAAATCTCCTTACGCCCTTCCTGTTTGACGTGTGTAACTTCCAACCGGCTGCCTCCGCCGCACACCACGCTCACCCAATCCTTCTCCGCCAGAATCGTCCCCGGCTCCGAAGCAACCACATCTCCCGCTACCGGCCGGCCCCGCAAATGGCACGTCTGTCCCCGAAACCCCGTATAAGCCCCCGGCCAAGGCGCAAATCCCCGCATCCGGTTGTAAATCTCCGTCGCTGTCTGTCCCCACGAAATCTGGCCATCTTCTCGCTTCAACATCGGCGCCATCGTCGCCCTGGCATGATCCTGCGGCCGCCCCGCCAATTCACCCGTCGCCAATCCCTGCAGCGTCTTCGCCATCAATGGCGCTCCCATTTCCGCCAACCGCCCAGCCAACTCCGGCGCCGTCTCTTCCGCTCCGATCCGCAACTCTTCCTGCAGCAGCATCTCCCCCGTATCCATCCCCGCATCAATCCGCATCGTCGTGTTTCCCGTCGCCGTTTCTCCGCTCGCTATCACCCACTGAATCGGCGCCGCACCCCGATACTTTGGCAGCAGGGAAGCGTGCAAATTAATCCACCCCAGCCGAGGAATCGGCAGCAACCGAGCCGGAATAATCTGCCCGTACGCGATAATCACGATCGCATCCGGCGCCACCTTCCGCAGATGCTCCTCCACCTCCGGCGCCCGAACTTTCGCCGGCTGCTGCACATCAATCCCCGCCGCCACCGCCGCTTCTTTCACCGGCGAAAACGAAATCTCCTGCCCGCGTCCCCGCGGACGGTCCGGCTGCGTATACACGCTCACAATCTCAAAATCTTGTTGTGCAAGAAGGTGCTTCAAGGAAGGAACTGCAAACTGCGGTGTGCCACAAAATACGACGCGCATCCGGTTCACGGGCGGCTCACCCGTAGGCGCCGCGACGTTACCACTCGCCCTCTTTCCTTAATTTCTTGATCTTTCGCTTGATCAGATCCCGCTTCAGCATGCTCAGGTGCGTCAAAAATAAAATCCCGTGCAGGTGATCAATCTCGTGGCAAAACGCCCTCGCCAGCAGATTCTCCCCGCGAATCTCAAACGTTTCGCCCTTCGCATTCTGCGCCCGCACCGTCACAAACTGCGGCCGCACCACGTACCCGCGGAATCCCGGCACCGAAAGGCACCCCTCTTCTTCCCGCACTTCGCCTTCCGCGTGAATAATCTCCGGATTCACCAGCACAATCTTCGCTTCCGGATTTTTCCCAACCGTCACGTCCACCACCGCCAGCCGGATGCTCTTCCCAATCTGCGGCGCCGCCAATCCCACGCCCTGCGCCGCGTACATCGACGCGAACATGTCCTCCACCAACGTCTCCAGCTCCGCGTCGAATTTCGTAATCGTCGCCGCGGGCTTCTCCAGCACAGGATCGCCGTACTTCACGATCGGATATATCTTCCGCGCAGGCGCCGCCACCGCCGTGGTCTCTGTCACCACGCTCGCGCCCTTAGAACTCGTTGATTTGTCGGCCATAGCTCTCGAAATTCCGCCGCATCTCCGCCAGCGAATCTCCTCCAAATTTTTGCAGAAAAGCATCCGCCAGCACAAGTGCCACCATTGCTTCTCCCGCAACTCCTCCCGCCGGCACCACGCACCAGTCCGAACGCTCGTAAGCCGCCTGCACCGGCTCCTTCGTCACCATGTCCGCGGTTCCCAGCGCCTTGCGCAGCGTCGAAATCGGTTTCAGGTATCCGCGAATCACCACATCCTCGCCGTTTGTAATCCCGCCTTCCAACCCGCCCGCCCGATTACTCGACCGCCGGAATCTCCGCTCCGCCTTGTCGTACGAAATTTCGTCCATCACTTCGCTGCCGTACGACCCCGCCGCCAGAATCCCCGCGCCAATCTCCACCGCCTTCACCGCCTGCACGCTCATCAGCGCCTGCGCCAATCTTCCGTCCAGCTTTTCGTCCCACTGCACGTGCGATCCCAGCCCCACCGGCACATTGTGCACCACAATCTCAAACACCCCGCCCACCGTGTCCCCGGCCTTCAGCGCCGCATCCACTTCCGCCTTCATCTTTTCTTGCACCGCTGCATCCACGCACCGTAGTGGCGATTCCAGATCCCCGCACACCGCGCGAATCTCTTCCCACTTCGTCGCGCGCTCCAGCCGGACATGCCCCACCTGAATCACGTGGCTCGCAATCTCCGTCCCGAACTCTTTCAGCAGCAGTTTCGCAAACGCTCCCGCCGCCACCCGCGCCGCCGTCTCCCGCGCCGAAGCCCGCTCCAGCACATACCGCGCATCATGAAAATCAAATTTCTGTGAACCAGCCAAGTCCGCATGCCCCGGCCGCGGCGCCGTCAACTTCCGCGATTGCGTTTCCGGCGCGTCCGAAGCCCCCACCGGCAGAATCTTCTCCCAATTCTTCCAGTCGCGGTTCTCAATCCTCAGCGCAATCGGCGCGCCGATCGTCTGCCCGTGCCGCACGCCCGCGAAAATGTCCGCCGCATCCTTCTCAATCTTCTGCCGCCCGCCGCGTCCATACCCAAGCTGCCGCCGGTGCAACTCATGATTGATAAATTCCGTATCCACCGGCAAACCAGCCGGCAGCCCCGAAAGAAACGTCAGCAGCCCCTGCCCATGCGACTCACCCGCCGTATAGAATCGAAGCATAAACAACCAGTCTATCGGCCACCCGCATTTCCGTCCAGCCGCTCCAATGGTTTGCAAACAATTTGCGTCACCGCGAAAATGTCATTCCGGACCCCGTTCGCTTTTGAACGGGGTGAGGAACCTGTTTTAATCTTCGTGGCAGAGCGATTCCTCGCTGCGCTCTTGGGTCTCTCCCAGCCCATGTAGCGGCCACCTTCAGGTGGCCCCGAACGCCGTTCCACATGCCATCTCCCTGCGTGTCTGCAACAACTTGTGGCCTTATCAATTTTGCGAAATCGAAAATTTCTCACTCCGAACCCCGTTCGCCTCTTGAACGGGGCGAGGAATCTGCTTTTTCCTCGACGTTTGCCGGAAGTGTATTGGCCGACCACTGGGTCGGCACTTTTAATTCCCACCGAGCATCCCCGCTATCCCAGGCAAGCATCCAACAGGCTCCAGAGGTAGAAAAGCTTTTGACACACGCGGTCTCAAAATGAGCGAAGGCTGGGTGTTTCTTATTGAACAGCTTTGCTACGTTGCGCTCGCGTACAGTTCCCGCGTGCCACGCCGGGAACTCGCCAGGCTCGGTGGAGACGTAATGATTTCATGGTCGGATATTTACCACGTCGAAGTTGACAAATTCACGTCGCAAGAACCTTCAACACGCTCATGG
>Ga0210400_10000820_pt1 | contig 32712 bp, 22 predicted proteins | sample IncBWH26MmetaG_FD_155456 | JGI IMG/M metagenome (GOLD analysis project Ga0210400, IMG submission 155456) | Forest soil microbial communities from Barre Woods Harvard Forest LTER site, Petersham, Massachusetts, United States - Inc-BW-H-26-M | ecosystem: Environmental > Terrestrial > Soil >... | reverse complement strand
CCCGCGTGAGCCACATCAACCGCCGTGACCATCGGGTGATCGATCCCCGCTCCGACTGGTTCCCAATTCCGGCCGCTATCGCGGCTTCGGAAGAGACCGGCACGCGCAGTTCCGCAGTACAGTTGAGTCGGGCTGCGCAGGTCGACCGCCACACATTCGGGCGATCGTCCGCCCAAGTGTTCGTCGATGGTCCACGTGGAGGCGCGCCGAGCGATCAACAAGGCTGCTCGTGTTACAACTACGATGCCGACCATGACTCAATCTCCTCCATTTTGTGTTTTAGTGTTCTACGATCCGATTCGGCTTTTCACTGTTACTTCTTCACCGCTCCAGCCATAAGCCAAGACGTATGTCTTATATATTGATATCAATATAATTGATGATGTACACTTCTGGGAGATTCAGGTTTTTTATGACCCGAGGCATTCAAGGGACGGACCACGTCTGGCTAGTCATGATGAAGGCGATGCGCGCCCTGAGAAGGTACGCAGCCGCTGGTATTGAAGAGACCGGACTCGGCCTCTCGGATTTCGGCGTCCTGGAACTCCTCCTGCACAAAGGGCCTTTGCCCGTCAATACGATAGGCCCAATCGTCGATCTGACCCCAGGCTCGATCAGTATCGCTGTCGATCGCCTCCTCGCGAAGGGGCTGGTCAGCCGGGTCGAGAGCGCCGAAGACCGACGCGTTCGGATCGTTGCCCTCACCCCACGCGGCAAGGATCTTATTGTTTCGGCTTTTCGAAAGCATTCCGGGCAGATGAAGAAAGCGTTCTCGCAACTGAGCGCAGAGGAGCTTCGTGCCCTCGAAGCGGCGCTTAAGAAAGTCGGCAAGCGCGCTGCCACGCTGATGGAGGAGAGTTGAACGGCTCCAGGGTTTATTTTCCGTACGCGTGGGCGATCTGACCGACAAGCTTGGCCCAGCCCATGTCCATGGCCCCATAGACCTCGCCGGCCTCCGGCCGCGCATTGTCCTTGAGGATTTCCACCATCAAGGTCGTGTAGTCAGAGACAATCACGCCCGCCTGTAGCATGCGAAGGAGCCCTACTTGCCGCTTGGTCTCGCTGAATGTTCCAGAGGCGTCGACCGCTACATAAGCGTCAAGCCCCCTCCCCACGGCTGTGATGGCCGGAAAAGCGGCGCAGACTTCGAGCGAGATGCCGGCGAAGATCAGCTTCTTACGGCCGGTCGCCTCGATTGCGCGAACCACGCGCGCGTCGTCGAAGGCGTTGACCGATGAACGGTCGATGATCTCGATCCCTGGCAGAGCTTCGACCAGTTCTGGAAACGTTGGACCCCACATGCTATCGCGCGCCGTCGTGGTAACGACGATCGGCAGCTTCAGTGCTTTCGCCGCTTTCGCCAGGGCCACCACATTGTGCTTCAACTCGCCAGTCGAATAGTCACGGACGCCCGTCATGAGGCCGACCTGATGATCGACGAGGATAAGCGCCGCGTTTTGCGAAGTCAGGGGTTCGTAAGGGCGGGTTTGACTTGGCATTGTCATTCTCCTTGAATTGGTTACGAGTACAATTAAAGCTAACAGAGCAACAGTAGGGACAGTAGATGCCCAATTCGCAACAGATTGGTGCATTCATGCAACAATAAAATGGAAGATCTGAACGACATCTACTTCTTTGCTTCAGTCGTCCGATACGGCGGTTTTTCTGCGGCGGCACGTACAATCGGCGTTGAGAAAACGCGCCTTAGCCGGCGCATTGCGGCCCTGGAGAAACGGCTAGGTGTCCGTTTACTCCAGCGCACCACTAGAGCGCTCGCTCTGACAGAGGCCGGACAGCGCTTTTTTGAACGATGCGTGGCGACTGTCGAGGGAGCACAGGCAGCATTTGACAGCGTGGCTGAATTGCGCAGGGAGCCTGCGGGGCCCGTTCGTCTCAGCAGCCCGGTCCTGCTGACGCAAAGGTGTCTGGCTCACGCACTCCCAGGGTACATGACGGTCCATCCAAAAGTTTCTATCTTCGTTGAGGCAACCGACAGGACCGTAAACGTTATTGAGGAGCGATTTGACATCGCGATTCGCGCAATACCCGTAATAGAGGATGTGGCGGGACTCGTAGCGAAAAGCCTCGGTAATTCCCAACGTGTACTGGTCGTCGGCCCCGCCTTTCTCGACCAGTATGGGCGACCCGAAAATCCGGCCGACCTGCCGAAATTCAACACGGTTGCCAGCACCGACGACATATTCGACGGTGGAGCGCGATGGAACCTAACAAATCTTGAAAATCGGTCGCAACATATCGAGCTGCACCCGAGGCTTCTAACGAGCGATCTGCGCGTAAGACTTCAAGCTGCGATACGCGGTATCGGCATTGCATTGCTTCCGGAACAAGTGGTTGCCGCACCCCTAAAAGACGGGCTTGTCGAGCGAGTCTTGCCGGAATGGTCTGGCGCGAACAATATTCTCCACCTGGTTTACCCCACGCCGCGAGGAATGCTTCCCTCGGTCAGAAGTCTTATTGACTATCTGTTGATCCATGTTCCTGCGTGGCTTCAGGAGAGGAGCATTTAGAGTTGGCATGGCAACCTCACCGGCGGTAGTCCGACTAATTACCGAGCATTGGAAAATGCGGTTGAGCCGAAAAAATGGGCGGCTTCAAGTGGCCGCTCGCTCTGGACTTGCCCACCGGAGCGAAAAGGTCCCAACTGCTTTTGCTGCCCATCCTGCTCGACAACACCGATATGACCGCCGGCGGGAGAGGCATGAAGACCGGTACGCCGGTTTTCGCTCGCCGCAGGAATACGACCCCACGCTCATCTAAGCGATCGCGCTTGAGTCCAACCGCGTCCTTGATGGCGAGACCGCTCCAGCGCATCAATAGCACTAGGGCAAGCATTCGCTTGGCGCGAAACCAACAGTCCCGCCCGCCACCATACTCATACTTTTCGGCCGCAGCGACAATCTGCTTAAATTGGCACCGATTGAAGTAATTCGTTGGCGGGCGATGGAGGACCATCGGCTTTTCAGCAGGTTCATGGGATTTGCAGCTAGCAGCCGTTGGCGACGCAAAACACAAAAAATGAGCGCAACCGTTCGTGCCGCCGTGCTGCCGTGCTGCCGTGGTAGACGCGGCGTCCCACCCTTGGCGAAATTGCCGCAAGGGTGCAGGCCGCAGTTGATCGAGATGAAATATGTGCCGGTCCTGGCACCAGGGCAGAAAGCGTAGTTCAAAGAATGCTTGACGCTGATTGATGGTCGCTCGCGAGAGGTTGCGCGCCTCGTCATCCTTTATATAGGCCTGGACAGCGCACTCGACCGTGATCCGGCCCGAGGCCGCACGCTCCATCTCTCGGGCTTTCCGTTCAGCGTCCACCCACGAGCGCGTGCGCGCGCTCAGGCGCACTCTGTCGCCATTTTCGAAGACGCCGCGGATCCATTTCGGGCAGCGGCAGCGGCGGTAGTGAATGTCAGTTCTTGGGCAAGGCGGGTAATGGCGGTGTAGACCGAAAGCATTCGGACCTCCTGGCTTTCAATCCCGGATGATCAAACGGCTCAAGGCGGAGGTACGAAGGCGGTACGAAGGCTGCCCGGCCGGAAAAGAAGTCGCTTGTTTTCAGATACTTGATTTGGTGGAGCTAGTCGGGATCGAACTGTGCAGGAGTGTTGAGAACATGTAAGTTATTGATTCTCCAAAAAGCAGAAAGACCGAAAAAGGCCCAAATGCCGGGTCGGCGGTACAAAAACGGTACAAAAACCTGTTGCCTTTGCATTGATGTGATTGGAGCTTGCCCAGAAATTAACACAAAAACCGGTGATCCCCCATCAGAGATTTTACCCGTGATCCAGCCGACAATTTCCTTTTTTCCTCCGAGCGAGTTTTCCGTCTTGGCGTCCGGCAAATTTAACCTACCGGCTTAATGGCTATTGACGAATTCCATAAGACTGCGGGATTGATTCGCTCGGGTAAAGCGTAAGCATCTGTTTGTACAGCTCAACCGCGGTCTTGGTATGGGAAGCAATCCTGTCGAAATCGCGGATATATTTTCGCGTCGCCTCGATGTTATCTGGCGTATCGGGTGCGCCGGGCCTCTTGTGTCCGGCAATAGCGGTCACCGGCTTCAGCGACTCGATCGTATCGAGCGCCGCTATCCACTCCTTGCGGCCTGCAGCATTCGACTCACCCAGATGAAGATGAACGTCGTTGTAGAGCGCATCGCCGCAAACGGCAATCCGACGGAAGGGACGTGGAGACAGGTTGTGCTATCGGTATCGGTATGCCCGAGAGGAACACTTATGAGTTGTTTCCCTTCCAGTTCGAGAACACCTTCCTCGAGTTCGTCGGCAATCAAGAGCGTCGAATCGATTTGCCCGGGAGAGCGTGGTTTCCAATATGACTCAACCACAGGAACCGACGCCTGCTTTCGCATAACCGCGATGACTTCGCTCGTCGCGACGAACCGCGCCTTCGGAAATTTCTTCTGGATTGTGTTTACGCCAAAGAAATGATCGCCGTGGCCGTGGGTTGCGTAGATTGCCGCCAAATTCTTGCCGCTGTGCGCGATCCAGTCGACAAGTTTCTGGTTTTGATCGACTGTAATCGCGGTATCCACCAGCACGGCATCGCGCTTGCCCGAAATAAGCGTTGAAGAAATGGGCGACCATTTCATTTCGCTCGCGCCGGGCGGAATGTCGCTTGTGACCACCGGAATCTGGGCACGGACAAGAACGTCCCACTGCAATCGATTGGTCATCACTCCTCCTCAATTTTCCGGTTCTGCTTCCACGGCACAGCGATGTTGGCTCAGCTTGCCACTTCGGACACAAGGGTCTCGACTTTCTTGTCGAGGTCCCTCGCGACCTTAAGTGTCTCGGAATTCCGATAAGGAGCCAGGAGACTGGCCATCCTGTCATAGGAAATGTGGACGCCATCAAAGCGTTCGTCGACAAGCACTGTAACGGGGGCATAAGACCCGGCGTCGGGAACGTACGTTGCCATTTGTTGCATGATGAGCGGATTGCCCATGATGAGGCGGACCATTCGGGGCTTATCCCGATCCGTCGCTTTCCTTATCACGGCGCCGTGGTCTAGTTCCATGAAGAGCATCAGGCCCGTCTTGCCCAACCCTTCGCGAACTATGCTTTCGAACTCTGGAAATGTCGGCGCGGCCGCTGTCCTTTTCGCGAACGCAACCATGTCTGGATGGCCTATCGCGGCTTTAATCGTGGCTAGGATCTTGTCGAATGGGGTGGATCATTTCGCGTATTGCGGCTAGGTCAATGGTACCTTCCCGCGGCTTCAGCCCAAAGATGCGGTAGGCTTCATCAGACCAGGGTCACGCGATCTGTATCCAGGTTCCATACCCAGTAGCCGACATGCGCGACCCGTTGGGCTTCTTCAAGCCTAGCTTTGCTCTCTTGCAACTCGCGTGCGTCAGTAAGCTGGTGAGCCGCGGACCTTGCCGCAGATAAGTGGGCGCCCGGAAGTCGCGCACCGCAATGGAGGGCAAGGAACTTCCCTTTGGCGGCGGATCCACCGGGGCAGGCAAATTGAGCGTGTAGTAGGTAGGGTACTTTATCTTGCCCCCAAGGCAGCCGCTGAGTAAAACAGACAAAATCATGATCGCGGCCAGAAATGCTCTCCGATATTTCTTCATGGCAAACTCCTAGTGCGGAACTTTACGGTCTTCCCGTTGCTTGATGCGTATCATGCTCCATCGACGCTGTTTCAGGCGAATCCGTACTAGCACATGCACCGACCTATTCAATGACCCGCAAAAGCCGCCCGATCCGTCATGGGTAAAAACATACTGCGATTTTTGAGGGCAAAACACCAGCCGGTTCCTATAGCCCCCTCAGCAGCCTGGCCATCGTCGTATCCAGCCCGCGGGCGACCACCTGCAACATGATGATCCCAGCCTCCCGAGAAAAAATATATGGCCCCCAGTACAGGCCGAGTCTCATGGGTTCTTGGCTACACCTACCGCTTAGGACACCTCTCACTGACACTCCAGATCCTTCCCACCTAAAGTTCCAAGGACCAGCCAATTGCCCATTGGCTCAACGGTCGTCTATTGGTTTTTGCTCGGAGACCTGCATACCACTCGGCAACAGCGAGGAGGTACAACGGGGTAGGCACGCATGCTCGGGCCTCATGCTTTTCGCGAGTCGCGTGTCTCTAATTCATCATTTATCCATTTATCCTGTGTTTTCCTTGTGTTCTTAGTGGATCTAGTCTCTGATAAACTCCCGTCGTGAAACCTCGATTGTTCTTCCTGATCCTCGTGATTGTGTCCAGTACTCCTATGTTGGCTGCCCAAAAGACTGATTCTTGCGAATCGGGCAAGGCAATGCAACGGACAGTGCTGCCTAAAGACCACATAGCTGTGTACATCTACATAATGGATCCAGAGGAGACGGGCATCGCGGCCATTTGGAAACGCTTACTCTCAAGGATTACCGATGTCACAATTGTGGATACCGACACAAAAGCAGACTTGCTTATCATAGGGGTCGCAAGACCCATCAAAACGAAGGCTGGCGAGACAACTCTTCTGGTGTGGGAAACGGATGTCAGCGCACCTTGGAGAGTTTTGTGCGACAGTGGCGACGCAACTAGGATATTGCAAGGGATGCCCGCAGGGGGCACTCCAGTTTTTCTAAACTTCGCCCCCGACGAAACGGACGCCGCTAGGGTGATTCAAGGGTCCGTCAATACCGTGGAGGATACAACAATACAGCCACTTCGGACTCGCAAACGAAACTAACTGTTAAGTCCCTGAGGCTGCGGACACGAGTTGCTTCTTTCGCACCTCCCCAAGATTTCCACCGCGTTGATACCCATTTATGAGTTGAGTTCTACACCCGAGAATTCCAAGATAAGTCTGTCTCTCGCGACTTTTCAAGAACTTACCTGAAAAGGCTGGCGTCGTACGAAGCGATGATCCTCACCCCCGAACAAGCATACGCAGTATTGCTTAACTTACGAGAGCCGGAACGTACTCTGACGCTCTTGGCCGCTGGCACAGGTCTGCATATCTCCGAGTGCTTGGGGCTGCAATGGCAAGATGTGAGTTTTGCTGAAGCAGTCATCCATGTGCTTCGCACATGGACATGTGGCCAGGTGGGCTTGCCGAAAAGCAAAGCCTCGAAAAGCGCGGTCCCACTGCATCCTTTATTGGCTGAATTCATGCTCCGCTGGGGAGAGCAGACGCCATACTCTCAGCCGGGTGACTGGGTGTTTCCTTCATTCAGGTTGAAGGGCAGGCAGCCGCGTGTCGCCAATATGCTGGTGGAAGATTATCTCCGGCCAGCGGCAGTGAAGGCGGGCGTTCTTTCCTCGCACCGGAACGACGAAGGCAGATTGGTAGACGATGACCCACGGCGATTCGGCTTCCATAATCTGCGCCACAGCCTTGCATCGTTCCTGGTCCGCATCAAGACCGATCCGAAAACGGTACAGACTTTGCTGCGCCACAGTGATGTCAAAATGACACTTCAGTGGTACACACACAGTGTCAGCGAGGATCGCATGGCTGCAGAGGGGGCCATGTTGAATGCGATTCTCGGCCATACCGCGGACCAAAGCGGACTGAGAGCGGACCAAGGAAGGATTACTGCGAGTTAAATTCTTCGCAATCAAGTATTTCGATGAAGCCGCCAGAGAGGCCCGTCTGAATGCGGACTGAGAGCGGACCGAGACGTTTTGTTCAAAATCGTCTAAGTCCTTTGGAGTTATGGTGGCCAGGGACGGAATCGAACCGCCGACGCCAGCCTTTTCAGGGCTGCGGGCATTTCTTCAAGGGGCTGCGCCCCTCGCGAATGCTTCGCGCAATACGGCGCTCGGCATCGCTCACCCCGAGCGCAGCAGATTTCTCTAACTTTGAAAATGAATGGTGGCCAGGGACGGAATCGAACTCCAAGGGGTATTGATAACACGCAAGTTGTTGATTTTGCGTTCTGCCAGAAGGGCTAAAAGGGCCACTCTGCCAGGTCGGCGGTACAAAATTGGTACAAAAATTCATTGTCAATCGAGCCATTGCTTCAGCGACAACACGAAAATACCAGACGTCGGTTAATGCGGCAATCAGAATTTACTTGCGAAATTAGATTTGGTTCTCGGTCCGTCAGAATACTCGACCTAATTGGGGATCGGATAGCAATGAAAACAGGCAACAGTGTTTACAGCTCAGTAAGCGATTTTAAAATGCGGGCAGGTGACGGGAATCTTCGGGGGTGCGCGGTGCATAAACCTTGAACTGTCGAACTTCGCGATCAGAGCGAGCAGACTGTTTGCTCAGGATCTTCAACTGCGCTACCGCGCTCCGATTGTTTCATTCAGCTCGTCTTGAGCTTGCATGTAGTCTAGCTGCGACTGAAGTAGCGGCTTGAGCGCCTGGTTCATCTGGGCCTCCGTGCACCTCCAGTTTCTGGCTACATCCAGCCTCCGCCTGACCGTTTTCCTGCAATGGATATGGACCTACGTGACCGGTGAGCGTGGCGACCGGTTGATTGTCGATCATGCCGAAATTGTGAAGCGGATAGATGCAAGCGTGCCGGCTGTACGTGCAAGCGTCACGCCCACGTTCGCGGGCAGTAAAAGGTGAATGCGAGAATGCAGGTGTTAGGTTTGACATCGTCGAGATTAGGGACCGTTGCGCAGGCGGCAGCCTTTCTGCTTCTGCCTGCTGTAGCTTGGGCGAGTGGAAGAACAGATCCAACTGCTGGCACCACCAACATCTTCGCTCCCGCGTCAACTCCAGCCAGATCGATCGCCAACTTGTCCGTCTTCGTGCTTGTCATTACGGGAGTCATTTTTGTCATTGTGTTTTCGTGTTGATGTACTCCCTGGTTAAGTTTCGCTGGCGAGTGGGTCCGGCAAACGTGACCGCCGCAGCCGAATACGATGATCCAAAATGCCAATTCGCAGTCTAACGCTCTCAGTTGCCCCTTTGCCTGCCTAGCGCCCGGTCATTTGCTCCAGCATTTCAGGATATCGAGCTCCTAGCACCTTGATCTTTGAGGAGGCGTTGTCGATCTCAAAAAGATCGTCGTGAGTAAGTTCGACTGCCGCTGCCCTGAGATTTTCGTCCAGGCGTGCCAGGTTGGTTGTGCCAGGAATGGGAACCATCGATTGTTTCTGAGCGAGGATCCAGGCTAACGCAATCTGAGCAGGCGTCGCCGTCTTCCGCTCCGCGATCGCGGTAATCATGGCGACCAGAGCTTCGTTGGTTTTCCGAGCCTCCGGGGTAAAGCGAGGGAGTATGTTGCGGAAATCGGACTCGTCGAACACAGTATTTTCGTCGATCTTCCCAGTCAGAAAGCCCTTACCAAGAGGGCTATAGGGAACGAAGCCGATCCCGAGTTCCTGCAGAGTAGGCAGGATTTCTTTTTCAGGTTCTCTGGTCCAGAGCGAGTATTCGCTCTGCACCGCGGTAACGGGTTGAACCGCGTGTGCGCGGCGGATTGTGTTGGCTCCCGCCTCAGAAAGGCCGAAGTGCTTTACCTTGCCTTGCCCCATCAGGTCCTTGACGGCTCCTGCTACGTCTTCGATAGGTACACCGGGATCGACACGGTGCTGATAGTAGAGATCAATGGCATCGACCTTGAGTCGTTTGAGCGAGCCTTCGACGGCTTCCTTGATGTGCTCTGGCCGGCTGTCCAGGCCAATCCGGAACGGTCCGCCGTTGGGATCCGGTTTGAATCCGAATTTGGTGGCGATTGTGACTTTCCCACGAAAGGGAAAGAGAGCTTCGCCCACGAGTTCCTCGTTCGTGAACGGGCCGTAGATTTCAGCGGTGTCGAAGAAGGTGACGCCCCGCTCCACCGCCGACCGAATCAGGGAAATCATCTCCTTATTATCTGCAGCCAGACCTAGCCCAAAGCTCATTCCCATACAACCCAAGCCGAGGGCCGACACTTCCAGATTGCTCTGTCCAAGTTTACGTGTTTGCATTGTCTTTCCTTTCAAACAGTCGATGTTAGATGGCGGCAGTGGCCCCGCGCCCAAACCGCTAAGGTCGTTCGCAGAAAGTCCGATAGAGCCACACATCTTTTAGTGCGGTTTAGTGTAGAAACGGTTGGGACGGTTGGGTACGTTCACCTGAGGAGCACCACAATTGTGACGCAAACAATAGTGAAAGACCGTGCGGAAGCGCAGGCTCTGCAACAGAGCGATGCGTCTCGCCGCTGGCAATTGCTCACATGGTCGGCCAGCACACTCGGGGAACTTGAGGCGAATAGTAGGAGTCTGTCCGACTTCCTGAATGGGAATGAGCAAATTCACCTTGCGGATGTGGCTTATACGTTAAAGATGGACGGGCCGCCGCTTCCTCATCGCCGTATGGTTGTGTGTAGCGACCGACAAGATGCGTTGCGGATCCTGGAGAATGAGCGTAGCCGTATCCTCAGCCTTTTCGAAGAGCGCGCGGAACGCAAAGTAGCTTTCCTGTTGCCCGGACAGGGCGGCCAATATGCCAACATGGGTCGAGAGTTGTACGAAAACGAACCACTGTTCCGCGACGATGTGGACTATTGTTGCGACTACTTGAAGCCTTACCTGAAGCTTGATCTGCGCGACCTGCTTTATCCCAAAGACGACAAACTGGACGAAGCCAACGAGCGGCTTTCACAAACCAGATTCACTCAACCGGCCGTATTCACGATTGAATATGCTCTGGCGCGCCAATGGATGCGCTGGGGTATTGAACCCATGAGCATGATGGGCCATAGCCTGGGCGAATTTGCCGCGGCCTGCATCGCCGGTGTTTTCTCTCTAGAAGATGGACTCAAACTGGTGGCGGCGCGGGGCAGGCTCGTGCAACAGATCGTCGGTGGAGCAATGCTCAGTGCAATGCTTTCAGAAGAGGAGTTGAAACCTCTGCTGGATCAGATTGGCGGACTTGAGATCGCCGTCATCAATACGCCGTCTTCCTGTGTGGTTTCCGGTTCCAAGCACAAAATTGAAATGTTGGAGGCGGAGCTGGCGCGCAAAGAAGTCATGACTCGCCGGCTGCGAGTCCCAGGCGCCGGTCATTCGGCAGCAGTCGAACCAATCCTTGAGGATTTCAGGAAAGTCGTTCTTGAAGTGCCACTACAAGTTCCCAGAATGCCGTATCTTTCAAATCTGACGGGCCAGTGGGTCAGCGGTCAGGAGATTACCGATCCGGAGTATTGGGTCAAACACCTGCGGTACACAGTTCGCTTTTCTGATGGAGCGGCCCAGTTGCTGAAAGATCCGGATCTGATCCTGCTTGAGGTCGGCCCGGGAACGGCGTTGAGCAAACTGATTTCCCAGCATGCGGCCCGTCCGCCGGCATTGTCGGTGGTTTCATCTCTGCCTCCGGCCGGCGAACTACAACCGGATATGCAGTACATGCTCGGGGAATTGGGGCGGCTCTGGATGGAAGGAGCAAAAGTAGACTGGAACCATTTCTATCGAGCAGAGAAACGCCAGACGATTCCGCTCCTCAACAAGTCTGCCGAACCCAAAACCCTTTCACAAATACCGTAGCCGCCGCAACACTGCAAGAAGCCTGACGGACCGCTGAAGCGGTTTCGCCTCATTCGTTCTCCGGAAACACTTATTGCACGTGCACATCGAAAGCTGCTGTCTCGATCTGTGCTGACCGTTTGAACTGTACAAAGATGCGATAGTCCCCAGGATGAGGAAATCCATAGGGAAAGCTAAAGTTGGGCGGTGCGGCATTCGCGGAATGGGACATCTCCATCGCCATTCCAGCGCCAGCCAAAGACATGGGCCTGAGCTCAGACTGAGCCATTTCCAACGCCGCCATGGAGACGGAACCGGCGGGATGAATGTGCGCAAACACGCTCAGATCAGTAGCAATCACTTCAGCATGGGCCGCCATGCCCATATACGGTTCCAGGCTGCGGGTCGGCGAGCCATCTTTCTCTTCCACCCTGAACTTGAAGCTGGTTGGTTCATTGGCTTTGAGAGCACTGGCGCCCCGTTCCCACACCACGCGGGCGCCGTCGGCAAGCCCTACTACCGCGGTTTCAGACAAAGGAGCAGTCAGCCGCGTGCCTTCCCACCCGGAGTCATCGCCCTTGAGGCTTGGGCCATAGATGTACGGAAGGTTCACGTTGCCTACCATGGTCCAAGGAAAGCCGTTCTTGTCCACCACATCAGCAAACACTTTGTATTGGCCCGCCGGCATTGCCGGAAGTCTTTCAGAGAATGCGTTCCGGTCAGAACGATCCGGATGAAGGTGCCACATTCTGTCCATTTCCGGCATGCGAACAAGAAACAAATGCATGATATGGCCGTGATCGGGAATCAGGTCATCCATGCTGGTTGTCAAGGTTGATGTGCCCTGTCCGGCCAGGGGCACCATCAGTTCGCCGGCCGGACGGATCACCAGTCGGTTGCCATCCTGGAGGGCTGTTTCAGCCCGCGGCGGTTTGAGCAGGTCCACATTGCGCGAGTACAAACTGGCGGTGGCGTTCCAAGACGTTCGCCCCAGGTAGAGACTGAAAATGAGGATCGCCGACAAGATGGCCATGACGACTCGCGAGGTTCGCCGGCTGGAAGCCCGCGCAGCCTCGCCGGTGTTCAAGGTACTTTCGCGGACAACTGCTCCGAGTATGGGCACAATGCTGAGCGTCAGAAAGACAAGGCTGAACGCGCCCAGCGCACGCAATCCCGCTCCCATGGGCAAAGTTTGTCTTGCGTAAGAGGCAACCGGGACCGACAGTTTCGCTTTACCTCTGGAGCCTTCAACCTCAATACGCACCTGCAGGGCCCCATAGTCCATAAACCACAGACTGCTGACGAAGAACCGCGGATCCTGAACCGACCGCTGGGCCAAGTCAGGCTTAGGCGGAAATTCTGCGCCGGCCCCAGCCAGGCGGAGAAGGACGACCCGTGCGGTTTCCACATCGGGGGTCGCGCTGCGCACCTGGATTTCCGATACGCCCGGCACCGCGTCCGGGAGCCGGATGGTTACAAACAGATGATAGGGGCCGGCATCGCCCTCGTAATAAACGTCCGCACTGCCAACATGGGCATGGACGAGAGTGGTTGCAAGAAGAATGAACGTAGCCATCGTCACTTTGCGCATTGGATTTCCGCCTTAAAATGAAATTCAAGTTCTGCTATGTCGTAGAGATCCATGATCCTGCACGCTGGATCGTCCCATTGAGCTTCTGCGTTTATCTGCGTACGCGCCTCATCCAATTGCCCCAGGCAAGTCCAAGAGCCACGGTCAGAGTGCAAACGACGAACGCAACGGCCAAAGTGACAACGAATTCCCCGTGCGTTTTTTCCGCAAGGAATTTATAGGGGTCGTAGATAAAACCGGCCGAATCGAAATACGGGAAGTATGCAGTCCCGAAAACCCAGTTCCGCGAAGCCGGCGTCATCAGGAAATTGGCAAAGGGCCATTGAACAACCAGGAAGCTGGCCAAAAACGCGGGGCCAACGAAAATGGCCTTGAACCAGAAGGACCTTCGCTCCAGCCTCTGGAGTAACAGGTCTGCGATGAAAGCCGGAACAATCAACAATAAAGGAAACCGCACCGGAATCAGATGAGTGACCTGGTGGTAGACCGGCCCGAGCTTCGGTTCCGCGGGAATGAGCGGAAACAGCCATTCCTGCGCCAATCCTATGCCGGTGTAGAGCGCGGCCAGAATCGTGCAGCCCCACCTGTGCGCACTTCCTCGGGCCCCGGCAATGAACCAATGCGGAATGACCAGGGCGACCGCCAGATAGGCAGCAGCCAAGTGCAACTTATTGGTCCACGTGGACTGCATGACCAAGCACGCGGATTGCCACAAGCCCAATGTGCAGACGAAGAAGAACAGCCCCAATAAGGTGCGGCGCAGCGCGTCCGAAGACCGATTCAAGTTGCTCACGATCCAGGTCAGCGTGCCGATCTTGGCGGCATAAGAACCAAAAAACAGGAGCAAGTGCGGTGGGTTGATCAAGTTCACGTCGAGCCCATAGGCGAGGTGCCACCAGTTATCAAATGGGACGGAAGCGGCCAACGTAACCGATCCCCAACAAGCGATAAACACTCCAGCTGGCGCATGAAAACCCAATACGCGCACTGAGCCGTCACGCAAGGAAGGCGTGGGCGTGAAGGTCGTTTTGAAAATCGTATACGCACTGGAGATCCCCACCAGAATGCCCCCCAATTGAGCCATCATGTGCGGGGGCGTCCAAAGAGTGTCGCGGCCAATGGAAAAATGCCAGGCGAAATCCCAGGTTCCGGCAAAGGAAGTCAAGAATGCGCCAGTTACCATGAACCAGATGGCTCGAGGAATCGCCAAGGCCTCAGTTGAGGCGGATGCCAAGGAACGGGTCTGGACTGGCAGTGTTATGGGAACAGTTCCTGTTTGTGACATGGGGGCGGCTCCATTTCTCCCTGAGGGAGGTTGAAGTAATCAAACCTGTCTCAGGGCTTCGAATCGGTGGTTCGCATCAGCGCGCGACTTGTGCGCTGCGGCAAAAGTGGCAAAGCAAAGGTTGGGAGAGTTGCGAAAAACTGCTCGTCTTTTGATCTTCTTGACGCGCGAAGATCTTGACCGTGCTTACGAAAAGCGGGCATACTGGCGCTGAAATTCCTTGATGCCCGTCAGGAAGAGCGTTTCTCTTCCCTGTGCCTTTCTGGCTTGAGGAATGAAATCGGTATCAAGAACGACGTTGCGGGTTCCGAACTTCACAGCGTTGTTGTTTACCAACAAACTGTCATACTCCGTCATCGTCAGCTCACATCTTCTATCCAATTGGTCCTGGAACCGCTGCGCGCGGACGCGGTTCTGACCCTCTTTAGTAACGATTCCGCTGAAAAACTCGGAACAGCACCCCGATCCATAGGAAAAGCAGCCGACTCTCTGCGGTGTTTGGAAATCACCGTGATCAATCGTGCTGAACAGCGAAAGCATGGTGGTGGCGCCCATGATATTAGCCACGCGTTGGCAATACTTGAGACCAGGAACAACGCGGCGATCAAAATCGGCCTCGATTTCTTTCGGACTCGCTTTCGTTGTTTTGCGCATCATGTCGCGATGTGCGCCCTTGATCATGCCTCCGAACGGGGTATGCATCGCCAGATAAGCAAAGGTGGAAGCGAAGTTGGCGCTGTCGACGCGCTTTTGGTATTCCAGAAAAGATTGCTCGCAGCAGTCCAGGTAGGAGAGCAGAGACAGATCGGCATCGCCTGCCTCGCTGTCCGGGACAGGCCGACAAGTATCCATTACTTCATAACCATAGTAGCCGCTGGCTCCGACATCGAGCTGGAACACATAAGGCTGGTCGCTCACGATCATGGCCACAGCGCCCGCCCCTGCGCTCGGTTCAAAAAAAGACCAATCCTCCGTGAGCGCCTCACCTCCCTCCACCGTCATGAAACGGGAAATGTCTGTGGCGATGACCAAGACCTTCGCTCCAGGCGAGGCTTGGGACAAAACGAAATTGACCGCCATCTGGAGCCCAGCTACGCCGGAATAGCAGGCGTTCTTCAGCTCAAACAACCGGCAATTGCGATTCAGATTCAGGAGCTTGTGAAAATAGGTGCTCATGGACTTGCCGAAATCGAAGGCCGATTCAGTACAGGTGATCACCATCTCAATGCGGTCTTTTTCCTCCGCGCTCATGGCGTCAATTATCGGCTTGGCAGCATTCAGGCCGAATGTGATCGGGTCTTCGTAGGGTAGCGCTACGCTTTTTTCCTTCATGAGCAGGTTCTTGAATCGGGTCATGTCCAACTTGCGGTGGTGAGCAAGTTTTTCCACGTCCACGTAGACGCTCCCGGCAAAAGCATTCATCGCTTCAATTCCAACTGGGCTCATATTGTTCCTCTGCGTGTGTTTTTTTAATCGCGGGTGGTCAGCAGAATTTGAACATTCTGGCTGTATCTTGCCCGCTTCTCATGCGAAAAGCCGTAAAGGAATGCTTATCGGGAAACTGCAGGTAAACATTCTCTCGCAGCAACCTCCCCATGGCTTGGCCCGGCGGCTTCCCATAGGAGTGGCCGGGAAAAATGCGGGTCTGGGGTTTGGTCCGCGCCTTCAACTTCTCCAGACTGGCGAACATGGCATGCGCCGCCTGGTGATCGGGACAAATGCCGCACCCTTCGGCGAACAGGACATCGCCGGTAAACAAGTTGTCGGCTATCAGATAACACATGCAACCCGGCGTGTGTCCAGGCGTCAAGATCGGTTCGATCAACATTTGACCGATTCGCGATGGGATTGGATCTATTCCGACCAGTTTCCTGCTGTGGAAGCCGGAATTTGCGATTTCTTCCTTTGACATCCAGATCGGGCATGCGTATTGTTCTGCAACCCGTTCGGCAAGATGGATATGATCAGGGTGGGCATGCGTAATCAGGACGCCTCTCAGGTCGGCTTGTGTCTCCATCAGGGCCTGTTCCACTCTCTCCATTTGCCAGGCCGGATCGATAATCACTGCCTGACGGCTGCCGGAATCAACCACCAGATAACTGTAGTTTTTCATGAGGTCATGGCACATTTTTAACGTAACAACCAGGGGGGCAGCTCCGTTGGGCTGCACCCTCGCGTCCCGGATATCCCCTCGAGGGTTTTCGAACATAGACGGTCCATTGTTCCTTTTGAATAGGGGGTAGCTTGTTTTGCGGGGCCTAATTAGTCAGCAGCGGCAAGAGGTAACGGCGTTGCTTCCGCAGAGCGAGAATAGCCGTCGTTCGCAGGCAAGGCTCTGGCGAACAGGTTCCTGAAATTGATCAGGACATCTCCGCTCTCATTCAGCAGGCGAATGTTGAATTTCCTGACCGCCGCGTGGCTCTTTCCACGGAAACCGCCGAATTCCACGTACGCATAGCACGTCTGGCGGACGGGGTGAAGTATCTCCAGTTCATCCAATGCAAAGGGCAGGTGTGGAGTCGCCGATTCATAGCCTGTAACGAGTCCGGCAGCTGTCTGTAGAGCACCGTCGATCATGCTGGGATGAAGAATGAATTGTCCAAAATCGCTTTTCAATGGATCGGGAATCTTCAGCCTGGATAGAGCAAACGCGTCGCTGACGTAAAGTTCCTGTATGGTCTGGAATGAGGGACCGTAGTTCAGGCCATATCTCCGGAACCTATCGTAAAAGGCGGCTCCCTCTTCGCGTTGCACAGCTTGGGCCTTCAGAGTTTCCAGCGATATGCGATGTTCGCCATTTGCCGCAGACGGCTGGCTGCCGCTGCAATCCACTCGTCCTTCCGAGTGAAGGATGGTTTCGCTTTCCTCGTCCAATGACGAAATCACGTACTCGACCACGTCCCCCGCGTGTCGGAAGGAGGTCCGGACCGTTTGCGGCCCGTTGGCGAAACTCAAAGGTCGAATCCATACGATGTCGGTGATCTTGTGTACCCGGCGCTCGGCAGCGATGCTTCCCGCAATGCACGCGATCTCTAAGAATCCCGCTCCTGGAAAAATACCTTCTTCGTTTACTTTGTGGTCCCGGGCATAGAACGCCTGGTCTGACAGCGTTGAACTGAAGCTGACTTCCCTTAAAGTAGAGGAATTGTAGGAAACCAAAGGATGCAATTGAGTGCTTGAGGGCGTCTGCCTTTCGGGAATTACCGAATCGGAAATCCAGTACCTTTCGCGAGCAAAAGGATATGTCGGCAGAGGGATCCGGCGAGGCTTGTCCTCAGGATATAAAGTGACCCAATCGATGGCTTCACCTGCCACCCACATGGAAGCAATCTTGTTGAGGCTCTGCCCTGCCGTCTTTGCAACCTTGGAACGCCCGCGGCCGGGGCTGACGCTCCCCTGATAGACTTCGGCCGAAGACCCTTCTTCTTTGCTCCATTCATGCAGACGATCCTGGGCTTCCTCTACGGTCGTAACCACACTCGCGAGCCTCTCCTCCATCGCTTCTCTGCCCACCTGGAGTGTGTAGCAGAGGCCGGCAAGATCAACCTGCGGATCACTGCGCAAATAATGAAGCAAGTTGTTGCAATGCTCCCGCAGCCGGTCCTTATTTCTCGCGGACAACGTGAGCAAACAGGGACCAGCTTCTCGGCGAAGCTCGGAAGGCCTCCGGTATTCCTCGACCACCACGCATGCATTCACTCCGCCTGCTCCAAAGGAATTGACCAGAGCCCGGCGGGGGTGCGCACGAGACGATTTCCACTGTGACAGTCCATGCTGCAGATAGAACGGTGACTTGTTGAGTTCGAGATTGGGATTGACTTGATCGGAATGAATGGAGGGAACCAGTTGCTGGTGCTTCAGTTGCAGGATCACCTTGGCCAGGCTGGCCATTCCTGACGCCGACTCCGAATGTCCGATATTGCCCTTAACCGAACCGATGGGACAGAATTGCTTTTTCGTCGTCTGCGCCCCAAATGCTTGGTTCAATGCGGCGATCTCGATCCCATCGCCCAACTGGGTGCCGGTGCCATGACCTTCAACATAACCAAGCGTTTCCGGATGAATATTCGCTTTCTTGAGAGTGTGCCCGATCAACCTCGCTTGAGAGTTTGGATTGGGAGCGGAATAGCCGTTTGAGCGGCCGCTATGATCGAAAGCGCTTGCCGGGATGACAGCATAAATATGGTCCTCGTGCTCAATCGCTTGGTTGAGCGGTTTGAGCACCAATGTGCCTACCCCTTCCCCGGGAACAAAGCCGTCATCGCCCGCGCCGTAGCTGTGGCATTTTCCGTCGAGAGAGAGCATCCGCCTCTGGCACATGGACTGGTATTTTGAAGGATGCAAATATAAGTTCACGCCGCCGGCGATGGCTACCTGGCATTCGCGGTTTTTGAGGCTTTCGCAAGCCAGATGCACCGCGACTAGCGAAGAAGAACACGCGGTATCAACTGGCATGCTGGGTCCGTTGAAGTCAAAGAAATAGGAGACCCGGTTAGCAATCGACCAGGGCAAGGCCGCGGGCGAAACGTTATTTCCACGACTTCTCTCTTCTGGACCCCACAAATGATAGGAGTTCGTGGTTACACCCACAAAGACGCCTACGTCGGCGCTTCCTGCCTTGGGACAAAGTTTCTTTAGGCTTTCCCGGGTGTACCCTGAATCCTCCATAGCCGCCCAGACAGACTGCAGGAACAAGCGCTCTTGGGGGTCAATCACCCTGGCTTCCTCGGGCGAGATCTTGAAGAAATGCGGATCAAATTTGTCATAGTCCGCCAGGAAGCCGCCCCATTTGCAGTAGATCTTTCCATCCGCGGCAGCCGCAGGATCCGGATGATAGTACTCCGCATAGTCCCATCGAGTGGGCGGCACCAGATCTATCAAGTCTCTCCCTGACTTCAGATTCTCCCAGTACTCAGCCAGGCTGGTGGAGTGAGGATAGCTGCCATGAATCCCGATGATGGCGATTGACTGAAGGTCATCTTTGTCGTCTTTATCGTCCGCGGCTGGAGGCTTATCGTGAACGCTTTCCTCAGCGCGTCCGACCGGCATAGGCGCAGGATCGCCAGTCAAGCCGGCCAGGCCAAACAGCTTAACCAGCGCGCCTGATGTTTCCTGCATCAGGAACTGCGCAAGATCTTGGACGGTTTCATATTGATAGAGCAAGGTCTTGGGCAGAGTTCCCAGATCATTTTGCAGATTGGCATTGAGCTGGTTGATCATCACAGAGTCAATTCCAAAAGACTCCAGAGGGTCAGACGAGCCAATCCGGTCCGGCGTAAGTTTGATCTCTTCGCCGATCAAGGCCTTCAAGTATTCCTCTGTCCTTGCCAAAAGAATGCCAGCATCAATTCCAGATGACGAAGCCGTCTTGCTTCTATAGGGCTTGACCGACCTTTGAGCAACGGCCGCGGCTATCCGGGAAGGAATTCCGTAAAGGGCGATGCCCTGGTTGGCGCCAGCCCTGAGGAAATCCTCAAAGTAGCGGATTCCCTCCGGGGTAGGCAAAGGAGCTAAGCCAGTTTGTTCTTCCAGAAGTGCAACATCATCCGGGGAAATTCTCATGCCTCCCTCTTCCCACAATGGCCAGTTGATGGAAAGAGTGCGGCCTGATCGCTTCCTCGCGCTTCTCAGGTGCTCTCGGGTCTCGGCAAAGGAATCTAGGAAGCGATTTCCATATCCGTAAGCGCATTGCCCCGCATTGCCCAACACTCCAGCGATAGAGGAAAACAGAACAAAAAAGTCCAGGTTTTCGCCGCTTGTCGCCAGGTCAAGGTTGATCGTGCCGTGAACCTTGGGAGCAAGGACTGCTTCCATGTCTTCTTTGGTTTTCTTGAAGATGAAGGCGTCGCGGTTCACGCCAGCAGCATGAACCACTCCATGAATTTCCAAGAATCGCGCCTTGGCTTCTCGCACGACTCTCTCCATATCTTCCAGTTTGGAAACATCGGCCTGGAGAATAAGAGTCTCCGCGCCGTAGGCATTCAGGCGATTTAGTTTTTCTTGTTGCTCGGCGTTGGGGGCAGAACGTCCAAACAGCACCAGTTTTGCCTGGAAATTCTTCGCCAGGTACTCTGCGAAAATGAAGCCCAGGCCGCCTAGTCCCCCAGTAATCAGGTAGACCCCCTTGGGACGAAGCGGCAACGCCGGCAGTTCTGTTTGCGCCGCACTATGCGGCGCTAGCTGACTTATGTATCGCGCACACTTCTGTTGGTCCAGTTCAGGATGGCAGCGATACTGAATCTCTTGCCCCATCCAATCTTCGTCATTGATCTCATCCCAAATAAGACTGGCTTTCTCGCGAAGAGGTGTTTCTGCATGTAAGCCTTGTCCGTCTTGGATCTCTATGACTTTTGCGCGATAACGCGGGGTTTCCAGCACCAGCGCCTTAAAAAATCCTGCGATAGCAGCGCTCAATGGAAAAGTGGCTTCCGAAGGACTGGAGAAGACGGAGAGGAATTTCACGGGAACCTGATGCTTTGCCTTTATCAAGGCTTTGCCGAGGTAGAAGAGCTCATAAACGCCGTGATTCAAATGCTCGGTTACTTCTTCCTTGATTTCCAGTCTACGCACGGCTGAACAGTGATGGAGTACCACATGCGGAAGTAGAGCTTTGCTCTTGAGGTTCTCCATCAATTCATGGAACTGCTCTTCCCGCTGGGCATCGATTTCATAGATGTCCGGCGCGATTTCCTTCAGCGATCGTCCCGGCTTCACCAACACAACGGCTCCAGCCGCCGGACACATTGGCCGCTCCTTGATCGCGTGCAAAAGGTCCTCAGAAGTGTCCAGCACCAGGATGGGACCCTTTGGTTGTTTGTTTTCGACCGGCCCTACGAATGGACGCGAAACCCATTGCGGGTAGAAATATGTCCTCCCCTTTTCTTCAGTAGGCGGGGATGCAACTGTTTCCCCGGCAACCAAAGCTTGCGTCGGAAGCGCACGGGGAGCCCACAATGGCTGGCCTATCGGCATCCAGCACCTTTCTTTTGCGAAAGGGTATGTCGGAAGTGAGATCTTCTTGGGCGTTACCTCTCGAGGGAGGAGAAACCAATCAATGGCAACTCCCAGGACCCAGAATCTGGCCAGCCTTTCGAGATCCTTGCTCGCCATGAGATCGGCAAGAAAACTCTTTCCGGCCATGCCTTCAACCAGGTCTTCAGTGCCCTGCTGTGCTTCCCTGATGTTCCCGGAGAAAACCGAGTCCAACTCCCGGGTCCTGGCCCCGGAACGGGTTTCGATGCTCTTCCGCGCGGCGATCCATTGATTCAATTTACCTTTGAGATCATCCGGACTCGACGCAATCACTGCGAGGCGCGCATCCATGGGGGTGCGTCCTACCTGGCAACTGTAGGCCAGATCGGTCAGCGGGATGTCCGGTGTCTGCTCCAGGAGCCGGACGAATTTTTCCGCATACCGGCCAAGGGCGTCCCAATTCTTTGCGGACAGAACAAAGACCTCGGCCGCGTTCGGTCCTCTCCCCGATTCTCGCGCTTCAGGATATTCCTCCAAAATGACATGCGCGTTGGATCCGCCGGCGCCGAATGAGCTCACGCCCACCCGTCTTGGATGGGCACCGGTGTGCTTCCACTCGGCCAGCTCGGTCTGTACGTAAAACGGAGAATCCTGGAAATTGATGTTGCGATTGGGGGGCTCAGCGTGCAGTGATGGAACCAACCGTTTATATCTGATCTGCAACAACGCTTTCGTAATAGCCGCAATCCCGGCTGCCGACTCCAGGTGCCCGATATTGGATTTCACCGATCCGATTGGGCAAAACCGTTTTTCCGTGGCCCAGCCTTCGAAAGCTCTCATTAGCCCCGTAATCTCAATCGGGTCGCCCAGTGAAGTGCCGGTCCCATGCGTCTCAACGTACCCGAGAGTCTTTGGTTCAACGTTGGCTTTCTTGAGGGCATCGAGAATTAGATCGCCCTGGGCGTTCGGGTTAGGAACGGTATAGCCATTGGTTTTCCCACCGTGGTTCAGTGCGGTGGTCTTGATCACTGCGTAGATCTGATCGCCATCGCGAAGGGCTCTGGCCAGAGGCTTGAGCAGAACCGCCCCGACGCCCTCTCCGGGGACGTATCCATCTCCTCCGTCTCCAAAGCTTCGGCATCTGCCGTCGCTCGCGCCAAACTTCCCCTGGCTCAAGCCCAGATACTTGCTGGGGTGAATGCTCAGGTTGACGCCGCCCGCAACCGCGACCTCGATGTCTCCACTGCGCAGGGCCTCGCACGCCAGGTGAATCGCTGTGAGGGAAGAAGAACACATCGTGTCCACCGCAATGCTTGGTCCATGAAAATCGAAGAAATAAGAAACACGGTTGGCAATGGAAGCGTAGGACGAACTGGGAACGGTTGCGTCGCCGCTCAAAATGGAATCAACTCCGAAGAGCTGATACTCTCCCCACATCACACCCACGTAAACTCCCACTTTGTTTCGTGCTATGCGGGCCTTCGTGTATCCAGCATCCTCCATGGTTTCCCACACGGTCTGGAGGAACAAGCGCTCTTGTGGGTCAATCAGCGCGGCTTCTTTGGGTGAGATGTTAAAGAACAGCGGATCGAACTTGTCCACGTCGCTGATAAATCCGCCCCACTTGCAATAGGTCTTGCCTCGCTTGCCGGGATCAGAGTCGTAGTAGAGCCCGTGGTCCCAACGGTCGGGGGGAATCTCTGTAATGCAATCGCGGCCATCTTGAAGATTCTTCCAAAACTCCAACAGGGTTTGAGCCTGGGGATATCTTCCGGCAAGCCCGATAATAGCGACTTCCGGCAGCTCATTGTTTTTAGCGGCGCCGAACTGACTGTTATTTCGTCGCGCTTTTCTTGCCGGGGCGGAGGGCAGCATTGGTTGCTGCACAGCGTTAATTTCCTTTGTGCTCGGTTTTTCACGCTGGAATCCAATTTGCTCGCGCAGAATCCCCGCGTGCGCTTTCTGGAAATATCCGGCTAGCGCGGCGATGGTTTGATATTCGAAACACAAGGTCTTCGAGAGTGGACCAAATGTCGTTTCCAGCTTGCTGGTCAACTTCATTGCCAGGATGGAATCAATCCCGTAGTTCTCAAGCGGGGCTTGCGGATTGATTTTGTGAGAAGGCAATTGCAGCAGTTCTGAAAACTCCCGGCGCAAATAATCTTGTGTTTTCTCTAGCAAACCCTGCGAAGCTGGCTCTTCGGATAGTTCTGGCTGAATCTGTTTTCTTTCCGGTGTCACGGCTCCGCCCACAACTAATGCGCGTCGCATGCTGGGGAGATCGCCCTCCGCGACCAGCACTTGCTCGTTCTGTAATGCAAAACTGCGATAGAACGCCTCCACGCCGGTGGCTGCCCGCATGGGTCGCATGCCTGTAGAGTTTTCCAGGAATTCCCGGCTTGCCGCATCTGTCCCCATCCCGCCGTCTTGCCACGCGCCCCAGTTGATCGAACAGGTCCGGCCCTGCCGTTGTTGTGCAGCCACCAGCAGATTGCGGTACACGGCGTACTGGTCCATGAACGCGTTCGCGGCCGCATAGTCCGGTTGTCCGACGTTTCCCATCGCGCCGGAAATGGACGAGAACAGCACCAAGAAATCCAGATCAATGTTTTGGGTGGCCTGGTCCAGGTTGTACGTGCCCATGACTTTCGGCCTGATGACCTGAGTGAACTCGGATGCGGTCTTTTTCAGGATGAAGTTATCGGCAACGACCCCAGCGCTATGAAGGATGCCGTTGAGCTTTCCATAATCCTCTTGGATCGCCGCGATAAGTTGATTAACTTGTTCCAGGTCGCCGACATCAACCTGCCTGTAGCTCGCCCGACCGGCTGGCGCGGATAATCCTTCGAACAACTTTTTCTTCTCACCATCCAAAGCGGAACGGCCAGTGAGGACAACCGTTGCCTGGGGGGCCTTTTTCCAGATTTCCTTTGCAAACGACATGCCCAGCCCACCCAGCCCGCCGGTGATCAGATAGACTCCCTGATCTTTGAATACCATCGGCGGAGATTCCGGTTCGGCATGTACTTCTTGCCAACCCAGGACATGCCGGCCTACCTCGCTGTACTTGACCAGTTGATTCAACGGCTGGAGCATCTCTGCTCGCAGTTGTCTCGCTAGTTCTTCTGTCGCCACATCCGGCGGCACAAGTAGAAGTTGACCGACGATACCCGGATTCTCCAGCGTTGCCGTTTTGAGCAGCCCCCATAGGCCTGCAAGGACTGCTTGCTCCTGATTGCTTCCGCTTCCAATGACGATCTGAAAAAGCACCTTGCCTTCCGGCTTGCCCTGGAGCATCGTCTGTATCCGTTTGAAGCATGCCAGGGCATACTCGCCGTAGCGCTCGGCAATGTTTTTCTGGTCCCATGCCGCAAGTGACAGGAATTGGCTGTCGGGAAGTAAGGACGCAAGCTTGCCGACATCCACATCCTCGAGTTCGCACAACACAATGTTGTGCTCGGTGTACACGGTCTTGCTTTCGCTGGAAGGTAAACCTGCAGTCTGCCAAACCGGAACCGCCAGAAGGCTACCTGTTGTCTTGGCTTGCGCCGTATTGGCGATGCTCTCTTTTCCCAGCGCACGCGAAGAGAGACCGTGCATCTGCACGCAGATATTCCCACGCTCATCGCACAGGTCAATGTTCAGCTTGGTGACGTTGCCTTCTGCCTGCTGGTGCGCGTAACGAACCCACGCCATCATCTCTCCGCTGCAGGGGGAAAGAATGCGCAACGACTCCAGGGCAAACGGAATCTGCGGCACGCCGGAAGGTTCACGAGTGCCAATCAAGCCAAGAGCCGACTGCAAGGCGCCATCCATCATGCTCGGGTGCAGAACATAGTCGCTTGCCTTGTTCGCCACACCGCTGGGCAGCCGCAGATGCCCCAATACTTGATTGTCTCCTGCATGCAGAGCAGTGATTGCTTGAAAAGCAGGCCCGTAGATCGCCCCCATCCCAGCCCATGCTGTGTATACGCTGTCTGGTTCCAGCTTGCTCTGCCGCATGTCTCGACTAAGTTGTTCAACATCCAGGCTAGCCGTCTTGCCTGGCTGATTATTGATGACGCCGATGCCCTGGCAATGAACAACCTCCTGTTCTCCGGTGTGACTGTAGATCTCGAACTCAGTCTCGCCCTTGTCCGTCATCCACAGTGCAATGTTGAGCTCATGGTTCCCTTTTGCCACCATGGGCTGCACCCACACGACATTGCGCAACTCCAGGCTCATGGGCGTTGGCCGCGAAGGCATTGCGTGTTCGATGGCTGCACGCGCCATCTCCAGATACACAACTGCCGGTAGCACTCTTTGAGTCGAATGACCGTTCACCTTCACTTGATGATCACGGAGACAAAACTCCTCCCCAGTAAAGGTCGAGCTGTAACGTTGTTCGTTTAAGTCAGAAGTGTTGCGGTGCAGCAAGGGATGCAGCATGGCCGCATTGCCGGCCTGGGCGCCCGCGGGCCACGCAGCCGCCGGCTCTATCCAATAGCGCTCCTTCGCAAATGGATACAAAGGCAGACTCATTCGCCGCGGTCGCCGTTCGCCGTACAACTTGCTCCAATCTAGCTCCAATCCCCTTACCCACAATTCGAGTAGTTTTGAGATTTTCCGGCTAGCGATCCATTTGCTGACGGTTTGCTGCAGATCGGCATCGGTGCTAAAGAGTGACAGGCCCTCCTGACCATGCTTCACCTGTCCCCGGTAGACATCTTCGATGTCCACTTTGCCTGCCGCATACACTTGAAGCTTTTCCGCCAATTGCTCGACCGAGCTCGCCACCATGGCCAGCCGTTCTTCCATTGCCTCTCTTCCCACTTGAAGTGTGTAGGCCATGGATGCCAGGTCGAGCTTCCTCCCTCGTGCCGCGGGAGACTGTTCTTCCTCGCGGATAAAGTTCAGAAGATCGGCAGCTTTTTGTTTCAATTGTTCCGCGCTTCTGGCTGACAGAACGATGATGGTCTCGGAGTCTCCACTGGAGGTGGCTGGGATCGGAACTTCGGCCGGTGGCAAATGCTCCTGCACGATCAGGTGGGCGTTCGCTCCGCCAGCGCCAAATGATGATATGCCGGCAATCCGCGGTATTTCCTCCATCACTCCGTGGATTTCGCGTATCGGCCGTTGCCAAGGCTCCAGGCTTTTTTGAACTTTAAATGGAGTTTGGCTGAAGTCGATTTCGGGGTTGGAGATTTCAGCATGAAGCGAAGGCGCGAGTTGTTGATGCTTCAACTGAAGCAGGACTTTGGTCAATCCGGCAATGCCGGCCGCAGATTCACAGTGGCCGATATTCGATTTTAGCGATCCGATCGAACAGAATTGTTTTCTGTCACTCGTCTCTTGAAAAGCCCGCGTTAGACCGGCAATTTCAATGGGATCGCCTAGGGGAGTGCCGGTCCCGTGCGCCTCAATGTAACTCAGGTGTTCCGCGGGAATGCTGGCGCGTTGCAGCGCCTGGGCCACCAACCGCGATTGCGCTTTCGGATTGGGGACAGTGTAGCCATTGGTCCTGCCCCCGGCATTGATGGCGCTGCTCTTGATCACGCCATAAATATGATCTCCATCCCGTTGCGCGCTTTGCAATGGTTTCAGAACAACAACGCCCACGCCTTCCGCATCAATCGCTCCATCAGATTCTCCAAAGGCTTTGCACTGGTTGCCTCTGGACATCATGGTCATTTCAGCGAGCTGGAGATAGTGGACGGGATCAATAATGAGATTGACCCCACCCGCGATAGCGCATTCACTTTCACCTCTGCGGATGCTTTCCAGCGCCAGATGAATCACGGTGAGAGATGACGAGCAGGCCGTATCAACTGCCATGGAAGGCCCCTGGAAGTTAAAAAGGTAGGAAATTCGGTTGGCAATTGAAAAGTGCGCAGGCTGGGCCGCGTATCTGGAATTCATCACGCCCACGAATACGCCGACCTTTTCGGCTGGCTCCAACCGTTCGGGGACGTACCCTGCGTCTTCGATTGCGTGGTAACAGGCTTCCAGAAAGATCCGCTCCTGCGGATCCATGCGTTTGGCTTCTTTAGGCGAAATCTTGAAAAACAAAGGATCGAATTCATCAATGCCGGTCAGGAATCCACCCCATCGGCTGTATATCTTTCCCGGCGTGCCTTTCTTGGGGTCGTAATACTCTTCCCACTTCCAGCGCTCCGTGGGTATTTCCGAGACGCAGTTGATTCCATTCGACAGATTCGCCCAGAATTCCTTCAAATTGCGTGATCCGGGATAACGGCCACTCAGGCCGATGACGGCAACGTCGAGGATGGACCGGTTCGCCGCTGGGGCATCTGCTCCAGCGCAAATAGCCGGTTGTGCCGGCGCTCGACGGACGCGCCTGTTCGAGACTGTCGCTGCTTTCCTTTGTTCCGGAACTGACGGCGAATGCTGCGGGGCAGTTGCGGCCGACTGCTGCTTCTGTCGCGGAGCTGCTTTGGCAGGCAACAGCAATGCTGCTAATTCTCGCTTCCTGTTTTCCAGAAAGTAGTCTACTAATCCTTCGACATTCTTTACCTCGAATAACAACGTGGCCGCAACACCGGGGAATGCCTTGCGTAGCTGATAGCTGAGCTGCCCCACCAGGATGGAATCGAGCCCATAGTCTCCCAGCGATCGCCGCGGCTCGATTTGTTCAGGCCGCATCTTTAAAGTCGATGCAATCAGCTTTTGGAAATACGAAATGGCCTTTTCGCGGAGGGATTCCTCACTGTCTCCAGGTTCCGGCGATTGCAGACTGGTTGCGGATGAAGAACCGGCCGGCTCTCCTCGCTCCTGCTGGACCACTGTTGTAGATACTTGGCCGGCATGAGCTGAGCTCCCGGAAAAATCAACATAGGGGATGGCGTGGCCGCCGGTCATCTTGATAACAGCCATCTGATTCATGGCTGAAGTGACCAATGTCTGCAAACACAGCATGCCCTCATCGGGCTCAATGGAGCCGATGCCCAATTGCTCCATGGTTTTGTTGTGGTATTCATCGGCAGCTCCACCCACGCTGCCCCAATATCCCCAATTCATGATCTTTATCGGATAAGCACGCTGCAGGCTTTGGGCAAAGCTGTCTTTGAAAGTACAGCCGGCGGCATAGTTGGACTGCGCGGGTGATTTGACGAAAGAAACAACCGACGAAAAGAAGAGCATGAAATCCAGCTTTTGCCCGCCGAATACCCGGTCTAGGTTTACGCTTGTATTCACTTTCGCCGATAAGCCGGCCCGGAACTGCGATTCCTCCATGCGGACAATCGTCTGATCGTAAAGAACACCAGCGGAGTGCACGACTCCATGAATCGAGGGATACTGCGTCAGTATGGCCTTGTACGCCTGCTCCAGTTCGTCGAACTTCGTCGCATCGGCAGACATATAAAGCGGAGCCGGACCCAGTGCAGACAGGGATTGGATTTTGCTTTCAATCGAATCGTCGCGCCTGCGCCGGCCAACCCAGACCACGCTGGCCTGGTAGTGCTCCATCATGAACCGCGTCCATACTTCGCCAAGGCCCCCGGCGCCCCCAATTACAACGTAAACGCCTTTTCGTCTGTACAGCATCGGCGAAGCAGCAGGCAGAATTGGTACTGCAACAAACTGCTGGCAGAACCATTGGCAGTCCCGGAACGCGAAACCATTGCCCCTATTGTCTGGTGCTATGGATAGGCATGCATCGGCGCTCAGGAGTTTGAGTGATTCCACGTCCAGCAGTCGCAACTTCCAGTGGGGATACTCTTTCGCGAGGCTGCCAACCAGTCCGAATAACGCAGCATGGGCGGGTTGGATCCGATCACCGTTTTTTACTTGCTGGGTTTTGCCGGTGATGATGGTCCATTGCAGTTCTCGCTCGCCGTATCCCAGCCGGAGCAGGGCCTTGATGATGCGAAAAACCGTCAACACTCCAGCTTCCTGCTGCTCGATGATTGATTCACCGCTTTCCCCCGAGCTCCCATCTGCTCGGACCACATCTGGAGCAATCCAGAGCAAGTGGTCGAACGCGCAGTCTTTTAGCGTTGCTTCGAAGGTCTCGATCGTCGTAATGGACGGCAATGGCGCTATATGCACGTTTATCTGAGACTGTTGCAGCCATTCTCGGTCGGCGGGACCGCCTCCGAGAAGGAGCGTGTTGGTCGGTCGCGGCTGGTTGTCGCGAGTTTCAGAATCTATCGGCTGCCAGACTGGAACAAATGATTGCAGTTCCCCCTGGCTTTCCTGCCGCGGATGGAGGTGCCTCATCTGTTCACTTCTCAAAATACGGTAGGAAAACCCTCGGATCTCCAGGCAGACATTCCCTTTCTCATCGCAAAGATCGATGTCCACCTTGACCACGTCATCCCCAGCATGGCTGCCCGCCGCGTAACGCAACCACGCAATCATCTCCCGCCGGCAACGTTCAATGATGCGTAACGATTCCATCGCATAGGGCACTCGCGGCTGGTTGGAAGGCTCCAGCGAGGCGTCGACAAACCCAATGCACCCCTGAATTGCGCTATCCAGCAAACTTGGATGAAGGAGATAGTCATCCCACTTCTGCTCGACCACCTGTGGAAGCTGCAGACGGGCCATCACCTGGCCGTTCCCACGATCAAGCGCGGTGATGCCTTGAAAACCTGCGCCGTACATCATGCCCATCCGCGCAAACGTCCCGTATATGGTGTCCGGGGCTAGCTGCCCCTCTTGCATCTCCTTTTTGAGTTGCTCGAGATGGAGCCGGTCTGGCGCCCGTTTGGGGGTCCAAGCGGATCTGCCATAGCAATGGATGGTCCTCTGGTCCGCATCGCCGCTGTAGATTTCGTACTCGATCTCCTTGGCGTCGTTTTCCCAGAGTGCGACGCTGACGTCTTTGCCTCCATCCACCAGGATCGGCTGTGCCCAAAGAATGTTGCGGAGTTCCAGCGTGCTCGATTCGGGCCGGACAGGCAAAGCCTCCTCTATTGCGGCTCGCGCCATCTCCAGATAGGCGGCCCCCGGTAACACCTTCTGGCCCGCGTGCCCCTCCGCCTTGACCTGGTGATGAACAAGAAAGAATTCGCTCCCTGTAAAAGTCGAGGTGAAGCGTTGCTCGCCTAGGTCCGAGGTGTTACGGTGCAACAAAGGGTGAATGACCGGTCCCGAAACCGGGCTGGAAGAGCGGCCGGAAAACTGTTTGACGAGTTCGACAGCGCTCGTCTTTGACAGCCTCTTGCTCTTTAGCTCTCCGATCATGTACTCGAAGAAATCAACCATTATATCCTCTAGAGAGCGCTTTTGTGGTTGCTGCAGCTCACGCGATGAGGTGAGCCGGTGAGCGGAGCGCCTTAGGAATTCGCGCCTGCCCGAAATGCCGGGGTTCTGCGCGCAGAAAATCACACAGACATCGCTCTACGAGTTCCATGCCTCTGCCAGTGCGGAGCTGGAAACAGTTTTGGTTAAAAGGAATCCTGCAGAATTTTGGATTTGGAAAGTGTCGCTGGCCAATCTTGAGAGGCAGAGTTTCCGTTCCGGTAACCCGCTGCGCTTTTCAGCTCTTTGACAGCCTGTTCGGTTTCCATCATTTCATCGTCAATTTGATTGATGATATCTTCAATGGATCTCAGGTCCATGTCTCCGGCCTTTCCATCCGTGGGCTGCGTGGAAGCGGTCTGCGGAACCCAACACCTCTGTCTGGCAAATGGATAAGTAGGCAGGGCAATGCGACGCGGCTTGACGGCGCCGTAGAGCTTGTTCCAGTCGAAGTTCAGGCCGCGAATCCACAACTCCAGGAGCTTCGATAGCTTGTTCCGGGCTATCCATTTTTCGATCGCTTCTTGCATGTCATCGTCCCGGCCGATGATGGTTATGCCTTCGCCGCCGGAATCAACCCGCCCATGGCGCATGCCTTCGACATTCTTCTCGTCGTTTACATACGCGTTCAGTTTCTCGGCCAGTTGATCAATCGAATTCACCACGAAACCAAGGCGCTCTTCCATTGCTTCTCTGCCGAGCTGTAACGTGTACGCTATCGAGGCCAGGTCCAGCGGCTTTGCGACTGTCGATTCATGAGCTGAGTGACCGTGCTCCGCCGGGCGAATAAACTGCAACAAATCCAGGACTTTTTGCCGCAGCTGCTCCGCGGTCCTGGCTGAAAGCGGAACAATGAAGTTTGTGCCACCGGCAAAGGGCGCGACCTCTCCCGCTGGGGGCGCGTATTCCTCTATCACCAGGTGAGCATTGGTGCCGCTATAGCCAAATGAACTCACGGCCGCACGCCGCAGCGAACCGGGAGCAACTTCCCAGGCCTGCTTTTCTCGGCAGACATAAAAAGGTGAGTTCTTGAAATCGAAATGCGAATTTTCCCGTGTCATGCCCACAACCGGGGTAAGCGTACGATGCCGCAGTGACAACAAGGCCTTGATCGTGCCGGCGATGCCCGCAGCCGCAGCCGTATGACCGATGTTGCTTTTCACCGAACTCAGGGCGCAGTAGTTTTTCTTGGTCGTCTTTTCCTTGAAGGCCGTGGCCAGTGCCTCCAGCTCAATCGGATCTCCTAGAGCGCTGCCGGCCCCGTGGGTCTCCACATAGGTAATGGTTTCAGGATCAATGTTGTACTTTTCATAAACTGAGCGTTCCAGTTCGGCTTGGCTGATCACGCTCGGCGCCGTGATTCCGTTCGTCCTGCCATCTTGATTGATACCGGAGCCGGCAATAACTCCGTAAATGAAATCCTTGTCGGCCTGCGCGTCTTTTAGGCGCTTGAGCACAACGGCGCCAACGCCTTCACTGAGGACCACGCCATCCGCAGAATCGTCGAATGTCTTGCATTGTCCGGCTACAGACATTCCTCCCGATTGGCACATGGAGACATAGGTCGCTGGATTCAGCCATACGGTGACTCCTCCCGCCAGGGCCATATCCGTTTCCCCACTCCATAGCCCCTGGCATGCAAGATGAATCGCAACCAGGGAAGAGGAGCATGCAGTGTCAATAGCAATGGCCGGACCTTTCAAATTCAGGTGGTAAGCGATTCGTCCCGCGGCAATCGCGTTGCTATTGCTGGTGATCGGCATGGTGAGAACGCCGCTCTGGGCAAGAAGCAATGGGTATTCGTGAGCCGAAATCCCGACATAGACTCCGCATTTCTTGTGGCTTAAGGTGTGGGCGCAGTAACCGGCGTCCTCAAAGGCCTTGTAGCTTTCTTGCAGGAACAAACGGTGTTGAGGGTCTATATATTCAGCTTCCTGGGGAGAAATGCGGAAGAACAGCGGATCAAAATATTCGACATCGTCCAATACGCCGAGCCACTTGGAATTTATCTTATCGCTCCGCGCAGGATCCGGATCGTAATACTGGTTCACATCCCAGCGGTCGAGAGGGATCTGGGCGATGCAGTTTTTGGCTTGGGCAATGTTGTGCCAGAACTGATCGAGGTTTTTGGCTTGTGGGAACTGGCCGGACATGCCGATCACCGCAATGGGTT
>Ga0210400_10000819_pt1 | contig 32734 bp, 34 predicted proteins | sample IncBWH26MmetaG_FD_155456 | JGI IMG/M metagenome (GOLD analysis project Ga0210400, IMG submission 155456) | Forest soil microbial communities from Barre Woods Harvard Forest LTER site, Petersham, Massachusetts, United States - Inc-BW-H-26-M | ecosystem: Environmental > Terrestrial > Soil >... | reverse complement strand
GCGGGGGGGGTGGGGATGGTGGGGGGTGGGATCAGTTTTGAAGTGGCCAAGGCGATGCCGCTGCCCACTGGCGGCCGTGGCAGTCTGTTGGCGGATGTGATGCAGCTCGGGCTGGTGTCGGTGACCTGGCTGGCGGCGGTGGCGGTGGGGTTGTGGCTGCTGGGTTCGGAATTGCCGGGGGATTTGCGGCGGCGGAAGGGCGCGGTGTATCCGGCGGTGGCGGGGGGAGAGACGAAGGAGATTTTGGGGGCGGGGCGGGAGCCGTAGGGTGCAAGGGGACGTCGATTTGCCTTGTCGTTCATCCGACTAGTTGATAGACTAGTTGCATGAAAACGGTCGGAGCATTTGAAGCGAAGACGCACTTGAATCAACTGCTCAAGCAGGTTTCCAAAGGCGAAACAATCCGGATTACGCTGCGTGGGATTCCCGTGGCGAAGTTAGTTCCTTCCGACGACGGCGAAGCGAAGGACCTGAAAGAGACGGTCCGCGAGATCCGTGAAATTCGCAAGGGAACCAGCCTGAAAGGTCTCACGATCCGTGAGTTGATCAATGAAGGCCGCCGCTACTAAACGGTTTGTACTGGACGCGTCGGTAACTCTCGCATGGTGCTTTCCAGACGAGCACACGACCTATGCCGAGGCGGCGCTCGATCTGCTGGCAAATGGCGCAGAGGCGATGGCACCCGCGATTTGGCCGTTTGAAGTCGCGAACGCTCTGCTGGTTGGAGAGAAGCGCAAACGAGTGACCGTGGCGCAAGTGACTTCAATTCTGCAGCGTATCACCGATCTACCAATTTCCGTGGACCCCGTGCAGATTGGCCGTGCCTTCCAGCAGGTACTTCCGTTGGCTCGGCAAACCGAACTGACCGAGTATGACGCGGCCTATCTGGAACTCGCGCTGCGCCTAGGCTTGCCGCTGGCCACTCTCGACGCGAGATTGCGGCAATCCGCAAAGGACGCGGGAATTGCTCTGCTTAGGGTTTGAGTTTCAAGAAATGAGCTTGAGCGGAGCGCCGTGGACCTGCGTCGGCAAAATCAATAGCGAGAACGGAGTCAAAAGCAGCGGACAGGACTGTCCGCTCCACATCGTCGCGTTATACTTTATCCCCGGAGCGGACGAATGAGCGGTGTCGCGAGACCGGTTTCCATTCAGGAATTCGTTGAAGGGTTGCGGGAAGTTCCGGAGCGCGCGTTCGGGCCGACGGAACCGCTTCGGCTTTTTCTGCAGGCGACGCCGGTGGACGGCGACTCGCTGGCGCCTTATCTCAACTGGGACCGGCAGCACTACACGCGCAATCTGATTGACCGGACTTCGCTGTATGAGTTGATGGCGATTTGCTGGGAAGTTGGGCAGGCGAGTTCCGTGCATAACCATCGCGATCAGAATTGCTGGATGGCGGTGCCGATCGGGCGCTTGCTGGTGGAGAACTTTCATCTGGTTGATCAGGACTTGGAGGCGGGACGCAGCCGGCTCGAACCGACGAATACCGTTGAGATGAACCTGGGAGAGCCGTGCGCGGTTGATCCGGCGGATCCGGTGCATCGGGTGGTGAATCCGCGGGAATTCAATCAGCGCGCGGTCAGCCTGCACATTTATTCAAAGCCCTTCGACACTTGCGTGGTGTATTCGCCGGAACAGGGCACCTGCGGGGTGATTCAACTTCGTTTCAACACGGAGTTTGGCAAGCCGAAATAGCTGCGGCGTGCTCGAGGAAAGAATGGTGCGCGCCCGTTTTCGCCTCGTCTTCCAGTTGTCTTTCTGCTGCTAAACTAAGCGGGTTGCCCGCACGCAAAAAATCACCGGACGCAATTCCCTCAGCGGCGGCGCCTTCGAAGGGCAGCGCTGCGACCGGCAGAACCGCGCCTGGCACGCCGTCTCAGCCGGCATCGACCATCGGCGCTCACGGCCGCGTCTATCTCATCGACACCATGTCGTTCATTTTCCGCGCTTATCATGCGATGGCGCGGCAGCGGTCCATGTCGACCAAGACGGGGCTGCCGACGGCGGCGGCTTATGTGTTCGTGAACATGCTGCGCAAACTGCGCGAGGATTTTTCTCCGGAGTATCTGGCGGCGGTGTTTGACGTGGCCGGACCGACCTTTCGCGACGAGCAGGCGGAGGCGGTGACCACAATCAAGAAGTTCGACAGCAAGACGCAAGCTTTTATTGAAGTTGAGTACAAGGGCTACAAGGCCAACCGCTCGGCCATGCCGGAAGATCTGGTGCAGCAAGTTCCTTATATTCGGCGGGCGCTGGAGGCGTACCGGATTCCGATTCTGGAGGTGAGTCGTTTCGAGGCCGACGACGTAATTGGGACGCTGGCGCGGAAGGCGGCGGAGGCGTCGCATCCGGTGTATGTGGTTTCGAGCGACAAGGACATGATGCAGCTGGTGAACGACCGGGTGCAGATTCTGAATCCGCCGAAGGACAATTTGATTTGCGATGCCGCGAAGGTGGAAGAAATTCTGGGCGTGCCGCCGGAGCGGGTGGTCGACGTGATGGCGCTGCGGGGCGATGCCATCGACAACATTCCGGGGGCGCCGGGAATTGGCGACAAAGGGTCGGTGGAGATCATTCGGCGATTTGGGACGGTCGAACAGGCACTGGAGCACGCGGCGGAAGTCGAGAAGAAAACTTATCGCGAATCGCTGCTCAATAATCGCGACACGATTCTGTTCAGCAAGAGCATGGCGACCATCGATACCAATGTTCCAATCGAGTTTGATCTGGAGGCGATGCGGGCGGGCGATCCGAATGTAGAGGATCTGAGGGCCCTGTTTACCGAGCTCGAATTTACTTCGCTGCTGAAGGAGTTGCTGCCGGTGGTCGAGGTGAGCGAGACCCACTACGTACCAGCGACATCGGCGGAGGATGTTGAGAGCGTGGTCAGAGCCGTCGCCGATGGAGGCGCGCTGGCGGTGGCGGTCGAGCAGATCGACCCGGCGACTGCAATTGAGGAAGAAGATGAAACAAAAGAAGAAGAACCGCAGGACGCGCAAATGTCGTTCATGGGCGGGATGATGGGGCTGGCGGAGCCGCTGGGCAAGGCTGTGCCGGAGCCATCGAGTATGCGAGTGGCGATTTCGGCTGCGGCGGGATCGGCTGCGCTGGTCAAGATGGATTCGGGCGGGGCGGCTGAGAAACTGCGGGCTGTGCTCACGGATGCTGCAGTGCCGAAGACGATCCACGATTACAAAGCGGCGATTCATGCGCTGGAGCCGTCGATTTCGCTTGCGGGCGTGCGGCATGATCCCATGCTGTACTCGTATCTGCTGGATCCGACTTATTCGTCGCACCGGCTGGCGGACGTGGCGCTGCGGCGATTTAACCTGAAGCTCGGCGGAGAACTTGCGGAGTCGGCTGACATCGCGGGACGGCTGGCGGGCGTGTTGCGCGGCGAGGTGGAGCAGGCGGGGTTGCAGAAACTGTACGAAGAAATGGATCTGCCGCTGGTTCCGGTGCTGGCGCGCATGGAACAGGCGGGAGTGAAGATCGATACGGCCGCGCTCTCGCGGATGTCGAGCGAACTGGAGCGCGAGATCGCGGTCAAGGCGAAAGAGATTTACGAAGTCGCGGGGATGGAATTCAACGTGGGGTCGCCGAAGCAGCTGGGCGATGTGCTGTTCAACCGCATGAATCTGCCGAAGCCGGTGAAATACGGCAAGGGGCGCACAATATCGACAGCGGTCGATGTCTTGGAAGAGCTGGCGGAGAATCATCCCATTGCGCGCATGGTGCTCGATTATCGGCAACTCACCAAGCTGAAGTCGACTTATGTGGATGCGTTGCCGGCGCTGATCAATCCGGCGACGGGGCGGTTGCATACTACTTTTGGGCAGACAGGAACCGCGACCGGGCGGCTGTCGTCGGCGAATCCGAATTTGCAGAATATTCCGATCCGCACGGAACTGGGGCGCGGAATTCGCGCGGCGTTTACGGCTGAGCCGGGGCATGTGCTGCTGACGGCGGATTATTCGCAGATCGAGTTGCGGCTGCTGGCGCACTTTTCGCGCGATCCTTTGCTGGTGGAGGCTTACCGGCGTGGGGACGACATTCATACGCTGACGGCTTCGCAGGTGTTTGGCGTTCCGCCGCTGATGGTTACGCCGGATCACCGGCGGCAGGCCAAGGTGGTGAACTTTGGCATTGTGTACGGGCTGTCGGCGTTTGGATTGTCGCAACAACTTGGGATCTCGGCTGCGGAGGCGAAGCAGTTCATCGCGGCTTATTTTGAAAAGTACAGCGGGGTGCGGGCGTTCATCGACAAGACTCTCGAGGAAGCGCGGCGCGAGATGAAAGTGCGAACGCTGTTCGGGCGGGTTCGGCCGATTCCGGACATCAACAGCAAGAACATCAATCAGCGTGGCTTCGCCGAGCGGACGGCGGTGAACACGCCGCTGCAGGGGACGGCGGCTGACTTGATCAAGATTGCGATGATCCGCATTGATGCGGTGCTGCGTGAGAGCGGAATGAAATCTCGCATGACACTGCAGGTGCACGACGAGTTGGTGTTTGAAGTTCCGGAGAACGAAGTCGAGGCCATGCAGCCGCTCGTGCAAGAGCACATGGAGAAGGTGCATGCGCTGGCCGTGCCGCTGCAGGTGGATATGGGGGTGGGGGCGAACTGGAGGGATTTGGAGTAGGGATTCTTCGCTCGCCGCATCGTAGGAGCAAAACCCAAGGTCCCTCCATTCCGCTTGCCCTTCCATTCTGGAAGGGCAAGCTCCAATCGGGATGACAATTTTTGCGGGGGATGCGAACGCGCATGATGCGTGGGCGGTAGTGTAGAATTGCTTTTGTGAACCCCTCCGCTGGAGGCTGACGGGTTGCTTCGGCAGCCGGTGGCATCGGTGGAATCCTTCCTTGTCGGGACGTGGCTCAGCCTGGTAGAGCACTCGCTTGGGGTGCGAGGGGTCGGCAGTTCAAATCTGCCCGTCCCGACCATTTCAACTTCAGGTCTCTCGCAAAATACGCTCGGGACTTCGCCAGCGGGCTCTCCCCTTCGCTTTGCTCAGGGTCACGCCCGCTAACCGGCTCAACTTGGGGTGCGAGGGTTCGGCAGTTCAAATCTGCCCGTCCCGACCATTCTTTCTGTCCGTTCCGGAGACATAAGTAACAGAACGTTTCGGAGACATGGGTTACACTTTTTGCCCCGAAGGGGTCCTGCAAAGGCTGCAAAGTTTTTTCCTCCAGATCAATACAGCCGAGATCTTAATTCATAAAACTGACGAGCCAAATGCCATCGTCAACTTCCTTGACGCAGCCTGGCCGGCGAGTGCGCTGAGGTTGATCTTCTTGTTGTACAGGCAAAGACGTCCGCAGCGAGTGACCATGACAGTTCGGTCGTGGAACGGGTAGGGACGCCTCGATAGGGAGAGAGGAAGTCACCGAGCGGTCAACTGCCGTATCGCGGTATTGCGAATCGTTACCCACGTAACTTTCGAGTGCTCCTGATGCCACGGATAATGAAGCGGGCGACGAAGGCAATCATGAAGCGATGGATGCTTCTAGCGGGCCAAAATGGAAATCCCCGATCAGAGCGGGTATAGACTTAGAGCGGGAATTGACGATGAAGCAGAAGACAATACTGGTGACCGGGAGCAGTGGGCTGATCGGATCAGAGGCGGTGGAGCACTTCGACCGGCAGGGCCACAATGTCGTTGGCGCCGATAACAACATGCGCCGCGAGTTCTTTGGGCCAGCCGGCGATACGCTATGGAACTTGGAGCGTTTGCGGACTGTAACCAAACGATTCAGGCACGTCGACCTCGATATCCGGGACCGGCGCGGGATCGAGGATCTCTTTCGCTCGAACCGCTTTGATTCGATTGTTCACTGCGCTGCACAACCGTCTCATGACAAAGCCCGCGACATCGCGTTGATAGATTTTGAAGTGAACGCGATGGGAACGGTAAACCTGCTGGAGGCGACGCGGCAGCACTGCCCTGAAGCGGCCTTCTTGTTCATGAGCACGAACAAAGTTTATGGCGACGCACCCAACGAGACTCCGTTGATGGAACTGGAGACCCGCTACGACTACGCCCGCGTGGAAGACACCGCAGGCGTGAATGAGACTTGCCGTATTGACCGCTCAACGCATTCCTTATTCGGCGCGTCCAAAGCCGCGGCGGATCTGGTAGCACAGGAGTACGGCCGTTACTTCGGTATGAACGTGGGCGTCTTTCGCGGTGGATGTCTTACCGGGCCCTCGCATTCAGGCGTCGAGTTGCATGGTTTTCTTTCCTACCTCGTGAAAGCGACGCTGAAGGGTGGGGATTACTCGGTATTTGGCTACAAGGGCAAGCAGGTTCGCGACAACATTCACAGCAGCGACGTTGTGCGCGCCTTCGAGGAATTTGCGAGCAACCCGAGACCCGGGGAGGTTTACAACATGGGAGGCGGGCGGGAGAACAGCATCTCGATGCTGGAGGCCATTGCGCGCATTGAAGAAATGACCGGGCGCAAACTGAATTGGCGATATGTCGAGGAGGCAAGGAAGGGCGACCATATTTGCTACATTTCCGATTTGAGCAAATTTAAGAGCCACTACCCCAACTGGAAGATAACGCGCGGACTGGATTCAATCCTGCAAGAAATGGTCATGGTAAAGTCAGAAAAGTCCCGCCACGCGGCATCGGGCATCTGATTTCAGGTTGAAGACATTCGGACACTGCAAAGGTCGCGCGCGCATAAGCAGATTTTGCAGGTCGACAACGGGCACTTTCGGAAAGACCGTTACCTTCGTAAGTCTCCTCGTCGGTTACCCTTCGGTATAGTTTTGTTCATGCAGGATCGCTCAGGGAATAGCCGGACGGACGTCCTGGAACCACCCGCAAAATTCTCTCCGTCGAGTGCTGCTCCGGCGCTTGCCACAGGTCCAGCTACCTCGAGTGCTTCATTCAAGGATGCCTCGCCTTCGAATTCCATCTACCGCCACCCTTATGCGATTGCAATAAGCTTCGGTTTGGCGGCAATGGTGCTTTTATTGTTCGGGATCCAGACGCCTTCGACGATGTTTTATGACGAAGGCTACTTCGTGCCGGAAGCGAGAGTCTTCATTCAAGGCCCGAATCCGAATTCTCACGCCAATCAGGAGAAGCCCCCGCTGGGGAAGCTACTTCTGTCAACCGGCATCCGGGCCGCTGGAGACAACGCATTAGGGTGGCGTCTGGCTAGCGCTGTGTGCGGAGCCCTGGCGCTCGTAGCGATCTTTGTTTGGACCCTTTTATTGCTGCAAGATGTGCGGCTTGCTTGCCTTGCGGCGGGGCTGACTCTTTTTAACAATTTCTGGTTTGTGATGTCACGCATCGGCATGATGGACGCATTTCTGATGGTCTTCCTGACCTGGAGTTTGGTGGCCTTCACGGCATCTCTCATGCTTGACCTGAGTGTTGGCCGGCGCCGCTTTGCTTTTCTTTTATCGGGCGTTTTGGTGGGGTTGGCGGGCGCATGCAAATGGAATGCTATTGATACGTTGGCTGTCTTTTTTCTCGTCACATTTGCGCTGTTGTGGATTGCACACAGCCCAGTGGCACGTGCAGATTCCTCGCTTTCAAAGTGCGCAGACAAGATCAGGCAGATTGGCGTTCCAGTTCTTCTACTGGGTTTAGTGGTTGCTCCTATCGCGTCCTATACCCTCGCTTTCTGGCCTCTTTGCAAGGCGATTCGTCAACCATTCAATGTTCGCGAATTAGTAGCAATCCATATTTCTATCTGGCATTTCAACAGTACTACCATCTCTAACCGGTCCATTACTTCCCCTTGGTATTCGTGGGCATTTAACTTGGGTCCGCAGCGCGCGCTTTCATATTTGGTGGCCAATCCCGTGGTCGCCTGGGGCGGCTTGGCGGCGATGGCGGTCTGTCTGCGCCGTTTTTGGAAAGCGTTTACTCTCCAGGAAGGCCTGGTTTTCCTCCTTTTCGCCGCAAATTATCTGCAGTGGGCAGTCACTCCGGAAAAAGGTATTTTTTATTATTACTACTATCCCAGCGTGATGATTCTTGGAGTCACGATAGCCATTGCCTTGCGCAGCTTGCCGGCTCGGATCTTCGGCATACGCATCAGCCTCCTTCTTCTCATCGCTGCTGGAACTTACTTCCTTCGGTGTTATCCGCAGATGGCGCATTTAGAAGCTCCCTGGGACTGCGCCTTTGGATGTTGGCCGTAGAACGTTGATGAGATTGATTATTTCGTAAGACCCGTGCTGCAGAATTAGAAGAGCCGCAATCCACTACTGAATGAGCCAAGGTGAGCCACTATGAGTGCCCCGCAAGCGGAGGTTGTCAACAGCAAGGCCTGGGGACTTGATGCGCTTGCCGAAGTTCGCGACGCTCGGCGCAAGCATCAGGAGACCATCGCCGTCAACCGCGACGAGTACATTCAATCCAACCGCTATTTTTACGACCATCTAAAGCGGGTTCTTCAATTTATAGTCGAGCCGGGTAAACACGTTCTCGACGTTCGCTGCGAGACCGGCCATCTGCTGGCTTCCGTTCGGCCTGCGTTTGGGGTTGGCGTTGAAATCAGTGACGCCATGGTGGAAAGCGCTCGCCGCCAACATCCCGACCTGCAATTTGTGCAGAGCGATCCCGAGCATCTCGAGCTGGACCAAACCTTCGATTACATCCTCTTCAATCACATTTTTGACACGGTCGATATTCTTCGCGCATTAGAACGTATCAAGCGGCACTGTACGTCCGAAACACGGATTGTGGTTATCAACTACAACCATGCTTGGGCACCCATTCTCGAAATTGCCAGCAAGATCGGGCTGCGCTCGCAATTTGTCGAACCTAATTGGGTCAGTGAAAACGATATTCGGGGATTTCTGAAACTCGCCGGTTTCCGGCCCGTTCGGATCCATCGATTTATGATCTTTCCGAAATGGATTCCCGGGTTGTCGCGATTGTTGAACGGGCTGCTCGCCCGCCTGCCGGGTTTGCGGGCGCTCTGCATGATGCAGATTATCGTGGCGCGGCCGCTGACCGAACCCAGGCGCGAAGAAGAAGTCAACGTATCTGTCATCGTGCCTTGCCGCAATGAAGTGGGTAACGTGCAGCATGCCGTGGAACGTATCCCCAGCATGGGCAAACACACTGAGATTATCTTTTGCGATGACAAATCGACGGATGGTACCGCGGACGAAGTTCGGCGCATGATGGCACTCTATCCAGAGAAAGACATTCGGCTGGTGGATGGGCCGGGAATCTGCAAAGCTGAAAATGTTTGGGCCGGGTTTCGCGCCGCTACCGGCGATATCCTCATGATTCTCGATGCCGATCTGACTGTAATGCCGGAAGAATTGCCGATGTTCGTCAATGCGCTGGTGACTTCGCGAGGTGAATTCGTAAACGGGAGCCGCCTGGTCTACCCGCTGCCGGAGCTTGCGATGAAATTCGCCAACACCATCGGCAACAAGCTCTTCGGACGAGTCTTTTCCTTCTTGCTGGATCAGCGTATCAAGGACACGCTTTGCGGCACCAAAGTATTTTGGCGCAAGGACTGGGAATGCATGGAAATGAATCTCGGCATGTGGGGAATCAAGGATTTGTGGGGTGACTACGAATTGTTGTTCGGCGCGAGCAAACTGCACCTCGAGATTGTCGAAGTTCCCGTACATTATCAGGAACGAATCCATGGCGCTACCAAGATGACCAGGGTTTTCTCCAACGGACTACGCATGTTGCGGATATGTTGGTACGCCTGGTTTCGGCTGGGAGGTTAGGTCCTCTTGCCTGCAGCACTTTTCCGACGCTTGCTTGCGCATCCCCTCACAGCATCGCTCTCCGTTGATGATCCCGCCACGACTGAACTGCGAAATCAAATCATTGCATCCAAGCCTTTCTTGAAGCGCATTTACGATGAGTGGTATGGGATGCTGGCCAGAGAAGTTCCCCCGGGGGAAGGTCAAGTGCTGGAGTTGGGCTCGGGTGCTGGTTATTGCGACCGGTTCATTCCCGGTTTAATAACCTCTGAAATCTTTCACTGCTCCAGAGCAAAAATTGTTGCCAATGCAGAACTGATACCGTTCGCCGATGAGTCTTTGCGCGCTATTGTCATGACGGACGTGTTGCATCACATGCCCCACCCAGAGCTTTTTTTTGCGGAGGCTTCCCGATGCCTCCGTAAGGGCGGAAAGATCCTTATGATCGAACCCTGGGTCACGCAATGGTCCCAGTGGGTATACAGCCACCTGCATCACGAACCGTTTCGCCCCGAGTCAGAGGATTGGTCCTTTTCCTCGACCGGCCCACTTTCTGGCAGTAACTCCGCCATTCCCTGGATTGTCTTCGTACGAGATCGCTGCAAGTTTGAATCCCTTTTCCCGGAATTGTCGATCGCGCAGATTCGCCCGTTCATGCCATTTCGCTACCTGGTCTCCGGCGGGGTGGCGTTGCGAAGCTTGATGCCGGGTTTTACCCACGCCGCGTGGGCAGGGCTAGAACGCATGCTGGAGTCCCAGATGCCGCGGTTCGCCATGTTCGCCTTCATATCCTTGCACCGAACCTAGTCGTGACCAGGCGCACGCGCGCTCTCACGAGCCCTGCCCGCCCGCTCCCTCTTTATCGCCCATCCGGCACTTGTAAAGGCCCTCAGGACCTCCCGTGTAGTTCCGCAAATACGTGTTCCTGAAACGACGGAACGCATAGTTCCCGGCCTTGTGCGTCCCGCATGGAATAAAAGATGAACACTTTAGTTATCTCTAGTGAGAGGCAACGCGGATTTCAGGCAAAGGAATTCAATGTGAACAGGCTGAGGATGATGTTACTAGGACTGACAATCTTATCTGCAGCATCGGCAAGGACAGTTGCACAAGTGGCGAAAGATGCGGGACCGGGGGCGCAAGGGGTACATGAGATTCAAGTGACACTCCGGAAGTACGAATTTACTCCCGGCACGTTGCGCGTCAGAAAAGGCGAGCAGGTCAAGCTCGTCATGACCGCCGCCGACCACGATCACGGATTCAGGCTAGACGACTTTAATGTCAATCAGAAAATCCCTAAGGGATCGACGGTTGTCGTCGAATTCAACGCCGACAAGGCTGGCACTTTCCAATTTCGCTGCTCGATTGTTTGCGGCCTGGGCCATAGAGGGATGAAAGGAACACTGGTTGTAGAGGAGTGAGCGAAGACCATCCATCCGCAGCACACACACCACTCGAGACGGAGAGGACTTACGAAATGCTGGGAAGCGTTGTTGAATTGCTGGGCGGTCTGTTTTTTAGCGCTCTGACTTTACTAATCGGTTCTTGTATCGTCGGCTCGATTGTTGCCGCCCTGCGAGCCGTCGGCGGTGAAACCTAAGAAGGGAAAGTTGAAAGAAGCGAAAGGCCGTCCTAATCACCGGGGCGGCCTTTTGTACATCGTTGGCCTTGAACGCCGTCGCACATCCAGTTCCGGAATAAATCGTGGTGGATGCTGTTGACACCAATAGAGTGCGAACGGCCGCCAACGCGTAATGCGGCTCGAGCGATGGACGCTGAGGGCTTGACGCTTATGTTAAACATTTCCACCATTGCGGCCGGCATTGCCTTTGTCGCACTGGCCGCCACCAACGTCGTGGTGATGCTGGAAGCCTCCCAGCCCTCGCGCGACGGAACGACGAGAGCCCGGTTGCTCGCTCTTCATAAAGCGGGTGGGTACTTGTTTGTGATTCTGCTCTCGATCATGGCCTACAGCATGAGTCAGAGACTTGCAGGTATCGGAATAACCGGTCATCTGCCGGCGCACCTGGTCTTGCATATTGTGCTTGTGCTCGTCCTTGTGCCGCTGCTCTTCCTGAAGATATTGATCGCACGCCGCTACAAGCACAGCCATTCGTCGCTGAAGGCACTGGGAATCGCAATCTTCGTAATTTCATTCGCACTTGTGTCCCTTCCCACGCTCTCCGAACTTCTTCGTTCGGCGAACCCAGGAAGCCTGGGGCTGAGGCTCGCGACCGGTTTGATTGTCGCGGTGTGCTTGATTCAGGGCGCATTGGTGTTTAAGAAGTGGAACCAGTCGCGTGTTTCCGCGACGTCATCGCGCATTCCGGAGATTCCCGCGCTGGCAACCTCATCAACCAACCGCAAAAACGCGAAGGACCCAATGAATCTTCTTCTAGCACAGACCGAGCGGCAAACCCACGACACGAAGACGCTACGCTTTGAGGTCCCCAGAGAAAGACGGTTTCGTGCTAAGCCAGGACAATTCCTGACGTTCCAGTGGACCATCGATGGCCAACGAGTATCGCGGTCCTACACCATTTCCTCCTCGCCGGTCCACGAAAACTTTGTGGAAATCACGCCCAAGCGCATGGAAAATGGATGTGTATCGGTTTTTCTGAATGAGCGCGCCAAGCCAGGTCTCACGGTGGAAGCAAGCGGACCGTACGGCCGGTTTTACTTTGACGAGACCCTCCACAAGAGCATAGTTCTCATCGCCGCCGGAAGCGGGATCACACCCATGATCTCGATGCTGTGTTATATCGACGATCTCGAACTCGCTACTCCTGTGACCCTTCTATATTGTGTGCGCACCTCTGCGGACGTCATTTTCGAAAACGAGTTGGCGCGCCTTAGCCGGTCTCTTCCCAACTTCAAGTATGAATTGTGCCTGTCGCGACCGGATCCCACCTGGAAGGGGCGCAGCGGACGCCTGACTGAAGATTTTGTCTCCCAGAGCGTGACCGATCTGGATTCACCAACTTTCTTTCTCTGTGGCCCCAATGGATTCATGGACCACGCGCGCCACGTTCTCTTGAGTCTCGGCGTAACCCGGGAGCGGATCCTTCAGGAAAGTTTTGGAGAGAGCAAGCCGTCCATTGAGTCTCCTTCACTGGAAACCAGTACAGTCGAGACCGTCGTGTTTCTTCACTCAGAAAAGGTTTGCCAGGTTTCCTCCGGAAGCACGCTGCTGGATGCGGCAGAGCGAAACGGCGTCCAGATTCCGTTTGGTTGCCGCCAGGGCCAATGCGGTACGTGTGCTACCCGCGTTCTAAGTGGCACCGTTCACATGGACGTAGAAGCTGGCCTGACCGCTGAGCAAAAAAAAGCTGGATACGTACTGCCCTGTGTGAGCCGGGCTGAAGGAACGGTTGTCCTGTCGGCTTAGTCCGGTTCTCCGCCGAAAAATCCCATCCTCCTACAGAATCTTCAACGCCCCAGGGCGACTGTTGCAGGCTGAACCTGCACTCGTCCTGAGGGTTCGTGCGAAAAGATAACGGTGAGCAGGGAATAAGAGCCACTGGCGTTTAGTTATCAACTGGTGAAGGTCAACACCGACAATAAGTCAGCACCATTGAGGTGGAATCGTGAGACTTACGCTTAGCGCACTAACGTTTCTCGGGTTGACGGTTGGCTTGTTTCAAGACTTACCTGCCCTGGGACAAACGGAGGCTGGTTCGACTTTTGAGGTGGTCGACACCCCGAACGAGAACCCCAACAGCGAACTCTTTGCGGCTTCGGCATCTTCTCCCAACAATATTTGGGCGGTAGGGCAGACGACGATCCACTTTGATGGCACCACCTGGCGAGCGTTTTCCGCTCCAATGATCAAAGGCGACAACAACAGCTTTCTGCAGGGCGTGGTCGCTATTTCTCCGACTTTAGCCTGGGCGGCCGGAAACGTGACTGACGGGCCACACCCGGGGCAGGTGATCGAGCAGTGGAATGGAACCAGGTGGAGCGTGTTTCCGGGGCCCAAGTTCGGGAAGAGAGAGCGGGCGGAGGTCTTCGCCATGACCGCTAGCTCCGCGAATGATGTTTGGGCGATCGGCAGCCTGATGAACCGCGGCACGGGCCTGGCCTCGCCGCTTTTCGAGCACTGGAACGGCGCCGCGTGGACGGCGACAACTGGAGAATCGAGCAATGAGTTTTTGTTTGGTGCGTCCGCCGACGCTCCGAACGATGCTTGGGCAGTGGGATTCAACGGTTCAGACAACATCACAACCTCAGCGATGCACTGGGATGGCGCGAACTGGAAGAATGTGACAACGCCCAACGTAGGCGAGGGCACAAACAAGTTGAACGCCGTGCTGGCGCTGGCCCCAAACGATGCGTGGGCAGTGGGTTTTTCCACTCCGGTCGCGCCGCCCAAACAGGCTGCCACGCTGACCTTGATCGAGCACTTTGATGGCACGAGTTGGACGGTGGTACCGAGTCCGAATGTGGGATCGAATGGCGCGAATGAGTCGAACCGTTTGCTTGGACTGACGGCGAATTCGCCAAACGACATCTGGGCGTTTGGTTCCTACTTCATGGCCGACGGATCGGGCCACCAGATGACGCTGCTATTGCACTGGGACGGGACCAATTGGACAGTCGCATCCAGTCCCAGCCCAACGAAAGGCGGACTTCCTTGTGATCTCCTGTGGACTGGCGTTGCTTCGTCACCGGGCGATGTGTGGATTCTAGGGTCCGTGCAAGATGGGAGTCTGGCGCTACACATGGCGAAGCGAGCGGATTCTGGCTTAGTTTCCAGTTTCTAGTTCACGAGTGCTGCCGCTTCGCCGACCCGGATTTATTACGAGAGAACCCAACTGAGTCAAGCCGTGCCCCAAGCCAACGGCTACGAAATCGAAGTCAAGGAGAAGTAGGAGGAAACGTGACTGCCGACGCCCACACTGCCTGGTCCAGTAACGACAGGGACCATGATCCTGTCCGCGATTTGCCATCCCAGTCTCCACCGTCCGATTCAAGCATCGACGATCCGGTGAACGATACCGGCCTTGGCCCTGGGCACGGCGACCTGCAAAGCTAAGAACCAGATCATGCGCATCCGTCCTCTTCAAACGGAAAATCTCTGTCGCGCCCGGCTCCATTCTTCGCTCGAGAACAGCCGCGGCCCAACTTCGATGAGGCGCGGGGTCATGTTAAAAACCGCCACTCGGGTCCAGGGCCTGCCATCCCGCATTCGCAAGCCTTTTTCGTTCAGGTCGCTGACGATGCTGGAATAAGGGAAATCCTGCACCAGCAACTCCATCATCAGCAGGAGAGTCCGGTTCTCGATGGGATCGATCTCCAGGCGCTGGCAATCGTCCGAGATGCGCAGGCCGTATGGGATATCCTCGTTGAATGCGCCTTGGGTCGGCGATTCCGACTCCGGCAACTCGCGCCGCCATTCGATCGATACCATTTGCCATCCCGCGGCCGTGCGTTGCGCGATGGCTTCGGGACTGAACGGCCCTGACATAACATCACGAATTCGTTCAAAATGCGCCATAAGAAGCCTCCGAGTAGTGCTGCAGATCATGCATTTCACCTGCCAGAACTTGAGCCTGCTGCGAACGTCGTAAGTAGTTCACCAGCATTGCATTAGCCTCACGCCCACCAGGTTCGGCTCAGACCTCTGCGTCCACTTGCGTAAATGACTGTTCGCTTCCGGACGCCTGCCGTTCCCGGTTTGAATGACTCACCTTCCGAGCCCGGCCATAAACTCTACGACTTCGCGCTCGGCCCATCGTCCATCGTAGGAAAGCCGCCCTGTGGCATTTCCATTGCCCTCGGCGCCCGGTTCGCCCAGACTCGCTTGACCCAGACTCGCTTGACCGAGACTCGATTGACCAAGAAACGCGCAGTGGCCTCCGTCTGTGGTCTCGACGTAGGTGATGTTCGGATTCTCCGCAATCCTGCGCAGCGTCTCCGGCTGCAAGCGGATGAAAGGATCATTGGCGGCGTGAATGATCAACGCCGGCACGGCGATCTGGTCCACCACGTTGGACGCGGCAGCCCGCGCATAATAATCATCGGCGCCGGCAAACCCGCAGTAATGCGCGGTGATGCGGTCGTCGAACAATCGCAAACTGGAAATCCCGCGCAGACGCGAGATGTCAAACTCTCCGGGAAAAAGCCGCGCCTTGCGGCGAAAGCGCCGGAACAACTGCATCAGGAAGTAATATTCGTAAATCCGGTTGGCGGGTTCATGCAACGCATCGGCCGAAGCCGCCAGATCCATCGCCGGACAGACCGCTGCGACCGCCCGAAATTGCGCGGGAACTTTTCTATTTCCATTGCCAGCCCGTCCCCACTCCCCCGCCAGTTTCAACACCAGGTTCCCGCCCATGGAGAATCCGATCAGCGCGAATTGCGAAATCCCATCGTTCTCGATCAGGCTCTGCGCCACCGCGGCTACATCCCCCGACAGGCTGGAGTTGTAAAGCGTGGGCGCGAAGTGGTCCATGCCGCCGCAGTTGCGCTGGTTCATGAGCACCACGTTCATTCCGGCTGCCAGCCCGTTGCGCGCCACTCCCCGCATGTACTGCGAATCGGAGGAGCCTTCGAGCCCATGCACCACAATCAGAGTCAGCGGACCTGCTCGATCTTTGCCTGTACCCTTGCCTTGCCAGTAGCACCAGCACCGAACCTTAATTCCCGGGACGACCTCGACCAGTCGCTCTTCCGCCGCAGGCAGATCAATCTTCCGCGGCAGCAGAAAGCTGGCAATGGTCTGCACATGCCCACCGCCCAGACCCCACCGGGCCCGGAAGGGCACGCGCCCCATCCACTTGCCGGTTCCCTTCAAATCGTCGATGGGACGCGGAATGGGATAATCGGGAATTTGCGAACTCGCCACAAATTGATTCTAATGGAGACTGATCTAACGGAGACTGGCCTGAATCGCCCCATGCCCATCTTCGAGTACATCTGCAAGGAATGCCGCCACGAGTTCGAGACCCTGGTCTCCAGCAAACCAAAAGGGAGAATCTTCTCATGCTCAAGTCTGCGTTGATCGCCATTCCACTCTTTCTTTTTTCCGCCCTCGCAAGCGCCCAGATACCAACCTCGGGAAATATCTTCGTGGGATATTCCTTCGAGAACGCCAGTTCGTCCGCCCTAGACCATATCGATCGCCCCAACCTGCAAGGATGGGAAGGTTCTCTCGAAGGGAAACTGGCGCCGTTTTTCGGGATTGTCACCGATTTCAGCGGCCACTACGGCACGCAGACTTTTACTGAGGTTACGCCCAACGGGCTAATCAGCGCGAGTGTGACCGGCCATGAGTATGAAGTCCTCTTCGGCCCGCGAATCTCCGTCCCTGTCGGCAAGATCACTCCCTTTGGCGAGTTTTTGGTCGGCCTTGCACACATAAGTTCGAGCGGGTCGGGCGCAGGATTCCCCTCCAACACTTCCTTCGCCACCGCCGTCGGCGGAGGCATCGACTATAAAATCTTTCGCCCCGTCGCCTTGCGCGTCGAAGGAGACTACATCCGTACCGATTTTTTCAGCACCACCCAGAACGATATTCGTATCTCGACCGGAATCGTCTTCCGCTTCTGACGTTCGCTGAACAACTCTCCACCGGCTTAGCGGCATCATTAGCCAATAAGAGAGGAGGAGTCTGATGGCCCGGATGGCGGCAATCTTTTTTGCTCTATCCCTTCTCGCGGCCCCGGTAGTTGCTCAAATCCCAACTTCCGGCAACGTGTTCTTCGGGTACTCTTACGACAACACAAACTTCTCCAACATTGGCCGCGCCAACCTCAACGGATTTGAAGGTTCCCTCGAAGGAAAAATCTTCCCCGGCATCGGCATCGTCGCCGACTTCAGCACCAGCTACGGCTCCCAGATTTTCAACACCGGCGCCGGTACCTGCGCCATCGGAGCAACCTGCACCGGCAAGGAAAACCTGCACCTCTACCAGGCCCTGTTCGGCCCGCGTTTCTCAGCCTCGCTGGGAAAATACCGCCCCTTCGCCGAATTCGAATTCGGACTCGCACACCTCACCGCTGGTGCACCCGCCTCCGACTCCTCCTTCGCCACCGCCCTCGGCGGAGGCCTCGACTATCGCATCATCCGTCCCATCGCCTGGCGGTTTCAAGGCGATTACGTTTCCACTCATCTGTTCGGCACGTACCAGAACGGCGTCCGCTTATCGACCGGAATCGTAATCCGCTTTTGAGAAGCCTTGAAAGCGCGCGGCTTCAAGCCGCGCCGTGACCACCGCACTGGCCTCAGCCACCTCCAAGCAAAACAGGATCCAGCTGGTTGGCTGAATCCTGTTTCGTGTGGCCGGCAAAACTCAGTGAACTTAGAAAGGCTTGTCATCCCGACCGAAGCCGGAGCGAAAGCGACGGCGCAGTGGAGGGACCTCGGGTTCGCCGGAGTTGCACCCCCTCAGCTCGAACCCTACCCCCGCCCCACGCCTGGCTCCGCCCAATACTTGTGATCGCGCAAGAAATACTTCTCGTTCCAATAATTCATCGCAGTCCACAAAAACAAACACAAAACCCGCAAATGTCCCATCTTCTTGAACCGCCGGTTCGTGGTATAAACCCCGCCGCGCACCACCGCAAAACGGCTGCGCGCCACCTTCTGGCTCAGCCGGTAATCTTCCGCAAACAATATCTGCTCATGAAATCCACCCAGCTCCCAGAATTTCTTCCGGTCGAAAAACATAAACATCCCGGTCGCAAACGGACGGTGTATATACGACAGGTACTGAAAAAAATCGTTCCCCGCGTAAAACGCCTTGTCGAGCCAGCTGCCTTCCTTACATAAAATGTTCGTAGTCACGCAGTGCAGTTGCTTACTCTGCGCTCGCTCCACGCAGCGCCGCACCAGCGTCCGGTCCGCGAGTTCAATGTCTGCATCCAGAAAAAGAACGTACGGAGTATCCGCCAGCGCCGCACCCTGATTGCGCCCCACCGAAGGCATCCCGCCGCGAATCACGCTCACGTTCAGCCGGTCGCGAAAACTCATCACAATCTCCGGCGTTCCATCCGTCGAGTTCGCATCAGCGACCAACACCTTCGTACTCGACATCTTCGTGTAATCCTGATTCGTCAACGAAGTCAGCAAACGCGGAATCAGTTTCGCCTCGTTCTTCGCCGGAATCACGATCGTCAGTTCGCTTGGCATCAAGCTCGTCGTATTCGTGTTCGTCATAGTCATGCTCGTCGTATTCATGGATTTCTACCCCCGTTTCATCGACCGTCAGATAAGTCAGCCGCGAATCCACCCACCCGCCCGAGTTGTAGTAATGAACCCCGTCCCGCTCCACGTGAACCGCTTCATGCGTGTGCCCGCAAAACATCCGGTCCGCCCCATGCTGCCGCGCATAACCCAGCGCCCCAGACGCCACTTTCGCCGACATCCGCAGCCACCGTGTATTCAGCCGGTCAATCAGCCGCGTAATCGGCTTGCTCTTAAAGTCCAGCTTCTGCAACTGCAGAAACAAAGACGTCCCCCACTGGCTCAGCCGCACCCGGTTCACCTGAAATCCGTCAAACTGATGTCCGTGAATCGCCAGATGCCGCAGCCCACCAAGTTCCCACGCATACTCCTGATACACGCGCACTCCAACCAGGTGCGACATGATGTCCGTCAGCCCGTGGTCGTGATTCCCCTCGACCCAAACCACTTCAATCTTTCGCTTCGGGTTCGACAGCTTGCGGATATACCCCAGAAACTTCCAGTGATCCTTGGTCAGCCGGGCAAAATTAAGGTCGGCAAAAATATCACCCAGCAGAATCAGCCGCTGAAACCGGTTCGCTTTGAGCACCCGCGTGGCTTCCCGGGCATGACTGGTCTCTGCACCCAGGTGCAGGTCGGAAAGGATCAGCGTGTTGTACACGTGCAGATCCATACTCCCGTTCTAGCAGCGCAATGTTAACCCTTGATGAAATATGCATCAATTTTGGTGCATGGTAACCATCAAGTAACCGCCAGTACTGAATGCCATGTGGGATTGCATCGCTCATGCAGGATTGCATTGCTCGTGTGGGGGATGACGAATTCGTCCGTCCGTCCGAGCGCAGCGAGGCAGCCGATGACTTCTCAGAGTCAGGCAATAGCGCCTCTAACATGCCATCGCCAGTTAAAAACCGGCACGAGCGGCCCGGTAAAGCTGGCGCTCTCGTGGAAGAGCGGCCCTTCAGGGCCGCGAAAAGCGGTAAACTCATTCGGGCTTCAGCCCCTGCGACACTACTTCTCCGCCGGAGGCACATACTCCTTCGGCTTCGCCGACCCCTCGCCAAAGAAAAACTGATCCATCTGCTTCACAATCACTTCCTGATCCTCGCGCCGCGCCGGATTCAGCCGATACTCATTCAGCAGCATCTTGCAATGCTCCGTCCACATCTTCCACGCTTCCTGGGACACGTTGTCATACACCTTCTTCCCCAGGTCGTTGTCGAACGGAGGCTCATCCAACCCCGGCATGTCTCGCTTCAACTTCACGCAAAAAACCATGTGCGCCATAATTTCCCTTCAGAAAAAGTAAATTGCGGCTTCGCCCCACTCACAAACCGCCTGAAGGATTATCTTACACGGAGATCGTGTGGGAACAGCCGCCCTCGGATGTCCGGTCGAGCATGGCTCGATAGTTGTGCCCTCACAGCTCCGTCGCCCAATGCATAAATCCCTCTACGGCTTTCCCCCAGCCACCAAATACTCCGCAACAATCCTCTTCACTTCTTCGTCCGACGCCACCGTCGGCTCCACGCCTCCGTTCGAAGCCGTGGCAAGTTTCCCTTTGATCCCAATGTAGAGCCCCTCATAGGGAACGTCGCCCAAATTCTCCACCCTGTGCTTGAACGGCGGATACCATCGCGCCTCCCCGGCCTTCGAGAACACTTCCCGCACTTTCCCGTTCTCATCGGTAAAGCGAAGGTGCGCCTCGGTCAGACTCACCACCACCCCGCCCGGATGCTCATGCAGTCCAGATTTTTCGTGGGCCCCATAATGTACCGACACCACCTGCACCCGTTCATTTTCAAAGTCCAGCCGGTAGTGTTTCGGCTCAACCTTGGTGGGGTCTTGTCCCAGCACCAGGGATGCGGCCAGACACACAAATCCAAATACACCCGCCCACACTCGCTTCGAGCGCATGCTTGCCTCCCATAAATTTTGTGTTTGCAATGACTTCCCTGAATTTCGGATGGTGGGCCCACCAGGATTTGAACCTGGAACCAACAGATTATGAGTCTGCTGCTCTAACCGTTGAGCTATAGGCCCGCGAACCCCAATCTAGCATATCCGCGAGGCCAAACACTTACAGCCGGACTGGCAACTCAACATGCCCTGTCTCGCAGCCCCGTTCTTCTCCGCGATCTCTGCGGCCTTTCTCCGCGACCTCAGCGATTAAAAGCTCTACCCCGCCCAGCGCATCCGAAGAAGACTCGCTCCTAATCCGCCGCCTTCCCCGCCTCATCCCAGATCCGCACGCCCTGCGTCTCCTTCAGCAGCACGCTCCCGACAATAAACGTCATCCCCGCCACAATCATCGGATAATACAGCCCCGCATAAATATTCCCCGTCGCCGCCACCGACGACAATCCAATCAGCGGCAGCAGCCCGCCAAACACTCCATTCCCGATGTGATAGGGCAGCGACAGCGACGTGTAACGAATCTTCGCCGGAAACGCCTCAATCAGATAAGCCGCAATCGGCCCATACACCAGGCAAACATAAAGCACCTGTACAAACACCAGCAACACCAGCATCGTGAGATTCGGATTCGGAGCCTCTTTCGCCGCCACCAGCGCCCCAGTCGCATCCGTAGTCATCGCCGTGAGCGAGATTTGCCCGGTCACCTTATTGCGGGACGACTTCACCGTCACTACATCATTCCCAGCCCCCCGCTCCATGGCCTTGTAAATCGGAATGTAAGTCAGCACCCCAAGCAGGCATCCCGCCATCATCAGCTTCTTCCGCCCAATGCGGTCCGACAACGCGCCCACCACGGTAAAGAACGGCATCCCCAGCAGCAGCGCAATCGCCACCACAATGTTGGCGCTCTTCACATTCACCTTCAAAATCGTCTGCATATAAAACAGCGCGTAAAACTGCCCCGTATACCAGATCACGCCCTGACCCGCCGTCGCACCAAACAGCGAAATCAAAACGTTCTTCAGATTCGGCCACTTGGTGAACGCATCCTTCAACGGTTGCGTCGAAGTCATGCCCGCGCTTTTCAGCTGTGCGAAAATCGGCGACTCCTTCATCTTCAGCCGAATGTACAGCGAGATCATCACCAGAATGATCGAAATCAGAAACGGAATCCGCCACCCATACGCCGCAAAATCTTCCTTCGACATCGCATTCTGCGTTACCAGAATCACGATGAGCGAAACGAAAAGTCCCAGCGTCGCCGTGATCTGAATGAAGCTGGTATAAAACCCGCGCTTGTTGTCCGGAACATGCTCACCCACATAAACCGCCGCCCCGCCATATTCTCCGCCCAACGCCAACCCCTGCAGCACCCGAATCAACAACAGCACGATCGGCGCAAACCATCCCGCCGTCGCATACGATGGCAACAGCCCAATCACAAATGTCGAAAATCCCATGATCGAAAGCGTCACCAGAAACGCATACTTGCGCCCCACCAGATCGCCGATCCGCCCAAAAAACAACGCCCCAAACGGCCGCACCAGAAACCCCACAGCAAACGTCGCCAGGTAAGCTACGTACTGAAACGTCTCATTCCCCGGCGGATAAAACTTCGGACTCAGAATCGCCGCCAGGCTTCCGAAAATATAGAAGTCGTACCACTCGATCATGGTCCCCACCGACGACGCCATGATCACCCGCCAGATGCTGTACTCCGCTCTTCCGCTCCCCGCCCCCTGCGCGAGACTTGCCATGCATCCTCCGTTCAAATCGGCGGCTAGGATTCTAAAGCAAATCACCTCATCGGGCACACCAGTCCATGTGGCGACGGACGCGAAGCCTGCCCTGAGTGCCCATGGGCTGTGGCCCACCAAAGGAAATGAAAAGCCGGGCGCCCCATTTCTCGCGGTTCTTTGCGCGAGAAGTGGGGATTTTCGACAGGGCGAAGTCGAAGGGGCCGTGTAAGCGACGGCGAAGCCCCGGCGCCCAAAGCACGCACCACCCAATCTGACCCAAGCCCAAAAAACAAAAAGCGTCCCGAAGGACGCCTGAAACAACCTCACCTCCCAAACCCTCAGACCCCCGCGCTACGCGCCCTGCTCCCCACTTTCGCCAGATCCCCCAGCGACGGCACCGACTCCGGCTCCGTCATCTTGCTCTCCGGCAACGCCGCCCCGCTCTTGAACGCTTCCGCCAGCATCTCAATCGCGAGATCGGTGTTCGGACGAATAAAGATCGTCGCCGCCAGCGTGCCATTGCGCACCCACGCCTGCCCGGTCTTCGGCATCCCATCACAGCCCGTAATCGGAATCTTCATCCAGCGCGCCCGCTCCGCCTCAGGAATTTCGCTGAATGCTTTTCTCGCGCCCATCGCCATGCTGTCATCCTGCGCTCCCACCAGATCGACGCGGCTCTCTTGCGAAGTGCGCAACCGCAGCCACGAACTCACCGTGCGATACGCGCTCTCTTCCGTCCAATTCGCCCGCATCGTCTTCACTTGAATATTCGCCGACTTGGTTTTCATCATCCCGATGGTTCGGTCTTTCGCCGCCGAGCTGTTGGCCGGTCCCTCGATATAAAGGATGTTCCCCCCATTCGGCAGCAGCGCCCCAAATTGTTTCCCTTGAATCGCTCCCACTGCCTGATGATCCGAGCTCAGCGTAAACACCGGAACCGTATACTTGCGCCGCAATTCAGCGACGTAGTCCACCTCGTGATTCAGCACCACCCACCCAATCCCCGCCGCCGCCGCCGCCCGCGCAACCTGCGGAAACGCGGTCCCCCCCGCGGGTTCGAACACGATGGCGTCCGGCCGCACCACCGCCGAATCCTGCACGTAGTGCAGGAGTTGCTGGCTCTGCATCAGGGCGTCATTGCCCGCGTGAATAATCTTCACGTCGATGCCCAGGCGCCGTCCGGCCTTCTCCGCCATCGCCGCCTGCTCCTGCTGATAATCGTTATCGTTGTTGGTGAGTGATACCAGAAAGCTGAGTCGCTTCATGTGTGAGTCCTTATCACCGGATCATAGTCCGCACCCTCCCCGTAACCAATGTAACCAGGGTAACCTTGCATCAAGGTCAATTCCATCCACCTCTCATCCTGAGCGAAGTTTCCCGTTCGTGAAGCGAACGGGAAACGCAGTCGAAAGCCTGCCCTGAGCCTGTCGAAGGGGATCCCTATTGTTCCGATTACTCAGCGGGAAGGAAGCGCACCGACTCTTGATCGACTTGAATAAGACTAGAGGGAATAAATGCGGCGCATTTTCGTCCCGCGCCAGGAAACGAAATCTAGACTCCGGCCACGGCGGCCTTCGCCGCGTCGCCCAGAAACGACTTCAGATTCGTATCCAGAATTTCGTGATCGGCCTGGGACAAGTCCACGAACCGGAACGGCTGCATCCACCCCTGCGTCGCCCACATGGGAAACAGCATCTGCGCCTTGCTCCGAATTGTGGTTTCGTGAATGTGAAAGATCAGTTCGACTTCCAGCTTCTCATCCAAGGGCTTTTCGAAATGAATCACTCCGCCCGTCGTCGATAGCTGATGGAATGCCGCTCGCACCGACCGCCGGTTGGGCAACCGCACCAGCACCAGCACCGATCCCCGCAGCTTCACGCGAAACGGCCGGTCCACACCTTTACTCTCATTGCCAGACGCGAGGCCCGTCACAACCGGCGCCGTCGAATTGGTTTCTTCGGCCATATGCTCACCCAGATTATGGCAGTGCACACAAGATTGACGAGTTACGAAAGAACAACACCGACCTGTTTTGCCCTCATTAACGACTTCGGGTCATCGCTCTCGGAACCGCACTAACTCTACTTGCGTCCAGGATGCGATTCCGCCCCATCGGCAAACAGATTGTACGGCCAGACTTTCTTGTTCGCGCTCAACTGGCTCCCCGCCGCCTTCGCAGTGTCCGCGACCGCCTGATCTGTCGGCCTTGGCGTTGGGCCGCCCTGCGCCGCCACCGTCCAATCCGCGGGAGCATTCGCAATCCCCCAGACATTCCCCTGCGTGTAGAGCGAAGCCCCGATCAGGAAATACTGACCATCGTTCCCCAGCGGCAAACAGTTGGCCACACGCGCCGTCACGCTGCCTCCGCCCGGCAAGTCGCTCAGCATGATCGGAGTCTCCACCTGCAACGCCCGTGAACTCCGGAACCCGCATCCCTGCGCGCTCGCGATCAACACCACACACTTCTCGGCGAACGGCCGCCTCCGGTCGAGACTGATCACGCTCACCGGTATCTCCACCCGGATCCGCGTGCTTCGCCGCGTCGCATTGGGTGTCTGAACGTCCATCGCAACAAGGTCCGCACTCAGTCAAGCCGTGGACCTGAAGTATTGTGACACCGAGTCTCCCGACTCGATGGTGACAAAGGTAACGTGTGGGGGGATGGGCGCCCTTCGCCCCGCCAAGCGCAGCGCGCCCTACCACAATTCTAAGAAGGAATGCTTCAATCCGTAAGCCCACCGCCAACTGCCTTATTCATCGCCGAGCATTCCGCCGGGCCTGCCTAACCCCCGCTCGAATGCCCTTGCCCACCGCCCGCGCATACCCCGACGCATCCATGGCAGCCATCGTCGCCGCCGCAATCCCTCCCGGCGTAGCCGCCTCGCGCAACAGCTCGCTGAGTTCCGCACCGCTCTCTCTCCAATACACGATGCCATCACTCAACGCATGCGCCGCCGCCGTCAGCGCGGTCGCGCGATCCAGTCCCGCATCCTCCGCCGCCTTCGCCAGAGTCGCCAGCGCATGATATCCGTGCGTAGGCGAGTGCGTCGCAGTCATCGCATCCAGCTGACTCTCCGGCAAATCCAGCACCGGTCCAACGCGAGCAAAGAACTTCCGCACTCGCGCTCTCTCAGCTTCCGAAACATTCGTATCAAAACACACCGGAGTCAGCCCTCGTCCAATCCGGCACACCGGACTCGGCATCGCCCGCCCCCATCGCACCGGAGCCCCCATCCACGCCCGCAAATTCCGCAACGGAATCCCCGCCGCCAGACTAACCCACAGCCGCGGCACACTCGCCTTTCGAGATAACGCCCCGCAAGCCGCAACCTCCGCCACCATCTCCCGCACCGACCCCGGACGCACCGCCACGACAACCATCCCCGCCCGCTCAAGCCCAGACTTCAAATCGCGCGCCACCACCACCCGCGATTCCCGCCGCAGCGCCCGCACCTTCTCCGCATGCCGGTCATACACCACAATCTCCCCGCCATATCCCGCCAGCCGCAACCCCGCCGCCAGCGCGCCCGTGATGTGTCCTCCGCCAAGAAACAGAATCGCTTTCATGCCAACCCCGTAAATAGAAGTCATCGTGGAAGAGCGGCCCTTTAGGGCAGCGTAACGCGATTGAAGAGTCCTTCGGGCTTTAGCCCCGAGGATCTCCCCGAGAAAATCAATCCGCCGTCCCGCCCCCATCCACCACCAGCGCCGCTCCCGTCATGAACGACGAATCATCCGACGCCAAAAAAAGCACCGCCTTGGCAATCTCCTCCACCGTCCCCACTCGTCCCAGCGGCCGCACCGCGCACCCCGCAATGTAATCCTCCCACTTCAACCCGCGCATCTTCGCATCCGCCGGCAGCATCGGAGTCTCCACATCCCCCGGACAAACACAATTCACCCGAATCCCCTGCCGTCCGTGATCAATCGCCATCGCCTTGGTCATCAGCACCACTCCACCCTTCGACGCGCAATAAGCCAGCGCCCGATCCCCGCCCACAATCCCCCATCCCGAAGCGTTGTTGACGATCACACCACTCCCCCGCGCAATCATCGTAGGCAGCACAAACTTCGACATCAAGAATGTCCCCTTCAAATTGACGTCAATCTGCTCGTCCCACTCCCGCTCCGAACACTCCAGCGCCGTCTGCGGATAAAACACGCCCGCATTGTTGAACAGAATGTCGATCCGCCCAAACGCCCGCAGAGTTTCGTCGACCGCGCCCCGGCAATCCTCCGCCAAACTTACATCCGCGCGGATGAACATTGCCTCCCCGCCATTCTGCTCAACCCGCGCAACCACCGCAGGCCCGCGCGACTCATTCCGTCCAGTAATAGCGACGCGCGCACCCTCGCGCGCAAACAGCAACCCCGTAGCCTCGCCAATCCCGGAAGTCCCGCCCGTAATCAGCGCCACACGATTTGCAAGGCGCATCTCAACCCCTTGCCATCCCCATATTCAAACCCTCTGTCATGCTGAGCGAAGCGGTGAGGAGAGCGCAGCGATCCTCGCCGCGCAGTCGAAGCATCCCTACCGCAATCACGACTCCGTCCACAAGCGGCATGCAGCGCCTAAAGGCGAAAAGAACGACGACGCCCGATGCTATGCCTGAAGGCATAGCCTGATACGAATCGCTATGCCCCGCAACATGCCGAGGCCACGATCCCACTCACCGGCTCGCCAGCCCGCCCGCCGTCTCCCCACCATCCATCGTAAACACCTGCCCCGTAGCGAACGCCGCATCGTCCGACGCCAGATACGCAAACAGTCCCGCAATCTCCTCCGGCTTGGCGTGCCGCCGCAGCGGAATCTTCGCGTTCACCTCCGCCAGCATCGCATCCGAATACTCCGCCCGCTGCATCGGCGTCAGCACATACCCCGGAGCCACCGCGCACACCCGCACCCGCGGCGCCAGTTCCAGCGCCATCGACCGCGTCAGCTCAATCACTCCCGCCTTGGTCGCGTTGTAGTCCGCGTAATACGGATATCCCATGACTCCATTGGTCGACGCCGTCTGCAGAATCACTCCCGCGCCTGACTCGGACAAAGCACGCTCGGACAAAGCACGCTCGGACAAAGAACGTTCGGACAAAGAACGCTCGGATGAAGAATGCTTACCAGGTGAACCCGCGCCCGCAAACCGCTCCCACATGTGCCGCGCCGCCGTCTGCGCCACATAAAACACCCCAGTAAGATTCACCGCGATCACGCGATCCCACTCTTCCGGAGTGATGTCGAGAAACGCATGCCGAATACTGATCCCCGCATTATTGATGACCACGTCGACACCATCCATCAACCGAATCGCCTCGGCAAACGCCGCCTCGACCTGCATCAGGTCAGTAACGTCGGCCACGATCGCCGAAAAAAAGCTGGCCTCAGCCAGCGCAGGCAACTCCTGCCGAATCGACTTGCAAGCCGCCGCATCGCGATCCAGCACACACACCCGCGATCCCTCTTCGAGAAACCGCGCGGCGGTGGCTGCGCCGATCCCGCTCGCGCCTCCGGTGATCAGAACGCGCTTGTCTTTTAGTCCTCGCATCTGAGCCCTCGCATAGATTCTCCCAAACTGTTTGTCATTCCGATCCTGAGCGAAGCGAAGGGAGAGGAATCTGCTTCTCGCCGGAAGCGGAACAGTTGTGTTGTATGGCAGATCAGGATAACGGTGGCGAGGCGGTTGTGGCTAGCGGGCGGGAATCGCGGGAAAATTTCAGGCGAGCTTCGATGCGGGAAGGTTTACTGGTTAGTACCCCCACCCCCCCTCCCCGACGGTCTATTGGAATCACAGAGTTAGCGGAGGAACTCGAAAAAGTCCCTAGGGGCAGAATAAGTTACGGGCAAAATCTTGGGTTCAAAGGACTTAGCCGGTTATCTGGCCCTCTTGATCGCTAGTTTTTTGCCGTGTGGGGCTAAGATCCTGGCTGCATTGGAGTTAGGGGCGTAGGTCAGGACGACGTCCGCGTATAGTCTTGGAAAATAAGGACTTGCGAGTGATATCGGACTTAGCGCGGGCGGGGAGCTCGGCGAGGGTGGCGGTGGGCTTGCGCGGAGTTTTGGGCATGCCGCAGTTTGGGCTGTTGAGATTTCTCAGTCAAGGTTGGATGGACAGGGATGGGCTGTGGAAAAAACTTTCGGTTCGGGAGGAGACATAGGAAAGCGCCCTGTCGCAAGAGGAGCGACAAGGGTAAAGCACCCGCAGTTTAGGAATCGAGCGTGCTTAGTCTCGAAATAATCGGATTCGGCACGTCGTCCTTAGAAGGCATTGGGGACTCATTTGCTTCGGTGGACGCCGTCAATGGTTCCTCCAGGGCCCTCTCCAATAATTCGATCGGGAGGCCCTTTTTCGGAGATACCCCCAGCTGTTTGAGCCTATCTGCTCGGGAGATCAGGTTCCCCTTGCCCTCGAAGAGTTTCTTGGATGCGTTTTCGTAACAAGTTTGTGTCTTCTGCAGTTGCTTTCCCAGCCCCTTGAGATCTTCAACAAAACCTACGAACTTGTCGTAGAGATCCTCTCCACATTTGGCGATGTCGCGAACATTTCGCGCTTGGGCGTCTTGCCTCCATAGGTATGCAACGGTTCTCAAGACGAAAAGCAGGCTGCTCGGACTGACCAGTAGGACGTTTCTGCGCAGACCTTTTTCCCACAGACTACTATCTGCCGCTATGACGAGCCATGTCAGCGAGACTCCTACTCCAAACCCGGCTAACGCGACTATTGCTGTCAGTGCGGATGCAGTCTCCATTTCTTCACCTCGCAACGAAAAAGGGTCCTACGGCATTTGCCGGAGGACCCCCCTCACGTACGGCGTCCTTTTTATACCTTGGGCGGTGGCAAGCAAAGGGCACGATCGTGGACGGGAGTGGCACGAGGGGGCCAGTGGTTTCTGCCGTCCCTACGGGACTTATTCCGACTTATAGGTTGGGTGCCCAGGACTTACGTCCTGGGCTAACATCTATCGCCCCTACGGGGCTGGGTCGGTGCTGTCGGGCCGGGATCGAGTGCAGGGATCCTTCGACTGCGTTTTCGTCCGCTGAGCGCGGGCGAAAACTTCGCTCAGGATGGCAAATTGAAAATCAGAAGGCTGCGGGCCGATACACCTGGGCCGCCGGACAGCCGAGGGCGGCTGTCCCTACATGAGCGACGACGAGGGCAAAAGCAGATTCCTCCTTGCACTCACCTCGCTTTGCTCGGCTCGCGCTTCGTCGGAATGACAAGCTGGAGTGGGAGGCGTATTTGCGGTACGACGGGAAGTCGTACCCTTCCCGCCTGCTGCCGGTCCGCAACAAAACGAGGGGGCCAGACTTCGGACCTCGGGTGTCCGACAGAAGTGCATAGGTGCTTCAGTCGCGCAAAGAACGCGCGCCTTCAGGATGACAATCAAAAATCCCCACTCTGGCCGCAAGAAGCGCGGCTGGAATTGGCCGCCCGGCGTGGGAGATACGCTTAACGGCGAGAAGCAGATTCCTCCTGTCTCGCTTCGCTCGCGCGTCGGAATGACAAGCGGTGGTGCAGGGATCCTTCGACTGCGTTTTCGTCCGCTGGTCGCGGACGAAAACTTCGTTCAGGATGACAAATTGAAGGGCTGCGGGCCGGTGCGACTGGGCCGCTGGGTAGCTGGGGGCGGCTGTTCCTACATGAGCAACGACGAGGGCAAAAGCAGATTCCTCCTTGCGCTCACCTCGCTTTGCTCGGCTCGTGCTTCGTCGGAATGACAAGTCGGAGGGGGGCGCATTTGCGGTACGAGTGGAACTCGTACCCTTCCCGCCTGTGCTATGGCCGCAAAAACAAAACGTCCCACGACTCATGGAGTCATAGGACGATTGCTGAACAGCCCTCCCCCGAAGTCTGCTCACAACCAGACTAACGTTGCAGGGAGAAGCAGGGAATGGCTCGAATAGGCTATTAAGAAAATGGTTAACCAACGGGCTGAGCTATCATCTGAAAGCGGTATGACTAGAGCAGGGACAACCGGCGGGCGCAGTCCACCATGATTTCTGCCTCCCAAGCAGGACGCTGGGGGTTCCTGGGGTGGGTTCGGTCGCTGGGAATCCGTCCGATCAGGTTCAGGAAAACTGCGCCGGAATGTTTGTAGGCGGGCACCGGCGCACGAAACGCCACGTTTCCCAGATACTGCAGAGCGTCCGAGAGCGCGTAGTACCCAGGGTCTCCGCTCTCCCACAGCCGATCGCGCTCGGCGAATTTCTCCGGAGCAAAGGCGGCGAGTCCCAGCAAGTAGTCCGAACCATATTCGATCATGTCGATACCGAGGTCGTTTCCTGTGTACATGCGAAAGTCTGGCCGATGCGCATCGCGAATGGCGAGTCGTTCCAGTTCCAGCAGACGGTCGAGGGAAGAGTGTTTCATTCCCTTGATTTCCGGGATGTCCATCAAACGCCGCACAGTTTCGGAGTTCCATATTTCGCCGTTGGGCGCGAACATGGAACCCAACTCGAACGCCAACACGTGCGGATAGTCCCTGCATATGTCTCGATAAGCTGCAGCGAGCTCTGCCGGAGACTTGCCGTGCAGACGAGCGGTCTGGAACAGGATCGGAATGCCGTCGCATCGAACGATGCTGTCGATCTGCTTTCGATAAAGCGTGACAATGTCGTCGCCAGCCTGATGTTCGATGTACGCGCCAGCCACAAAAGGAACGGCTTTCCCCAGCGCCTGCCGCGTCCAACTCAGCACCTCTTGCTTTTCCGCATCACTCAAGTAATTCACGTAGCCAGTGTCCATGTTGACGGCATTCATGAGCCCGGCTCGATTAGTGGAAGTCAGCTGTTGCGCAAACGCGTCGACTGCGACGCGGCCATCTGGCTGGTACGGCAAGAGGGCGGCGGCAATCCCCTGCACCTTGCGTCGCGGTCGTTGGCGGAGGATCAACTCGTCAATTGTGATGCTCGGATTCACCATGCTCGGATTCATCATGACTTCGGGCATTGCGGACCAGAAATCGACATCAGCGTTTCTTCGCCTCCTTCAGCTTATCGGCGAAATCGGAGTCCTTGTAGTATTCGTCCAGCGGATAGCAACCGGAGGGTAGTCCGTTTCGCGGCGCGGTGGTGCAATCGCTGAAGGTCCTGCAGAGGCGTTTGCGTTGAATCTCGCTTCCCTCTGACGCGTCCCAGAGCAACTCGGGATAGGTCAAGACCATCCGGCCGAGGCCCACGAAGTCGACCCATCCTTCGCGCACAGCGGCCTGCGCCACGTGAGGCAGGAAGTCTTGCAAGTAGGTATACCCCGATCCAACCACGAGCAAGTTGGGGAACCTCTGCTTGAAGTGACGAGTAGCGGCCATCTGCCGCGCGACGCCAACCACCGGATCTTCTGGAGGCAGATATCCGTCGGAAGGTGGATAGAGCGCCGGACGTTGGATATGCGGATTGTAGTAAGGACTGCCGGCGGTGATGTTCACCAGCTGAATTCCGAGCTCCTCTAATAAAGATAGAAAACGCTCCGGTTCATTCAAATCGGTCTCCGTCGGATCGAGGGGATTTACGCCGAAACCCCAACGGTAGGGAAGTAAATCGGGGCGCGTTTCCGTAACTCCCACGGAGGATTTTCCGTGGGCACTCTGACTTGGGTCAGCGTGGAATGGCACGGTGTCGATCGCCGATAGCCGCACTCCGATATGCAATCGCGGACAGAGCGAGCGAATGCCTTGTACGACATCGCGAAGAAAGCGGGTGCGGCCTTCGAAGCTGCCGCCGTAACGTCCTTCCCTGGTATGAGCGCTCAGAAATTCATGACCCAAATAACCGTGACAATGCTTAATGTCCACGAAATCAAAACCCAACCGCCAGGCCATGAATGCTGCCCGGTGGAAGTCTTCGATGATCGACTCGATTTCTCCATCGGTGAGCAGAGGGTAATCGGCGGGCAGTTTCAGGCGCTGGTCCAAAATCGGATGGTGATAGAGGATGCGGGGTTCTGGGCGGGCGTATTCATTCGGGCGGGAGTACCGGCCGGAGTGGGTCAATTGCAAACCAATGACTAATCCATCATCGCTGCCGGTTGTCAGGATATGCTCGCGCCGCAGAACAGCTCGCAAGTGCGCGATACTCTCTTGCGTGCGCGGGGCGGCGAGAAGCTGATTTGGGTTCGCCCGCCCTTCGTGAGAAACCGCAACCGCTTCTCCACCCCAAATCAACTTTCCGCCACTACGGCCGAAGCGCTGCCAGCGC
>Ga0210400_10000818_pt1 | contig 32756 bp, 46 predicted proteins | sample IncBWH26MmetaG_FD_155456 | JGI IMG/M metagenome (GOLD analysis project Ga0210400, IMG submission 155456) | Forest soil microbial communities from Barre Woods Harvard Forest LTER site, Petersham, Massachusetts, United States - Inc-BW-H-26-M | ecosystem: Environmental > Terrestrial > Soil >... | reverse complement strand
GCGTCGGCCGCATCCTGCAGATGCACGCCAACCACCGCGAGGAGATCGACGAGGTGCGCGCCGGCGACATCGCCGCCGCCATCGGCCTGCGCAAGACCACCACCGGCGACACGCTGTGCGCCGAGGGCCAGCCGATCATCCTGGAGAACATCACCTTCCCCGAGCCGGTGATCAGCGTCGCCATCGAGCCCAAGACCAAGGCCGACCAGGACAAGATGAGCGCCGCGCTGCAGAAGCTGACCCAGGAGGACCCCACCTTCCGGGTGCGCACCGACGACGAGACCGGGCAGACCGTCATCTCCGGGATGGGCGAGCTGCACCTGGAGATCATCGTCGACCGCATGCTGCGCGAGTTCAAGGTCGACGCCAACGTCGGCAAGCCGCAGGTCGCCTACCGCGAGACCATCGCCGCCAAGGCGCACGGCACCGGCCGCTTCATCCGCCAGTCGGGCGGCCGCGGCCAGTACGGCCACGTCGAGCTGGAGCTGGAGCCCAACGAGATGGGCAAGGGCTTCGAGTTCGTCAGCAAGGTCGTCGGCGGCACGGTGCCGCGCGAGTACATCGCGCCCACCGAGAAGGGCATCATCGACGCCATGAACAACGGCATCCTCGCCGGGTTCCCGGTCGTCGACGTCAAGGTCACCCTGGTCGACGGCTCGTACCACGACGTCGACTCCAACGAGCAGGCATTCCAGATCGCCGGGTCGATGGGCTTCAAGGACGGCATGCGCAAGGCCAAGCCGACCCTGCTGGAGCCGATCATGCAGGTCGAGGTCACCATGCCCGAGGACTTCATGGGCGACGTCATGGGCGACCTCACCGGCCGGCGTGGCCACATCCTCGGCATGTCGTCGCGGGGCACCACCCAGGTGGTCCAGGCGGAGGTGCCGCTGAGCAACATGTTCGGGTACGCGACCCAGCTGCGCAGCATGACGCAGGGCCGCGCCAACTACTCCATGCAGTTCGACCATTACCAGGCTCTTCCGGCGAACTTGGCGGAAGAGATCGTCGCGAAGTCGCGTAGCTAAGAGCCAGGAGCGAAGGTTTAGAAAAGATGGGCAAGAAGAAGTACGACAGCAGCAAGCCGCACGTGAACGTCGGCACCATCGGTCACATCGACCATGGCAAGACCACGCTCACCGCGGCCATCACCAAGGTGCTGGCCGAGAAGGGCGGCGCCGAGTTCCGCTCCTTCGACTCGATCGACAACGCTCCCGAGGAGAAGGCGCGCGGCATCACAATCGCCACCGCGCACGTCGAGTACGAGACCGACAAGCGTCACTACGCGCACGTCGACTGCCCGGGCCACGCCGACTACATCAAGAACATGATCACCGGCGCGGCGCAGATGGACGGCGCCATCCTGGTGGTGGCGGCGACCGACGGCCCCATGCCCCAGACCCGCGAGCACATCCTGCTGGCCTCCCAGGTCGGCGTGAAGTACATCGTGGTCGCCCTCAACAAGGTCGACGCCGTCGACGACGAGGAGCTGCTGGAGCTGGTCGAGCTCGAGGTTCGCGAGCTGCTCAGCAAGTACAACTTCCCCGGCGACGACATCCCCGTGGTCCGCGTCTCCGCGCTCAAGGCGCTGGAGGGCGACAAGGAGTACAGCGAGGCCATCGTCAAGCTGATGGACGCCGTCGACTCCTACATCCCGCTGCCCGAGCGCCCCATCGACCAGCCGTTCATGATGCCCATCGAGGACGTGTTCTCGATCGAGGGTCGCGGCACGGTGGTGACGGGTCGCATCGAGCGCGGTGTGGTCAAGGTCAACGAGGCCGTAGAGATCGTCGGCATCAAGGACACCGCCAAGACCACGGTCACCGGCGTCGAGATGTTCCACAAGCTGCTCGACACCGGCGAGGCGGGCATGAACGTCGGCTGCCTGATCCGCGGCGTCAAGCGCGACGAGGTCGAGCGCGGCCAGGTTCTGGCCAAGCCCGGCAGCATCACGCCGCACACCAAGTTCAAGGCGCAGGTGTACGTGCTGAGCAAGGAGGAGGGTGGCCGTCACACGCCGTTCTTCACCGGCTACCGTCCCCAGTTCTACATCCGCACCACCGACGTGACCGGCACCATCGGCCTGCCCGAGGGCGTGGAGATGGTCATGCCGGGCGACAACATCGAGATGGACATCGAGCTGATCACGCCGATCGCCGTCGAGCAGGGCATGCGCTTCGCGATTCGCGAAGGCGGACGCACTGTCGGCGCGGGATCGGTCACCTCGATCAGCAAGTAGTTCGGGTAGGAGCGCACCGCAGCACACGCCATGGCTCAGAAAATTCGCATCAGGCTCAAAGCCTACGACCACCGAGTGCTCGATCAGGCCGCGTCGAAGATCGTCGACACGGCCACGCGTACCGGCACGCGCGTGGCGGGGCCGGTGCCGCTTCCTACGAGCATCTCCAAGTACACCGTGATCCGCTCGCCGTTCATCGACAAGGACTCGCGTGAGCAGTTCGAGATGCGCACCCACAAGCGGATCGTCGACATCCTCGACCCCAACCCCAAGGTGGTCGACGCGCTGATGCGCCTCAACCTGCCTTCGGGCGTGAACATCGAGATCAAGCTGTAATGAGCAAAGGCATCCTGGCGCGCAAGGTCGGCATGACCCAGCTCTTCACGGAGCGCGGCACCGTGGTGCCCGTCACCGTGCTGGAGGCCGGCCCCTGCCGCGTCGTGCAGCGCAAGACCACCGCCATGGACGGCTACGACGCCGTCCAGATCGGCTTCGGCGAGCGCAAGGCCAAGCGCACCACCAAGCCGCTCAGCGGCCACTTCAAGCGCGCCGGCCTGCGCCCCATGCAGAACCTCGCCGAGCTCCGCGACGCCGGCGACCTGGAGCTGGGCGCCACGCTGACCATCGACGCCGTCTTCAGCCCCGGCGACCAGGTGGACGTCACCGGCACCAGCAAGGGCAGCGGCTTCTCCGGTCAGCACAAGCGGCACAACTTCGGCCGCGGCCCGGTGACCCACGGCTCGCACAACATCAAGCAGCCCGGCTCGATCGGCTCGGTCGACGCCGCCCGCACCTGGCGGGGCATGAAGATGGCCGGCCAGCACGGCAACACCAAGCGCACCGTGCGCGGCCTCGAGGTCGTGCGCGTCGACGCCGAGCGCAACCTGCTGCTGGTCAAGGGCTCGGTCCCCGGCCACCGCAACGCGGTGGTGCTGGTCCGTTCCCACGACGGGGAGGTGTTCGCGTAGTCATGGCAACTGCGAACGTCGTCGACCAGAAGGGCGCCGTGACCGGCAGCCTCGACCTCGCCCCCGAGGTCTTCGAGATCACCCCCAACGAGGCGGTGATGCACCAGGCTCTGGTGCGCCAGCTCGCCAACGGCCGCCAGGGCACCCACTCCACCAAGAACCGCAGCGAGGTCCGCGGCGGCGGCCGCAAGCCGTACCGCCAGAAGGGCACCGGGCGCGCCCGCCAGGGCTCGATCCGCTCGCCACAGTTCGAGGGCGGCGGCGTGGTCTTCGGCCCCACTCCGCGCAGCTACGCGCAGGACATGCCGCGCAAGCAGCGCCGTCTCGCCCTGCGCAGCGCGCTGAGCGCCAAGGCGGCGGCGGGCGAGCTCACCGTGCTGGAGTCGTTCGAGCTCGAGGCGCCGCGCACCAAGGCCGTGACCGAGCTGCTGGAGTCGCTGAAGGCGGGCAAGCGCGTGCTGCTGGTGCTCGGCTCGCACAACGAGATGCTGGAGCGCAGCGCCCGCAACGTCCCCTACATCCAGGTGATCCTGGCCAGCAATCTCAACGTCCGTGACCTGCTGGTCGCCGAGACGGTGCTGATCACCCGCGACGCCGTCGAGCACACCGTCGAGGTGCTGTCATGAGCCGCACGCGCACCTCGGAGGTGATCCTGGTCCGCCCGGTGGTCAGCGAGAAGTCGTATGCCGCCATGGCCCAGGGACGCTACGTGTTCCGCTGCCGGCCCGACGCCAACAAGATCGAGATCAAGAAGGCGGTCGAGGACCTCTTCTCCGACCAGAAGATCGAGGTGGTGGCGGTCAACACCATCAACGTCCGCGGCAAGGCGCGCCTGCGCAGCCGCGGCAGGACCCGCGTCGTGGGCCAGAGCCCCGATTGGAAGAAGGCGATCGTGACGCTGGCCGAGGGCCAGTCGATCAAAGGCCTCTTCGAGGGCGTGTAGCGATGCCGATCAAGAAGTACAAGCCCACCAGCCCCGGCCGCCGCTTCATGTCGGTGTCGACCTTCGAGGAGGTCACCCGCGGCGAGCCGGAGAAGTCGCTGGTCCAGCACCTCAAGAAGCACAGCGGTCGCAACGTCAACGGCCGGGTGACCGTGCGCCATCGCGGCGGCGGCCACAAGAAGCTGTACCGGATCATCGACTTCAAGCGCAACAAGCTCGACGTGCCCGGCAAGGTCGCCACCATCGAGTACGACCCCAACCGCAGCGCGCGCATCGCCCTGATCCATTACCGTGACGGCGAGAAGCGCTACATCCTGGCGCCGCTCGGCCTCTCGGTGGGGGATACGGTCATGGCCGGCCCCAACGCCGAGGTCCGCGCGGGCAACTCGATGTCGATGCAGCAGATCCCCCTGGGCTCGACCATCCACAACATCGAGCTCAGCTTGGGCAAGGGCGGCCAGCTGGTTCGCAGCGCGGGCGCCGGCGCCCAGCTGCTCGCCCGCGAGGGCCAGTACGCCACCCTGCGCATGCCCAGCGGCGAGATGCGCCGCGTCGACGTGCGCTGCTCGGCCACCATCGGCCAGGTCGGCAACGTCGACCACGAGAACCAGAACTGGGGCAAGGCAGGCAAGATGCGCTGGCGCGGCTACCGCCCGTCGGTGCGCGGCATGACCATGAACCCCTTCGACCACCCGCACGGCGGTGGTGAGGGGCGAAGCGGTGCAGGTGGCAATCCGCAGACGCCGTGGGGCCAGCCGGCGCTGGGCCATCGCACCCGCCACAACAAGTCCACCGACCGCATGATCGTGCGGCGGCGCAAGAAGTAAGGCATGAGTCGCTCCCTCAAGAAAGGCCCGTTCTGCGACGAGCACCTGCTCAAGAAGGTGCAGATCCTGAACCAGACGCGCGAGAAGAAGGTCGTCAAGACCTGGTCGCGGCGCAGCGACATCTTCCCGGACATGGTCGGCCACACCATCGCCGTCCATGACGGGCGCAAGCACGTCCCCGTGTTCATCACCGAGGCGATGGTCGGACACAAGCTCGGTGAGTTCGCCGTGACCCGCAGATACCGCGGCCACGGCCACCACACCGAGCGCAGCAGTTCCTTGAAGTAATGGAAGTAGTCGCAACCGCCAAGTGGGTCCGCACCACCGCGCGCAAGGCGCGGCTGGTGGCCGCGCTCGTCGAGGGCTTGCCCGTCGACGAGGCGATCACCGTGCTCGCCTTCACGCCGCGCTACGCCGCCACCGACGTCAGCAAGGTGATCAAGTCCGCCGCGGCCAACGCCGAGCACAACTACAACCTCGACCGCAGCACGCTGCGCGTCAAGCGCATCGAGATCGAGTCGGCGAACACCATCAAGCGCTTCCGCCCCCGCGCCCAGGGCCGCGCCTACAGCATCTTCAAACGCACCGCGCACCTGCGCTGCTTCGTCGCCGACGACCTGCAGCCCCGCCTGCGCCGCCGCCGCCCCGTCGCCGAAGCCCCCGCCGCGCCGGCCCCCGAGGCTCCGGCAAAGAAATCCCCCGCGAAAACCACGACGCGTCCCAAGACGACGCGCGCCCGCAAGCCTTCCGAAACCCCCGAAGTGCAGCCACAAACCCAGACCACGCCCGAGCCGGAGGCGACGGAGTAAGCATGGGACACAAAGTCAACCCCATCGGTTTCCGCCTCGGCGTCTACCGCAACTGGGAAGCCCGCTGGTACGCCGACAAGGAGTACACCAAGCTCCTCCACGAGGACCTGGCCATGCGCCGGCTGATCAACAGCCGCCTGCGCAACGCGGGTCTCGCGCGCATCGAGACCGAGCGCTCCGCCAACCAGCTCACCGTGGTCATCCAGACCGCCAAGCCGGGCATCGTCATCGGCAAGCAGGGCGCCTCCGTCGACGCGCTGCGCGACGAGCTGGAGCGGATCACCGGCAAGAAGGTGCGGGTCACGATCCACGAGATCAAGAACCCGGAGATGGACGCCAAGCTGGTCGCCGAGAACGTCGCCGGCCAGCTCGAGAAGCGCATCGCCTTCCGCCGCGCCATCAAGCAGTCGATCATGCGCACCATGCGCGCCGGCGCCCGCGGTGTGCGCATCCAGGTGAGCGGCCGGCTCGGCGGCTCGGAGATGTCGCGCCGCGAGTGGGACCGCGACGGCCGCGTGCCGCTGCACACCCTGCGTGCCAACATCGACTACGGTGTCGCCGAGGCGCGCACCACCTTCGGCCGCATCGGCGTCCAGGTGTGGATCTACAAGGGCGACTTCGTCACCGCGACGGGCGAGCCCATCCCCGCCGACGGCGCCCAGCGCACCGCGCAGCGCGACGACGACGGCGACGGGGGGCCGGCCGGCGAGGGTCCGCGCCGCCGTCCCGCAGCCGCCACCCCGGTGGTCGCCGAGCCCGCCCCTGAGCGTCCCGAGCCGACCGTGGTCGCCGCCGCGCCCGAGCTGGCCGAGGGCGCCACCGCGATGAACGTCGACGCGGACGCCGACGTCGACGTCGAGGCCGACACCGAGGCGGAAGACGAGACGGTCACCGTCCCGGAGGACTCCGAAGTGGCGCCCAAGCGCGTCCCCGTGAAGTCCAAGAAGGCCACCACCGCACGCAAGCCGACCACCACCCGCAAGCCGGCCACCAAGGCCAAGCCCAAGGCCGGCGAGACGGCGGAGGAGGAGTAGCGCGATGCTGATGCCCAAGCGGACCAAGTTCCGCAAGATGCATCGCGGCCGCCGCCGGGGCATGGCCCAGCGTGGCAGCACGCTGAGCTTCGGCACCTACGGGCTGCAGGCGCTCGAGGTCTGCTGGATGACCAACCGGCAGATCGAGGCGGCCCGCCGCGCCATGACCCGTCACGTCCGCCGTGGTGGCCAGATCTGGATCCGCGTCTTCCCCGACAAGTCGTACACCAAGAAGCCGGCCGAGACCCGCATGGGCAGCGGCAAGGGCTCGCCCGAGGGCTGGGTCGCGGTGATCAAGCCGGGGCGCATCCTCTTCGAGATGAGCGGCGTGTCGCCCGAGGTGGCCAAGGAGGCGATGCGCCTGGCCGCCCACAAGCTGCCCATCCGCACCCGCTTCGTCGCCAAGGAAGAGGTGGGCACCGAGGTGCAGTCGACGGCCGAGGTCGGAGTCGGGGCATGAGCAAGCACGCCGAAGCCCTCGACAAGCTGCGCACGCTGAGCGACGAGGAGCTGCACACGCACCTCATGGCCCAGCGCCGCAAGCTCTTCGAGATCCGTCTCCAGCAGGCCACCGGCCAGGTGGAGAACACCACCCAGATCCGGCACATCCGCCGGGAGATCGCCCGCGCCATGACGGTGCAACTGGAGGCCCTGCGCACGCCGCCGGGCGAGGAGGCCTAGGACCGACATGACGCAGACAGCCGCCGTGGACACGCTCGACCAGCGTGGCCGCCGCAAGGTGCGCGAGGGCCTGGTGGTCAGCGACAAGATGGAGATGACCGTCGTCGTCGTCATCCAGGAGCTGAAGCCGCACCCCCTCTACAAGAAGGTCGTGCGCCGCACCACCAAGCTCAAGGTGCACAACCAGAACAACGACGCGCGCGTGGGCGACCGGGTGCGCATCGTCGAGACCCGACCCATCTCCAAGGACAAGCGCTGGCGGGTGGCCGAAGTCCTCGAGCGGGCCAAGTAGAAACGCCGTGATCCAGCAGGAAACCGTCCTCAAGGTCGCCGACAACAGCGGCGCGCGCGAGCTGCTCTGCATCCGAGTCCTGGGTGGCAGCTATCGCAAGTACGCGTCCGTGGGCGACGTCATCATCGGCACCGTCAAGGTGGCCCAGCCCAACGCCGCGGTCAAGAAGGGCGAGGTGGTGCGGGCCGTGGTGGTGCGCACCACCAAGGAGTTCCAGCGCCCGGATGGCAGCAACATCCGCTTCGACGAGAACGCCGCGGTACTGATCAACCCCCAGAACAACCCGCGCGGCACCCGCATCTTCGGGCCGGTGGCGCGCGAGCTGCGTGAGCGCAACTTCATGAAGATCGTCAGCCTGGCGCCGGAGGTCCTGTAAGCCATGCCTCTGCGTCCCAACCGCCGCACCCCGGCGCAGCGCCTCAAGGTGGCGATGCAGCACGAGGGCTGGTCGCACGGCAACGTCCGCCCGCTCGACATCCGCAGCGGTGACACCGTGGTGGTGCTCGCCGGCAAGGACAAGGGCAAGCGCGGCAAGGTCGAGCGCACCATCCCCGAGGAGCAGCGCATCGTCGTGGCCGGGGTCAACGTGCTCAAGCGGCACACCAAGGCCGGCGTGCGCGGCAACATCCAGGGCGGTGTGGTCGACTTCAACTCGCCGATCGCGTACAGCAACGTGATGCTGGTCTGCAACCGCTGCGACAAGCCGACCCGGATCAGCAAGCGCAAGCAGGACGACGGCACCTACGCCATCTTCTGCACCGCCTGCGGCGAGCGCTACGAGCGAGGAGGTGCGTGATGGCCGGCGCCAACGTCGCCGCCGAGAAGCCGCGGCTCCACCAGCAGTACCTGGACGAGGTGGTCCCGGCGCTGGTCAAGGAGTTCCGCTACAAGAACGGCATGCAGGTTCCCCGGCTGGAGAAGATCGTCATCAACATCGGCCTCGGTGAGGCGATCCAGAACGGTCGCGCCATCGACGCCGCCAGCAACGACCTCAAGACCATCACCGGCCAGGCGCCCATCGTGATCCGGGCGCGCAAGTCGGTGGCGGCGTTCAAGCTGCGCGAGGGCATGCCCATCGGCGTCAAGGTGACCCTGCGCGGCCGCCGCATGTACGAGTTCCTCGACAAGCTGGTCAACGTCGCCCTGCCCCGCATCCGCGACTTCCGCGGCATCGAGCCCAAGGCGTTCGACGGCCACGGCAACTACACTCTCGGGCTGCGCGAGCAGCTGGTCTTCCCCGAGATCGACTACGACAAGATCGACCGCCTTCGCGGCATGGAGATCTGCGTGGTCACCACGGCGAAGACCGACGACGAGGGCCGCGCCCTCCTATCGCACTTCAACATGCCCTTCCGCAAAGGGCAGCAGGCAGCATAAGGACCATCGCGCGTCGTCACGTCCCCCGTGGCGATACGGCATGGTGAGGTAACCACTGAGTTGGCAAAGAAGTCCCTGGTAGCCAAGGCGATGCGCCCGGCCAAGTTCCCGGTGCAGAACCATCACCGCTGCGGCATCTGCGGCCGTCCCCGCGCCTTCATGCGCAAGTTCGGCATGTGCCGCATCTGCTTCCGGCAGCACGCCAGCGTCGGGCAGATCCCCGGCGTCAAGAAGTCGTCCTGGTAGGGAACGCGAAACCATGACCAGCGACACCATCGCCGACATGCTGACGCGCATTCGCAACGCGAACGCCGCCAACCACCGCACCTGCGCGGTGCCCGTCTCCAAGATGAAGGTGGAGATCGCCCGCCTGCTCAAGGAGGAGGGCTTCATCGAGGACTTCGTCCTCGGCGAGCCCGGCATCGGGCAGATCCTCACCGTCACCCTCAAGCCGCGCACCACGCGCGGGCGCGCCCTCAGCGGCCTGCGCCGCATCTCGCGCCCCGGCCTGCGCGTCTACGCCCGCAAGACCGAGATCCCCCGGGTGCTCGGCGGCCTGGGCGTCGCCATCATCTCCACCTCCCGCGGCCTGATGACCGGACACGCTGCCCAGCGCGCCGGCCTCGGTGGCGAGGTGGTGGCCTACGTCTGGTAACTGACAGAAATGTCCAGAATCGGCAAGCTCCCCATCCCCGTCCCCAGCGGCGTCGACGTGACCCTGACCGGCAACCACCTGTCGGTGAAGGGCACGCGCGGCACCCTGGAGCGTGCGCTCTCGCCGTACATGCGCATCGCGGTCGACGGCGGCGTGATCACCGTCACCCGTCCCACCGACTCGACGCTGCACCGCGCCCAGCACGGGCTCACCCGCACCCTGATCGCCAACATGGTCGACGGGGTGAGCAAGGGTTTCGTCCGCGAGCTCGACCTGGTCGGCGTCGGCTACCGCGCCAGCAAGCAGGGCACCGACCTGGTGCTCACCCTGGGCTACTCGCACCCCATCCGCTACTCGCCGCCCGACGGCATCACCATCGACGTGCCCACGCCGACGCAGATCAGCGTCAGCGGTGCGGACAAGGAGGTGGTCGGGCAGGTGGCCGCCAAGATCCGCAGCTTCCGCAAGCCCGAGCCGTACAAGGGCAAGGGCGTGCTGTACCGCGGTGAGAAGCTGCGCCGCAAGGCGGGCAAGTCCGGCAAGGCCGGGAAGGGCAAGTAAGCCATGTTCACCAAGCACGATCGCCGTGCCGCGCGCGACAAGCGCCACCGCCGCGTCCGCAAGCGGGTCGCCGGCGCCGAGACGCGTCCGCGCCTCGCCGTCTTCCGCAGCCTGCACCACATCACCGCCCAGGTCATCGACGACTCGCAGGGGCGCACCATCGCCGCCGCGTCCACCGTCGAGGGCGAGCTGAAGGGCTCGCTCAAGGGCGCCACCGCCAACAGCTCCGCCGCCGAAGCGGTGGGCCGCGCGGTCGCCCAGCGGGCCATTGCCGCAGGCGTCAAGACCGTCGTCTTCGACCGCGGCGGCTATCTCTATCATGGCCGGGTCAAGGCCCTGGCCGATGCGGCTCGCCAGGCCGGACTGGAGTTCTAGACGATGGGCATGCGCATGGACGATCGTCGCGACCGCCGCGGTGGCGGCGACGATCGCAACAACGAGTTCCAGGAGAAGATCGTCTCCCTCAACCGCGTCGCCAAGGTGGTCAAGGGTGGGCGGCGCTTCTCCTTCAGCGCGCTGGTCGTCGTCGGCGACGGGCAGGGCCGCGTCGGCGCCGGCCTGGGCAAGGCGGGTGAGGTTCCCGAGGCGATCCGCAAGGGCGTCGAGGACGCCAAGAAGCACCTGATCACCGTGCCCCTGGTGGGCACCACCATCCCCCACGACATCCGCTTCAAGCTGGGTGCGGCCAAGGTGCTGCTCAAGCCCGCCGTTCCCGGCACCGGCGTGATCAGCGGCGGCGCCATGCGCGCGGTCGTCGAGGCCGCGGGCATCCACGACATCCTCACCAAGTCGCTGGGGACCAACAACCCCATCAACGTGGTGCGCGCCACCGTCTCGGCGCTGGCCAGCCTGCGCACGCTCGACAGCGTCGCCAAGCTGCGCGGCAAGGAGCCGGAGCAGATCGTCGGCCGCCGCCGCGCCGCGGTGATGCTGGGACGCGAGGTCGAGGCCGCGGCCGTGCCCGCGCCCGCCGGAGCGAGCGCATGAGCCGTATCAAGGTGACCTACCGCAAATCCGCCATCGGCTACAAGAGCGACCAGAAGGCGACCATCCAGGCCCTCGGCCTGAAGAAGCTCAACCACAGCGTCGAGCACGACGACTCGCCCGCCATCCGCGGCATGGTGCACAAGGTGCGCCACCTGGTCAGCGTCGACGGCATCCCCGCCGACTCGCCGCAGGCGGTCGCGTTCTTCAACAACACGCCGCCCGCCGTGGGCGCCGCGGCGACGGAGGGCCAGGAGCGCCATGCGTCTGCATGACCTGAAGCCCGCCCCGGGCAGCCGCCGCGAGCGCAAGCGCGTTGGCCGCGGCATCAGCGCGGGGCAGGGCAAGACCGCCGGCAAGGGCCAGAAGGGCCAGTTCGCCCGCACCCCCGGCCTGCGCGTCGGCTTCGAGGGCGGCCAGATGCCGCTGGCGCAGCGCCTGCCCAAGCTGCGCGGCTTCCACAACCGCTTCAAGAAGGACTACGCCACCGTCAACGTCAGCAAGCTCAACCGCTTCGACGCCGGCAGCGTGGTCGACCCCGACGTTCTCCGCGCCGCGGGCCTGGTCGACAACGCCCGCGACGGCGTCAAGGTGCTCGGCGCCGGACGCCTCAAGACCAAGCTGACCCTGCGCGTCCACCGCGTCTCCGCCGGCGCCCGCGCCGCCGTCGAGAAGGCCGGCGGCACCGTCGAGCTGCTCGAAGCCTCGCCCGCAAAGGCCACCGCGGCGGAACCCGTCGGTGACGCGGTCGCCGAGGCCACGATCGCCGCGGAATCCCCGGAAGCCGCCGCCGAAGCACCGGAATCCGAGGCCGAACCCGCCGATTCCGAATCCGACTCCGAGTAGCAGGGAAGAGGGACTGAGCAGGTGAATCTCCTCGAAGCGCTCGGCCAGGCGATGCGCATCCCCGAGCTGCGTCGCAAGCTGCTCTTCACCGTGCTCCTGCTGCTGATCTTCCGCATCCTCGCCAGCATCAGCATCCCCGGCGCCGACCCCGCCAAGCTCACCCAGCTCTTCCAGGGCAACTCCCTGCTCGGCCTGCTCAACCTCTTCAGCGGCGGTGGCCTGAGCAACTTCTCGATCGTCGCCATGGGCGTCAACCCCTACATCAACGCCACCATCATCATGCAGCTGATGACCGTCGTCTCCACCCGGCTCAAGGAGCTGAGCAAGGAGGGCGAGCAGGGCCGCAAGAAGATCACCCGCTACACGCGCTGGCTCACCGTCGCGCTCGGCGCGCTGCAGGCCTACGGCCTCACCGTGCTGTTCAGCAGCAGCCAGGTCGGCGTCCTGGTCAGCCCCAGCCCGGGCACGATCATCTCGATCATCATCACCCTGACCGCGGGCACGGTGGTGTTGATGTGGCTCGGTGAGCTGATCACCGAGTACGGCGTCGGCAACGGCGTCTCGCTGGTGATCTTCGCCGGCATCATCGGCCGCCTCCCCGGCTCGCTGTACAGCTACGGCACCACCGGCAGCAGCCACGTCATCCAGCTGCTCGGCATGACCGTCATCGCCGTCGCGGTGACCATGTTCATCATCTTCGTGCAGCAGGCCCAACGAAAAGTTCCCGTGCAATCAGCTCAACGAGTCATCAACCCGAGAGCGGGCACGGCCATCCCCTCACGGCGAAACTTCCTGCCCCTGCGCGTCAACGCGGCGGGGGTCATCCCGATCATCTTCGCCATCTCGATCATGACCTTCCCGACCATCTTCTCCAACTTCTTCCAGACCGCGGGAGGAGTGGTCGGCAACGCCGCCAACTGGATCCGGCTCAACTGGCAGCCCAACGGGCCGAGCATCGTCACCAACCTGCTCTACAACGGCATCTACTTCCTGCTCATCCTGGGCTTCACCTACTTCTACACGGCGGTCGTCTTCGACCCCAACGACGTCGCCGACAACCTCAAGAAGTCGTCGACGTTCATCCCCGGCATCCGCCCGGGACGAAGTACCGCGGAGTACCTGCACAAGGTGATGAACCGCATCACCCTGGCGGGCGCGCTGTTCCTCGCCCTGATCACCGTGGTGCTCCCGCTGGGGACCAGCTTCATCACCGGGGTGTCGACCACCAGCCTCTACCTCGGCGGCACCGCGGTGCTGATCGTGGTCGGCGTCGCCCTCGACACCATGAAACAGATCGAGACCCAGCTGCTCATGCGGCAGTACAAGGGCTTCATCAAGTGAGGCGGCTGACGCCGTGCTGATCACCATCCTCTTCGGCCCCCCCGGCAGCGGCAAGGGCACCCAGGCCGCCTACATCACCAAGCGCTACGGCTTGCAGCACGTCTCCACCGGTGAGATGCTGCGCGACGAGGCCGACAAGGGCACGGAGCTGGGCAACGAGGTGGCGCCGATCATGGCCGAGGGCAACCTGGTCCCCGACGACCTGATCGTCCGCGTCATCGAGTCCCGCCTCCGCGACTCCGACACCCAGCGCGGCGTGCTCCTCGACGGCTTCCCCCGCACCGTGCCCCAGGCCCGGGCGCTCGACGAGATGCTGCGCCGCAGCGGCCGCAAGGTCGACCTGGTGCTCTTCCTCGACGTCCCCGAGGACAAGCTGATCCAGCGCCTGCTCGGCCGCGCCCAGACCGAGGGCCGCGAGGACGACAACCTGGAGACCATCCAGAACCGCATCGAGATCTACCACCGCGACACCGAGCCGGTCCTCGACCACTACCGCGACCAGCCCAGCACCGCCATCGAGGTGGTGGACGGCGACGCGCCGATCCTCGACGTCGCCCGCCGCGTCCGCGACGCCGTCGACCGCCACTACCGGGACGCCGCCTGATGAATCAGGAGGCTCTCTCATGACCCAGCAAGCCGTGTCCCGCCGCGGCAAGAAGCCCGATCCTCGCGCCGGAGGCGCTCTCTCATGACCCAGCAAGCGGTCTCCTTCCGCCTCAAGAAACCCGACGAGATCGAGAAGATGGCCCGCGCCGGCGCCATCCTCGGCGAATGCCTCGAGCACCTCGCCCAGATGGTCCGCCCCGGCCTGACCACCCTCGACCTCGACCGCGAGGCCGACACCTTCATCCGCGACCACGGCTGCTTCCCCGGCTTCCTCGGCTACAACGACTTCCCCAACTCGCTCTGCGTCTCGATCAACGACGAGGTGGTCCACGGCGTCCCCGGCCCCCGGGTGATCGAGGACGGCGACCTGGTCTCCCTCGACTGCGGCCTGATCCTCGACGGCTGGTGGGCCGACTCCGGCCTCAGCGTGGGCGTCGGCGACATCAGCGCCGAGGCGCGCAAGCTGCTCGCCGTCACGGAGGAGGCGCTCCGCCGCGGCCTCGACGCCGCCCGCTCCGGCAACCGGATCGGCGACATCGGCCACGCGGTGCAGGCCTACGTCGAGGCCCAGGGCTTCGGCGTGGTCCGGCAGTACGTCGGCCACGGCATCGGCCGCAACATGCACGAGCCGCCCCAGGTGCCCAATTACGGCCGCGAGGGCACCGGCAACACCCTCAAGCCCGGCTACGTGCTGGCCATCGAGCCCATGGTCACCGCCGGCTCGCCGGACGTGAAGGTGCTCGCCGACCAGTGGACGGTGGTCACCGTCGACAAGCGGCTCTCCTGCTACTTCGAGCACACCGTGGCGGTGACCGACGACGGTCCTCGGGTGCTCACCCGGCGGCCGTCCGAGTTCGCCAAGGCCGCCTGAGCGCGGTTGCTGCCGATCTCCAGAAATCTGTATAATCGCCGTTTGTGGCTGAAGCTCAGCCCATCCTGTCGCGCCTCGTGAACGAGCGTGGCGAGCCGCTGGTGGGGCGGGTCATCGAACCCCTCCCCAACGCGCTCTACAGGGTGGAACTGGACAACGGGCACAAGGTTCTCGCCCACCCGGCCGGCAAGGCCCGCCTCCAGGCGGTCCGGATCCTGCCGGGGGACCGGGTTCAGGTGGAGCTCTCGGCCACCGACCCCGGCAGGGGACGCATCCTCAAGAAGCTCGCGTAAGGACGATCACGACACCATGAAGGTCAGGGCCTCGGTCAAGAAGATCTGCGATCGCTGCAAGATCATCAAGCGGCACGGCACTGTGCGCGTGATCTGCGAAACCCCCAAGCACAAGCAGCGTCAGGGCTAATAGGGAACAGCAGAGCAAGTGGCACGTATCGCCGGCGTCGATATCCCGCGTGAGAAGCGCGTGGAGATCGCGCTCACCTACATCTTCGGCATCGGGCTGACCACCGCGCGCCGCATCCTCACGCTCGCCCAGATCAGCCCCGACATCCGCACCAAGGACCTCTCCGACGCCCAGGTCAACCGCCTGCGCGACATCATCAGCAAGCAGCTCCAGGGCCGCATCGAGGGCGACCTGCGCCGGCAGATCGCGCTCAACATCAAGCGCCTCATGGAGATCGGCACCTACCGCGGGCTCCGCCACCGTCGCAACCTCCCGGTTCGCGGCCAGCGCACCCGCACCAACGCCCGCACCCGCCGCGGCCCCAAGAAGACCGTGGGCGTCCGCCGCAAGAAGAAGTAGGGACCCACCACCCACCACCAGTTCGGGCCTTCGGCCCGATGATCTGCCCGCCGGCGCCAGCCGCCGCGGGCTCAAGCCCCGGCGCAGCCGGCACGAAGCGAAGCGAGTAGATGGCCAAGAAGAAGAAGGTAGTCCGGACCCGGCGCCGCGAGCGCAAGAACATCGCGATCGGCCACGCCCACATCCTGGCCACCTTCAACAACACCATCGTCAGCCTCACCGACCCCCAGGGCAACGTCATCGCCTGGGGCTCCGCGGGCGCCCAGGGCTTCAAGGGATCGCGCAAGTCGACCCCCTTCGCCGCCCAGGTCACCGCCGAGAACGCGGCTCGCCGCGCCATGGAGCACGGTCTGAAGCAGATCGAGATCTTCGTCAAGGGCCCGGGCGCGGGCCGCGAGGCCGCCATCCGCTCGCTGCAGGCCGCCGGCCTCGAGGTCTCCGCGATCACCGACATCACACCGATCCCCCACAACGGCTGCCGCCCTCCCAAGCGGCGCCGGGTCTGAGTTTCTGACATGGCCAACTACAACGGACCCGTCTGCCGCCTCTGCCGCCGCGAAGGACAGAAACTGTTCCTGAAGGGCCAGAAGTGCCTGTCGAACTGCACGTTCGACCGGCGCAACGGCGTCATCCCCGGCATGCACGGCCTGGCTCGCCGCCGCAAGGTGAGCGACTACGGCCTGCAGCTCCGCGCCAAGCAGCGCGCCCGCCGCCTCTACGGCGTCATGGAGACGCAGTTCCGCCACTACTTCGAGAAGGCGGAGCGGTCCCAGGGCGTCACCGGCACGGTGCTGCTGCAGCAGCTGGAGCGCCGTCTCGACAACGTGATCTACCGGCTGGGCATGGCCGCGTCGCGCCGCGAGGCGCGGGTGCTGACCACCCACCGGCACTACGCCGTCAACGGCCGCACCGTCAACATCCCCTCCTACCAGGTGCGTCCCGGCGACATCATCAGCGTCCGCGAGGGCAGCAAGAACATCAAGCCCATCGAGGACTCGCTGGCCCTGGTCCAGAGCGTCCCCGACTGGCTGACCCTGGAGGCGGACAAGAAGCAGGGCACCGTCCTGCGCTACCCCGAGCGGCACGAGATGGACCAGTTCATCGACGAGCAGCTCATCGTCGAGTACTACAGCCGGTAACCATCGGCATTCACGCGGGTCGCGCGACGGCGCGATGCGCAGGCTGACCCTTCTTTCGCCGCGGACGCGCGGCGAGCATGCGAGGCGCTACTGACCACATGGTCGACATGATCACCACCCCCACGGTCCGCGAGCTGGAGACAACCGCGGACTACGGCAAGTTCGAGATCGAGCCGCTGGAGCCCGGTTTCGGTGTGACGCTGGGCAACTCCCTGCGTCGCGTCCTGCTGTCCTCGCTGCCCGGCGCGGCGGTCACCTCGGTGTCCATCGAGGGCGTGTCCCACGAGTTCTCGGCGATCTCCCACGTCAAGGAGGACGTCACCGAGGTCCTGCTCAACATCAAGGGCATCAACGTCGTCTCCCACGTCGACGAGCCGGTGCACATGACCCTTGACGTTCGCGGTCCCAAGACGGTCACCGCCGGTGACATCGAGACCAGCAGCGACGTCGAGATCCGCAACCCCGAGCTGCACATCTGCACCCTCGACTCGGCCCAGGCGCACCTGCGCATGGAGCTGACCGTCGAGCGTGGCAAGGGCTACGCCACCGCCGAGCGCAACAAGCGCGACGGCCAGCCCATCGGGGTCATCCCCATCGACGCCATCTTCACCCCGGTGCGCAAGGCCAACTTCTCCGTCGAGAAGACCCGCGTCGGCCAGGAGACCGAGTGGGACCGCCTGCTCGTCGAGGTCTGGACCGACGGCACCCTCGCCCCCGTCGAGGCGGTGAGCAAGGCCGCCGAGCTCTACACCCGCCACCTGGAGCTCTTTGTCAGGTTCGGCGACAACCTCTCGGCGCCGCAGCAGCGCCAGCAGCGCGGCAACGACCTGCCGTCGCGGCTCGCCGACGTGCCCGTCGAGGAGCTCGACCTCAGCGTCCGCGCGCTCAACTGCCTCAAGGCCAACGACGTCACCAAGATCGGCCAGCTGGTGGCGATGCGCCAAGAGGAGCTGCTCTCGCTGCGCAACTTCGGCCAGAAGTCGCTGGACGAGATCCGCGAGAAGCTGGTCGAGCGTGGCTTCGTCACCCCCGAGGAGCTGGACGGCCTGTTCCAGCCGGGTCGCTAGGAGCTCGTCGCCAGAGATGCGTCACCGCAAGGCAGGTCGCAAGTTCGGTCGCCCCTCGGACCAGCGGGTCGCGCTGACCCGCGCCCAGGTCACCGCCCTGCTCAAGCACGGGCGCATCACCACCACCGAGGCCAAGGCCAAGGAGCTGCGCCGCTGGGTGGAGCGGGTGATCACCACCGCCAAGCCCGGTGACGTGCACGCCCACCGCCAGGTGGCCCTGTGGGTCAACGACCGCGAGGCCTCGGCGAAGCTGTTCTCCACCTACATGGACCGCTATCGCGACCGTCCCGGTGGGTACACGCGCGTCATGCTCGTGGGCCCGCGCCACGGTGACGGCGCCGAGATGGCGATCATCGAGCTGGTCGAGTAGGGGCGATGTTCCGGCTTGTGTTGGAGTACGACGGCAGCGCGTTCAGCGGTTGGCAGCGCCAGCCGGGGGTGCGCACCGTTGAAGGCGTGCTGCGGGATGCCGTTGCAGCGCTCGGCTTCGAGGTCGAGTCGCTGACTGCTGCGGGTCGCACCGACGCCGGTGCGCATGCGCACGGGCAAGTGGTGGGGCTGACGCTCAGCGACACACCCCGCGCCAGCGGGGGAGTCCCGTACGTGCCGGCGCCAGAGCCACTCCGGCATACGTTGAACGCGCAACTGCCGCCCGATGTCGTCATCGTCGCCGCCAGCAACGCCCCCGCCGACTTCCACGCCAGGAAGGACGCCCTCTCCCGCACCTACCGCTACCTGGTGGTCCCCAGAACCACCCGCCCGGCCGTCGCCCGCCAGTATGCCTGGCAGGTCCGCGGCCCCCTCGACCTGCGCGCCATGCGCCACGCCGCCAAGCTCCTCGAAGGCACCCACGACTTCGCCGCCTTCGGCCGCTCCCCGCGCCCCGGCGGCACCACCACCCGCACCGTGCACTCCGTCAGGGTCCGCCGCATCTCCGGCGCGATCGTGATCGACGTCAGCGCCAACGCCTTCCTCTACGGCATGATGCGCTCCTTCGCCGGAGCCCTCGTCGCCATCGGCGAGCACCGCATGACCACCGCCGAGCTGCACGCGCTGCTCACCACACCGCCAGCACAGAGAGCCCACCTCACCGTCGCGCCCGCCCACGGGCTGCACCAGTGGGCCGTCACCTACCCGGAGACCCGATGAACAGCCAGCTCACCTACCAGCCCCGCGCGGGCAGCGTCCCTGCCACGTGGTACCTGGTCGACGCGCGCGGCCAGACGCTGGGGCGGCTCGCCGTCAACATCGCCCGCGTGCTGCGCGGCAAGCACCGCCCGCAGTTCACCCCGCACCTCAACACCGGCGACCACGTCGTGGTCATCAACGCGCGGGACATCGTGGTCACCGGCCGCAAGCGCACGCTGAAGACCTACGACCGCTACTCGGGCTACCCGGGCGGCCGCCGCGTGCGCACCTTCGACGAGGCGCAGGAGCGCAATCCCGCCTTCCCGCTGCACCACGCCGTCCGCGGCATGCTGCAGCACAACACACTCGGCAACGACATGCTCAAGCGCCTCAAGATCTACGCCGGCGCCGAGCACAAGCACGCGGCCCAGCAGCCGCAGCCGATCCGCTTCGGCGAACTCGGAGAGCTGATCAGTGGCTGAGAGCAACTACTACTACGGGACCGGTCGCCGCAAGACCTCGGTGGCGCGGGTGCGCCTCATCCCGGGTGACGGCGTGCTGCTGATCAACGGCAAGTCGCCGAGCGAGTACTTCGGCCGCCGTGACCTGGAGACCGTGGTCACCCAGCCGCTGCGGGTCACCGAGACGATGGGCAAGTTCGTCGGCAGCGTGAAGGTCGAGGGCGGCGGCATCGCCGGCCAGGCCGGAGCGGTCTGCCACGGCATCGCCCGCGCCCTCGCCTCCGCGGACGGGGAGCTGCGTCCCGCGCTCAAGAAGGCCGGCCTTCTGACTCGCGACCCCCGCGAGAAGGAGCGCAAGAAGTACGGCCTCAAGCGCGCCCGCAAGGCTCCCCAGTACACGAAGCGCTGACGCACTTCGTCGTCTTGCTGTCCGCGCGGTACGCGCGGACGGGGGGGGCGCCCCCCCACGCCATCATTTCGCCGCTGGAGTGCGGCCGAAACGACAGCGTTGCCCCCCGCGCCGCGACTCCGCGGCGGGCTCGGCGTTCGCCTCGCTGATGCGCGAGCGCATCCTGGGTTGCCCTGTCGACGTCCTCGACATGGACACCGCCGTGCAGGCACTCCTCGGCTTCGTGCAGGCGCGCCCGCAACCCCCGGCGCTGATCGTCACCCTCAACCCCGAGATGGTCATGCACGCGCAACGTGACCCGGAGTTCGCGGCCCTGCTCGACCACGCCGCCCTGCTCGTCCCCGACGGCGTCGGCATCGTCAACGCGCTGCGCCGCCGCGGCCACCCGGTGCAGCAGCGGGTCACCGGCATCGACCTGCTCCGCGCCTACGGCCCCCACGCCGCCCGTCTCGGCCACCGCATCGCCCTGTGCGGCGCGGCGCCCGGCGTGGCCGCAAGAGCTGCGGACGAGCTGACCCGCGAGTTCCCCGGCCTCCTGGTGGTCGCCTCCGACTCCGGCGACCCCGGCGACGCGGTGGCCGAGCGCCTGAAGGCAGCGCGTCCCGACGTGGTCTGCGCCGCTTACGGTCACGGCGCCCAGGAGCGCTTCCTCGCCGAGCACCTCACCGCCATCGGCGCCGCCGCGGGCATCGGGGTCGGCGGCGCCCTCGACGTCCTCGCCGGCCGCGTCCGCCGCGCCCCCGGCGCCGTCCAGGCCGCCGGGTTCGAGTGGGCCTGGCGCCTGGCCCGCGAGCCGCGGCGCCTGCGCCGCCAGGCGGTGCTCCCCGTCTACTGGTGGCGCGAGCGCCGCGAGGCCTCCCGGCCGCACTGACCCCCGGCGGCAGCCGGTAGCATCACCCGCCGTGCTCAGCATCGTCGTCCCCGCCTACAACGAGTCGGGACGCCTGCCCGGCAGCCTGCGCCGCATGCGCCAGCACTTCGACGCCCTCGGCGAGGCGTACGAGGTGATCGTCGTCGACGACGGCAGCGGTGACGACACCTACGCGCAGTCGCTCGACCTCGCCGCCGATTGGCCGCAGCTCACCGTGCTGCAGTTCGACCGCAACCGCGGCAAGGGCGCGGCGGTACGCGAGGGCATGCTCCACGCCCGCGGCGAGCACCGCCTCTTCAGCGACGCCGACCTCAGCACCCCGCTCGACGAGCTGCCCCGGCTGCGCGCCAGGCTGCAGGGCCGCACCCAGGTGGCCATCGCCTCGCGCGGCCTCGCCGAGTCGCAGATCGAGGTGCACCAGCAGAAGCGCCGCGAGCTGATGGGCCGCACCTACAACCGCCTGCTCCGCCTCGTGGTGCTGCGCGGCATCCACGACTCGCAGTGCGGCTTCAAGGTGTTCACGGCCGAGGCGGCGGTGGCCTGCTTCGAGCCGCTGCAGACGATGCGCTTCGGCTTCGACGCCGAGGTGCTGGTGCGCGCCAAGGCGCACGGCTGGAAGATCGCCGAGGTGCCGGTGCGCTGGCACCACGTCGAGGCCTCGCGGGTCAACTCGGTGCGCGACTCCTCGCGGATGCTCTGGGACCTGCTCCGGCTGCGCTTCCGCCGCCTGGGCTGATCTGGACCGACCGGGCGGTCAGCAGGCGGGCGCGGACGCGGGATCGGGCGGGGTGTGCGACGGGCCGACGTCGGCGGCGCCCCTGTGCATCACCACCGCGTCGGCGGCGGCGTCGTGGCACTCGGTCACCCAGCCGATCTCCAGGAAGGCGGTGACCTCCTGGGACCTGGTGGGCACGATGGCCACGGTCATGCCGTCCGCCTCCAGCTCGCTGCGCCAACCGGGTCGGATCAGGTGGATGTCCAGGTAGCGCTCCATGCGCGCTGCGCCGAACACCGCCGACTCGCCGTAGATGAACACGGTGCGCTGCGTGGGGAAGCGGTAGGCCAGGTAGCCGCCCCACTCGTAGAGCGAGTAGAGGCGCTCGCCGGGGTGATGCGCAGCGACGTCGTCGGTGGCGGCGACGGGGAAGGACTTCGCCTCGTCGGCGGCGATCGCCGAGGCGCTCGAGATGGGCACGACGTGGGCCACCACAACGACGGCGGCGACCACCACCGCCAGGAGCAGCGCGGGCAGCGCGGGACGCGGCCGCGAGAACGCGGCGACGCGCGGCCGCGAGGCCCACGACGTCCACGCCGCCCAGCCGTAGCGCGCCAGCTGCGGCGCCGCCACCACCGCGAACAGGGCCACGTTGCGCTGCGCCTGCAGCGACATCGCCAGGGTCGCGATGCCCAGCACCACGTCGACCGGGTCGGGACGCCGTCCCGCCACCCAGAGCACCACCAGCAGCACCGCCTCGACCTCGAAGAGGCGCAGCGCGGTCAGGTGGAAGTCGGGCGACATCCACTCGGTGATGCCGCTGGTCAGCGTGGGGTTGGTGAAGGTGTCGAGGATGTAGGGGTAGAGGTGCACGCCGGCGGGGTTGACCAGGGTGGCCACCACCCCCGCAACCAGCGCCAGCAGCAGCGGCCGCAGCCGCGCCGCGGGCTCCGCGCCCGGATGGATGCGCCGCCACACCGCGACGGTCAGCGCCACCAGCAGGACCACGCCGATGCCGTTGACGAACCCCGCGTGCAGGTTGGCCCAGACCAGGAACAGCGGCGGCAGCGCCCACACGGCGCGGGTGGAGCCCTCGCGCCACCGCGCCAGCACCAGCAGGACCAGCGCCGTGCCGAGCAGGGTGATCACCTGGCCGCGGACGCCGAGGAAGGTCCCCGCCACCAGCGCGGAGAGGAGCAGCCCGCCGGCCAGGAACGGCCCGGGCACGCGCAGGCTGCGCGGGATCGCCCGCACCGCCACCACCAGCGCGCATGTCGCCACCAGCCCCATCACCAGCATCGGCAGCCAGGCGCCCACCGAGAACGTCCACGACAGCAGCACCTCGTAGCCCCACTGCTGCCCGACCCAGGGGTTGGGCGCGCCAAGGAAGGTGAACGGCTCCTGGGCGGGGATGCCGTGGGCGCGGATCAGGTCGCCGGCGGCGAGGTGCCACCACACGTCAGGGTCGCGCAGCGCCTGGACGGTGAGCGCCAGCGACACCCCGGCCGCGCCGAGCAGCCACGCCCAGCGCATCGACCGCTGCGAGCGCGTCTCGTCCGCGGTGACCGCGGCGGCAGCCGGGGCGACGGCGGCGGGGGAGGGGACCAGTGTGGCCACGGGGGTCACTGGCTGCCCAGGCCGAGCCGGTCGAGCAGGGCGCATGTGCCGGTGGAGTCTGCCGTGTACGAGGGCTGGGGTGGGAGCTTGGCCTGCAGCGGGCTGCCCGCGGGCACGAAGGCCACCGACTTGGGGTCGCGGTAGACCTCGGTCCAGCGCGGGCTGGCCTGGAGCACCTCGGCGAGCGGGGTGTTGGCGTCGAACAGCACGATGTCGGTGTGGCTGTCGAGCAGGACACGCTCCCAGTTGGGCCGCACCTGCTCGACGTCGCCGTAGGTGTAGAGCAGGCTGTCGCCCATCAGCGCGGCGTCGCCGAAGATGAAGATGCGGTCGCCGTGGGGGACGATGGTGCGGGCCAGGTAGCCGCCCTCGCCGTACTGGTTGAAGACGTTCAGCCCGCCCGGCGCACGGTTCAGCCACCGCGCGCCGCACACCGGGTAGTCGCGCGCGTACGACAGCGAGTCGGCGCGCACCGACGCGGCCACGGCGAGCTGCGAGCCCGCGGCGACGAAGCAGACCAGCCCCACGGCGACGGTCAGCATCACCCCGCGGCGCGCCATCACGCCCACCGCGCGCGCCGCCTCCATGCGGCGGACCACGGTGGGGAACATGCGCCGTCCCACCATGTCGGCCTGCTCGATCCACACCGGCGTCGCCGCCGCGATGAACAGCGCGATGTGGCGCACCGACTGCAGCGCCAGCGCGGTGGTGATCAGCACCAGCACGGCGTCGCGCGGACGGATGCGCCGGGTGATCGCCAGCATCGCCGCCAGGGTGAGCAGCATCAGGCCGAAGGCGCGCACCGCCGCGTCGTGGAAGTCGGGCGAGTGCCACTCCAGGATCATCGACTGCTGCGCGGCCGAGCCCTGGGTCTCGAAGGGGTACAGGTAGATGTGCGGCCCGCTGGGGTTGATCGCCACCACCGCCAGGCAGGCGAGCAGCACGATTGCAAGCGTGCGCAATCGAAGCGGATCGACCTGGGAGCGTCCCAGCTTCCAGAGCACGCCCTCGACGGCGACGATGACGCCGAGGAAGGCGGCGCCGATGATGAAGCCCGAGTGCAGGTTGCTCCACACCAGGAAGATCGGCACCAGCAGCCAGATCGCCCTGCCGCCACGAAGCAGATGCCGCTCGACGAGGAACAGCAGCAGGCAGGTCAGCGCGAAGGTGATCATCTGCGCGCGCGGCCCCCAGACCGGGTAACCCGCGATGGTGGCGAGCAGCAGCCCGAGCCCCGCGGCGACGTATCCCGGCTTGCGCAGCAGCGAGCGCAGCAGCACCAGCAGCAGGCCCAGCCAGGTGGTGATCGAGAGCACGACGACGATCAGCGCCAGCCCGCCGAGCGCGCTCAAACCCGCGAAGAGCACTTCCGTGAGCCACTCGTGCATCGTCCAGTGGTGGCCGACGGCGGTGTAGGTGAACGGGTCGGTCTGCAGCAACGCGTGGTTGTCGAGGATGAGCTGGCCGGTGCGCAGGTGCCACCAGAAGTCCGGGTCACGGATCGAGCTGGTCACGGGCAGTGCGCAGAGCAGCACCACGGCGACCAGGAAGATCCCACCCGGCGTGCTCAGCCGCTGCAGCCGCCGCCGCAGCGTCCCCCCCTCGCCGCTACCAGACAAACGGGATGAGGCGGCGGGTGCGCCGCGCGTACTCGGCGTACTCGGGGAAGGTGCTCGACAGCAGCCGCTCCTCGTAGCCCGCGCGCACCATCTGCATGCCGACGAAGACGAACATCGACAGCGCGGAGATCAGCCCGGGGGCCGCGGCGAGCGCGCCCAGCGCGGCGGTGATCTCGAAGAGGTAGAGCGGGTGGCGGACGACGCGGTACGGCCCGCCGGTGGTCAGCCGCCGCGCCTCGGGGATGATGCTGAGGCTGCGGCGCAGATAGGCGAGCGACCAGATCGCCCCGCTGAAGGACACGATCGAGATCACCACGCTGACCCCGCCGGTGAACGGCGGCAGCCCGTAGAGCACCGGGCCGGTGCCCAGGAAGGTGCCGACCAGGAGCTGCATCAGCGTCCCGGTGAAGGCGGCGAAGCGCACCACGAGGCGGCCGTCGCGGGCCTTGGGCTGGGGGCGGGTGAGGTAGAGCCCGGCGGGGATGGCGCAGAACGCCGTGTAGAGCAGCGGCGAGACCACCTTGTCGGCGATGCGCGTGGCCCCCGCGCCGGCGGGCATGGTGCTCAGCGCGCTGACCACGCGGGTGAGCTGGAGCGCGCCCATCAGCCCGAAGAGCACGCCGGGGACGGCGCGCCCGAAGGCCAGCCAGCGCAGCCCCGCCCAGTACTCGGGGGAGAAGCGGCGGCGGTTCGGGGTGGTGGGACGGGCCGCGACGGCGGCAGCCACGCGGGTCCTCCGGGCGGCCTGGGGAGTGCCGACTGCCATGCGCTAGAGTGTACGGGCGCCCCCTGGCGCGGCCTGTCGCGTCATTCCCCTGTGACCCTCCTTTGACCATCCCGAAGGGCACCGCGCCAGCGGCCGAGTCGCGATCGCATCCCGGCTCCGCCGCGCTTGCATCCGTCCGCTTCCTCGTCTCCGAGCGCATCGCCGACCTGGACGACGGTCTGGCGCGCCTGGAGCAGCGCACCGCCGAGACCGAGTCGCAGCGCGGCGAGCTGCGTGACCGGCTGGAGGGCGCCGAGGTGATCCGCCGCCACGTGCTCAACAACTTCCAGCACCTGCGGCCCGCCGAGGTGGACGAGGCCTTCCAGACGGCGCTGACCCTGCGCGTCGACCTGGCCACCGTCGAGGAGCGCTTCCGCGAGCTGGGCGCCCGGCTCAGCGACGTGCGCGGCGAGCTGGAGCTGCTCCGCAACCTCGCCCGCAGCCTGGACGACGCCGGCGCGGGCGAGGACGCCGAGGCCACCACCGCGGCCGAGGGCGCCTCGCGCTTCCGCAGCGCCTCGCGGCAGGTGTTCCAGATCATCGAGGAGGAGCGCATGCGGATCGCGCGCGACATGCACGACGGTCCGGCGCAGTCGATGGCCAACCTGGTGCTCCAGGCCGAGGTGCTGGAGAAATTGCTGCTCAAGGATCCGGCGGCGATGGTCAGCGAGCTGATCGACTTCAAGTCGGTGGTGCGCGAGGCGCTCGATGAGACGCGGCGGCTGATCTTCGACCTGCGGCCGATGACCCTCGACGACCTCGGCCTGGTGCCGACGCTGCGCCGCTTCATCAAGGAGTTCGGCGACAAGAGCGGCATCGTGGCCCGCTTCCACCTGGTCGGCGAGGAGCGCCGCCTGCCCGGCAACTACGAGGCGGTGCTCTTCCGCATTGTCCAGGAGGCGCTGGCCAACGTGCGCAAGCACGCGGGCGCGCGCGGTGTCGACGTGACCCTGACGTTGCAGTCGCACCGCGCGGTCGCGGTGGTCAAGGACGATGGTGAGGGTTTCGACGTCAACGCCACCGAGGCGCGACAGGGGCGCACCCGCAACCTGGGGCTGATCTCCATGCGCGAGCGCGCCGACCTGGAGAAGGGCGCCCTGGAGATCCGCTCGCAGATCGGCAAGGGCACCGAGGTTCGGGTCAGCTTCGACTTTTAGATGGCGACGCTGTCAGCCGCACGGTAACTCCCCGTCACAAGGTGTTACCGCTACTTGTCACGCAGGCCACAGGGAAAGCCTGAGGCCGCCTCCATACTCGGCTGCGACCCCGGTGGGCACGACGCCCTCCAGGGACTCCGACAAAAGGAGGTGAACCCCCAGATGCTGAGCAACCTTTACCTTCGGCTTCGCGAGCTCATGGCTCGTGCCCAGGAGCGCGAGGAAGGCCAGGGCATGGTCGAGTACGCGCTGATCCTGGTCCTCATCGCTGTTGTCGTCATCGTCATCCTCACGGTTGTCGGCAAGCAGGTCAACAACGTCTTCTCGAACATCAGCAACGGCCTCAACCAGTAGGCCCGCGCCTCAACAACCCCAAGCACACACACGCAATTCGAGAGGGGAGTCGCCGCACGTTCTGGCGGCTCCCCTCTTCTTCTAGGAGGAATCCCCAGGTGGCCACCGAGGTCAAGCAGAGAAACAACCGCATCATCATGGTGGTTCTGGGCCTGGTGCTCGCGGCGGCCGCCTTCGGACTCAGCCTGTATGTGTCCAAGAGCGGCAGCACCGGCACCGGCTCGGGCACCGGGCAGCAGGTCGGCGTGGTCGTCGCCAAGGCCGACATCCCCCAGGGCACGCAGCTCACCGCCGACATGCTCACCACCAAGCCATACGCCGCCGACTCCGCGCCCGCCGGTGCGGTCGGCGATCCCAACGTGCTGGCCGGCAAGTTCCTGTCGGTCGCGGTGACCATGAACACCCCGGTCACCCCCGCGCTGCTGGTCAACGACGCCGCTTCGGCGAAGACCGCGGCGCTCAGCCAGACGCCGCTCGACATCCACGCCGGCAACGTCGCCCTGGCCGTGCCAGTTGGTGGCGCAGGTGGCGGAAACTCGCCCGAGCTGCAGACCTTCGGACTGTACATCCAGCCCGAGGATCGCTTCGATGTCATCGTCGACGACGGCACCGGACACGTGCGCTACGCCTTCCAGGACATCCGCGTCCTCAAGGTCGGCGCCTACTCGGCGACCGGCAACGGCGCCGCCACCGTGCTGGTGGTGGAGATGTCCCGCGCGGAGGCCGAGGCGATGTCCTTCCTGCTGGAGCGCAGCGGCCAGCCCGGCTCGCCCACCGTGGTCAAGTACGTGCTGCGTCCCAACCCCAAGGCGAGCCCCGGGCCGACCCCGAGCTACATCGACACCGCGCCCTTCAACCCGCCCGGAAAGCAGGACAGCCCCGTCTCTTCGCAGTCCTTCAACCAGCTCTTCCCGGCACACTGATCGGGCGTAGGATAGGTCGCTCCGACTGACCCGCCCCCCATAGAAAAGAAGAGCCTGCGCATGATTCGCGTCCTGATCGTCGACGACATCCCGAGCACCCTCGAGAACCTGCAGAAGCTGCTCAGCTTCGAGGACGACATCGAGGTTTGCGGCACCGCCGCGGACGGGAAGAAGGCCATCGACGAAACCCGCCGGTTGCAACCCGACGTGGTGCTGATGGACGTCAACATGCCCGTGCTCGACGGGATCCAGGCAACTGAGGTCCTCGCCCAGGAAGTCCCCGGCTCGCCCGTCATCATCATGTCGGTGCAGGGTGAGCGGGACTACCTGCGGCGGGCGATGCAGGCCGGGGCCCGTGAGTTCCTGATCAAGCCCTTCTCCGGCGACGAGCTGATCGCCTCGATCCGTCGAGTGCACCAGCTGGAGCAGAAGAAGGAGTCGTACCTGGCCAAGGCGCCGGCCGCACAGGCCGGCGCTGCCGCCACTCCGCGCAACGAGCGCGGCGAGATGTTCGTCGTCTTCAGCGGCAAGGGCGGCATCGGCAAGTCGGTGCTGTCCGCCAACCTCGCCGTGGCGCTGGCGATGGAGACCGGCGCGCGCGTCGCGCTGGTCGACCTCGACCTCCAGTTCGGCGACGTCGGCGTGCTGCTCAACCTCGACCACTCGCGCAGCATCACCGACCTCACCGACGCACCGGGACACATCGACCCCGAGTTCGTGCAGGACGTGCTCGCCAGCGGGCCCGAGGGCGTCAAGGTGCTGCTGGCGCCGATCAGCCCCGAGCTGGCCGACCTGGTCACCGCCGAGCACCTGCGCGCGATCATGGAGGAGCTGCGCCGCAGCTTCGACTTCATCGTCGTCGACACCGCGTCGCACCTCACCGAGCTGAACCTCGAGATGATCGAGCAGGCGTCGCGGGTGATCGTGATGAGCGCGCTCACCATCCCCGCCATCAAGGACACCAAGCTGACCCTCAAGGTGCTCGACTCACTGAGCCTCGACCCCGAGCGCATCCTGCTGCTGCTCAACCGCAGCGACGCGCACAGCGACTTCAACAAGGAGGCGGTGGAGCAGAACCTGCGCTTCCCCATCTCCCTGCAGCTGCCGCACGACCCCAAGATCGTCGCCGCCTCGGTCAACCGCGGCGCGCCCTTCGTGTCGACCAACCCCGAGGTGGAGATCAGCCGCTCCGTGCGCGAGCTGGTGTCGCGCCTGGTGCCGCTGGAGCAGGCCGGGCAGCCCGTGCTCGCCGGCGCCGGCGGCGACCGCAAGCGAGGCAAGCGCTTCGGGTTCGGCAGGGGATAGGCCGCCATGTCGCTCCTCGACCGCGTCCAGCAGCGCCGCACCGGTGACGAGTCGCCGGGCTTCGGCGCGCAGTCGCGCCCCGTGGCGCCCGCGGCGCCCAGCGCGCCCGCACCCGCAGCGCCCGCGCCCAACGGCGCCGCCACCGCGGTTGTGGACGGTCCTGGCCAGAACCGGGGAGCCTCGCCGCTGCTCAACCGCACCGGCCTCGGCCAGCGCGCCAGCCTGAGCAAGTCGAGCGCCCTCCAGGAGCGCTACGACACGCTGCGCGGGCGGGTGCACTCGCGCCTCGTCGAGGAAATGGTCGGCGCCGACAACGCCGAGCACGACACCGTGGTCGCCAAGATCGGCGAGCTTGTCAGCGAGGTCGCCGTCGAGATGGCGCTGACCATCAGCCGCCAGGACAAGCAGCGCCTCGTCGACCACCTGGTCAACGACGTGCTCGGTCTCGGCCCGCTGGAGCAGCTCCTCGCCGACCCCGACGTCACCGAGGTGATGATCAACGGGCCCAAGAACATCTACGTCGAGCAGCGGGGCCGCATCACCCGCAGCGCGGTGACCTTCGAGAGCACCGACCAGCTCATGCAGGTCATCGACCGCATCGTCAGCAGCATCGGCCGCCGCGTCGACGAGTCGTCGCCGATGGTCGACGCCCGGCTCAAGGACGGCTCGCGCGTCAACGTGATCATCCCGCCGCTGGCGCTGACCGGCCCCACCGTCACCATCCGCAAGTTCTCCAAGGACCCGCTGCAGATCTCCGACCTGCTCAAGTACGGGTCGGTGACCCAGGACATGGTCGACTTCCTGCACTCCTGCGTGGCGGCGCGCATGAACGTGGTGGTCTCCGGCGGCACCGGCTCGGGAAAGACGACCACGCTGAACATCCTCAGCGGCTTCATCCCCAACGACGAGCGCATCGTCACCATCGAGGACGCCGCCGAGCTGCAGCTCCGCCAGGAGCACGTGGTGACCCTGGAGACGCGCCCCGCCAACGTCGAGGGCCGCGGCCGCATCGCCATCCGCGAGCTGGTCATCAACTCGCTGCGCATGCGGCCCGACCGCATCGTCGTCGGTGAGTGCCGCGGCGGTGAGGCGCTGGACATGCTCCAGGCCATGAACACCGGCCACGACGGCTCGCTGACCACCGTCCACGCCAACTCGCCGCACGACGCATTGAGCCGCCTGGAGACGATGGTGCTGATGGCCGGAGCCGAGCTCCCGTCACGGGCGATTCGCGAGCAGATCAGCTCCGCGATCAACATCATCGTGCAGCAGTCGCGCCTTCGTGACGGTACTCGCAAGGTGGTCAGCATCGCCGAGGTGCTCGGCTACGATGGCGAGCGCGTCCAGCTCCAGGACATCTTCGTCTTCAAGCAGACCGGTGTCGACGGCGACGGACACGTGCTCGGGCAGCTGACGCCCACCGGCGTCATCCCCCAATGCCTCGAACACCTCGCCGCTTCCGGCGAGGGATTGGACGTTTCGATCTTCACACCGCACAGGACCGCGGTGTCAGGAGGTGAAGGCTGATGACTGGACAGGCCCTGGTAGGGCTCGACATCTCGGGCGGACCGCAGATCGGTTCGTTCTCGATGATCTCGCTCGTGCTCGGCGCCGTCGCGGCGCTGGCGGTCCTGCTCGTCGTCTTCGCCCTGCTCGGCCACGGCGGTGGTGAGAAGGACGAGGTCGCCCGCCGCCTGGAACGCTATGCAGAGTTCGGCGACCGCGGCGGTGACACGAGCGGCCCGGCCGTCAAGAAGAGCCTGCGCGACGTCTTCGGCAGCGCCACCGACTCGCTGAACCAGGTGATGGCGCGCTCCTCGCGCACCGGCAAGCTGGCCGAGAGCCTGGCCCGCGCCGACCTCAAGCTGAAGACCTCGGAGTGGGTGCTCGGCGTCGCCGGCGCCGGCGTGGTCCTCGGCCTGCTGCTGTGGCTGCGCTTCCAGAACCCGGTGTTCGTCCTCGTCGGCCCGCCGGCGACCTGGATCATCAGCGGCGTGGTGCTGCGCGTGCTGCAGAGCAAGCGCACCCGCGCCTTCGACAAGCAGCTCGGCGACACCCTGACGCTGCTGAGCAACGCGCTCAAGGCCGGCTACTCGTTCGCCCAGGCGGTCAACACGGTCAGCAAGTCGGCCTCGCCGCCGATCGCCGACGAGTTCGCCCGGGCCACCCGCGAGATGGCGCTGGGCATCAGCGTCGACGACGCGCTCAACCACATGGTCAAGCGCAACAACTCCGAGGACTTCGACCTGATGGTCACCGCCGTGCAGATCCACCGCGTGGTCGGCGGCAACCTCGCCGAGATCCTCGACACGATCGCCCACACCATCCGCGAGCGGGTGCGCATCAAGGGTGAGATCCGCACCCTGACCGCGCAGGCGCGCGCCTCGGGCTGGATCATCACCCTGCTGCCGATCGGCCTCGCCGGCGGGCTCGAGGTGATCTCCCCCGACTACTTCAACCCGATGTTCAGCCACACCCTCGGCATCGTGATGCTGGCCATGGCCGGTTTCTCGATGCTGGTCGGGTTCGCAATCATCCAGAAGATCGTCAAGATCGAGGTGTGACGGTGTCGCCGATCAGTATCATCCTCGCCCTCTGCGTCGCCTTCGGCGTCATCCTGATCTTTCAGGGTCTGTCGCGCCCGCAGGTCGACCTGCTCGAGTCGCGCCTCGCCCAGTTCGGTGATCGCGACCTGACCCTCGACGAGATGGAGATGACGCTGCCGCTGGCAGACCGCATCTTCCGTCCCATCTTCGAGAAGATGGCCAGGGCGCTGACCTCGCACACGCCGGCCAACCAGCAGCAGGCGCTGCTCGACAAGATCAACCTGGCGGGACGTCCCTACGGCCTCACCGTCGGCGGCTTCCTCACCCTGCAGATCCTCGCCCTGGTGGTTTTCTCGGTGCTCGGCTACGCGCTGGCCGCCTTCATGAACCAGGGCCAGATGTTCAACATCCTCGGCCCGGTGGTCGGCGGTGTGCTCGGCTACCTGATCCCGCAGTCGATGCTGAGCCGCAAGATCCGCGCGCGTCAGAAGGACATCCTGCTCTCGCTGCCCAACGCGCTCGACCTGCTCACCATCAGTGTCGAGGCCGGCCTCGGCTTCGACGCCGCCATCGCCCGGGTCACCGAGAAGTACCACAACACGCTGGCCCAGGAGTTCACCCGGGTGCTCAACGAGGTTCGCCTCGGCCGCCCGCGCATGGAAGCCCTCGACGACATGGGCAAGCGCAACAAGGTCGACGACCTCAACAACTTCGTGCAGGCGATCATCCAGTCCGAGCAGCTCGGCGTCGGCATCGCCAACGTGCTGCGCATCCAGTCCGAGGAGATGCGCCGCCGCCGCCGGCAGCGCGCCGAGGAGCAGGG
>Ga0210400_10000817_pt1 | contig 32758 bp, 31 predicted proteins | sample IncBWH26MmetaG_FD_155456 | JGI IMG/M metagenome (GOLD analysis project Ga0210400, IMG submission 155456) | Forest soil microbial communities from Barre Woods Harvard Forest LTER site, Petersham, Massachusetts, United States - Inc-BW-H-26-M | ecosystem: Environmental > Terrestrial > Soil >... | reverse complement strand
CGTTCGCGTCCAGCCCGAAATATGCAATACTGCCGGTCGGGCGCTGCCCGAGGCAGCAACTCAAGCTGCTCCGGCTCCGCTAAAGGTTCGAGTTGTTGTTGCTCTGCCATTCGCTTCTCAACCCACTAGCTTCTGCACTGCGCCGATGAGTTCTTCGCTGGTGAAGGGTTTGGTTACGTATCCGTCCGCTCCCTGTTTTGTGGCCCAGAACTTATCGCTTTCGCCATTCTTGGAGCTGACCAGAATCACCGGAATGCGCGCATATTCGGTGTTGCCTTTCAGTTCCCTGCAAGCCTGGAATCCATTGCGCTGGGGCATGACCACATCCATGAGGATGAGGCTGGGCCGCTCCATGTCAATCATCTGCTCAATGCGCAGCGGATCGTGGATCGCCACGGAGAAGTACCCTCCTTTATCCAAAACAGCCTGCATCAGCCTGACTTCCGCCGGTGAATCGTCAACAATGAGAATCTTTTTCAAGCGGACAAACCTCTGCGCAAGAGAAATCCGTAAAAATACAGTGCAATTGCGCAACCAAGTCAGTTAATTGATAAGGCACTGGATCAGGATGGTTAAGCTACTGAAATTAAAAGGATTAAAGAATTACCGTCGGGGTGCGGACCAAACCCCTATGAGGCTGAGACGGTCATGTGAGACAGTTTTGGCGTCTCATCCTGAGACTGTTTCTCAGCAACTTGTATTTCTGCCGCCAGGGAGGAAAAGCGCTGCATGATCTCATGCATCTGCAAAGTCATGGTGTGGATGGTTTCGAGTTGATCGCGAGCCACCTCGCCCAGATTGCCGCCATCGAGCAATAACAACTCAGCGTTCCCCAAGGCCGAGGTGAGGAGGTTGTTGAAATCATGCCGGGTATCGAGCATGTAGCGTCCTAACGCGGCATGACCGGCATTGGCAGCCGCCGAGTGTTCGGCCTTGCGGACCCTGGATGTCAGTTCAACGCGCTTCAGGCACTCGGTAGCCACCAACACAACAGACTCCAGCCAGCATTCGTGCCGTTGCAGCGCCAGCAGGCGCGGATATTCGGTCTTTATCGCTTGCAGTTGATGCGTGCTCTCCAGAATGCAAATGACCGGATGAGATGCGGTATCGATGCTCTTCAGCACCGCGGGCAGCCGTCCATTCCGCACCGGCCCCAGAATGGCGACATCAAAGTTACCGGAGGCACCATTTAATCGCTCCGTGCTTATGACGGTAAACCCCGGCACCGTACGCTCAAGCTGCCAGCGGCCTATCAGGTCGCGTGGGAACGACGCGTCATCGGCAACAATCAATACCACCGGGGACTCATACACTGGATCTCCATCACTTACGAAGTTTTTCGCCTTCTTCCATCAAGCTCAAGAGGCGTTTGGTGGTAGCGGCCAGGTTCACCGCCGCGTCGATGTTCTTTGCTTCTTTGGCCCTGGCCACGTGCTCTCTCATCTCGTCAACGGCGCGGGTAGCTATCTCCAGCGCGGCGCTCACATCCGTGGGCTCCTGTTTCTTGTGCCGCTCAACACAAACGTGCAGGATGGTGCGTGCCGCAACCGCCCGCTGTAGCCCCGCCGTAAGTTCGCCTCGCGCGCCCGTAAATGCCTCGGCTTCCCAGGTAGCAATCAATAACTTGCAGCCCGCCAGAACAATGGTCCGCACACCAGGGCTCTTCTGGGGCGGCGCACCCAGAAGTTGCTGCGTGATGTCCGTTACGCACTGTTCCAGGTAGTCAAGTTCTTGAAGCTCAGTCTCGGCTGCGTACCGGCTCACGACGCTTGCCGTTGTCTCTGCCTCAGCAGCCGGCGGCGTAGCGACAGGCGCGCTCTGCTTCGGTTGCGCCATTGGGCTATCGCCACCTGGTTTATCGGGACCGGCTTTAGCGTTATCCCTGGCGAACTCACCCGCAGTGCTGCCCATGGCGGCTACATCTTTGTGCTTTTGTATGTCGATGGGAATAACCTGGGCTGTGGCGCTCAGCTTATGCTCTTCTTCAGCCTGTTGATTGGCTGGTTCCACCGCGAACTCTTGCGGCAAATCGCGATCCGCCTCGTTCGCTTCCTCGGCTCTTTCAGCGTTATCAGCTTCGGGCTGGAGGGGTGTTACGGTTTCGTGCTGGGGTTCCGCTATCACTGGCGATTGCTCCGTGGCTGGAGGAACCGCCGTTCCCTTCACTTCCGCCTGCGGCGACGCTGTCTTTGCTTCCGCTTCTTTGCTTTGTTTGCTTACATCCTGCAATGCCTTTTCCAGCAAATGCCTCAGCTGGATCAGTTGCAGAAAGGAAGACCCACCCGAATAAGGAGCACGGAAGGGGGTTTTCCACTGATGAACGAGATGCCGAATCTGCTCCAGCGATTCGCGGCCGCTCAAGCCCGCTTCGCTGCAGTCCACCGCCGAGAACCCAAGTTGTTCCAACTGGTTGATGGAATTCCGTATGGCATGCAAGTCCAGATGCATGGCCCGGAAAAACGCCCGGCGCGCCAGGAAATTAAACCGGGTAAAAGCAATGAGACAGGTGCTTTCAAAATACTCTTTCCCGGCTTCCAGCTTTAGCTCGCGCGCTTCAACCAAGGCCCCGGAATCCTGGAGGTGCTCCAGGCTCTGGCACTGATTGAGCTGCTCCAATCGGACATCCAACTCCTTCACCCACACGGGGAAGTTCGCCGGCACCGAGCCCAACACCGGCGTAAGCACGCGGCCCACTTCGTCGAGGGTAATTTGCCGTTCGTAAAGACCATGAGGAGCACAGTGCGCAAAATATTGGACGAGCAGGAAGTCAACCTTGTCGCGGTCAATTTCGCTGCGTTGCGGCTTGGCCATGTGGCGATGAATCAGCTCGCGCAGGTTCTCTTCCGTCTGGAGATTCGTGCTTTGCAGCAGCTGGCGCAGCTGCCAAACCTGGACATGGCTATCCATCTCGTCAAACCAGTGGCGCACGCGTTCAATGACTTCCGGCTCAGACCGGTCAACGGGATATTCCAGGTCGCGGCACAGAGGCACGCCTATCTCGAAGGTCCGGTCGAGTTCAGCATAGATGGTGTAGAGACGACGCGCAGTGCGCCAGAACGCCGCAATCTCGCCCAGGTTGAGCGTAGCTAAAGTCATCTCTTGATGATCCAGTTGGTCACGTCTTTAAGAAAACGAGCCGCTACGGCAGTGTTTCCACGGTGAAACTGCATAGCGACAATCTGGGCCTCGGTGTCCAGGGACCCGTCAGAATTCTCCAGCCGGATTTTATCTTCAAAATCCAACGGAAGACCTGAAGCAAACAGTACCTCCTGCGGGGTACCGAATTGAATTACGGCGTTCTCCGCAGGAACAGCCCCTCCATGGGCGGCCATGCGGGTCACACGTACCGGAATACGCACAGGAACGGCTTCCGGGAAAAAACGTGCGAGCCTCGCCACACACGACTCATCCGCAGATAAAGACGCAACAGTCTGCTTCACCACTGAAATACCTCACCCAACACCCCGCCTGGGGTTGCGTCTTCACGACCCGCCCCGGGGAAAAAACCTGAGGCGCTGCGAAGGCGTGAAGATTAGCAGATTGTGTAGTGCAAAAGCACAGCCAAAAGAAAACCCAAGGTAAGCTGTTGATTTTAAACACTATTAGACTTTCTCAAGACCATGAATCCACAGGCGCCTGTCTCAGGATGAAACAGCTTGTCTCATGAAGTTGGTTTGAGCGTTCACATCGCATTTTCGCATCAATTCGCACCGCGACCAAGCTGCGTCCAGAGATAGCTTCTAAGCTCCTGAAAATGTTCGTGATAGTGCTCGTTAAGGACTCCAAAGATCGCTATGCCGAGTAGCCATAGAGTAGCCATGGAGTATCCAAAACAAGGGGGTTATCGGATCAGCAACGGCAGTTGGGCCGGCACACTCACAGACCGGTGGCCAGCCCTTCTCTCATATCTCAGTTGTCAAAGATCCTTTTCCGCAATCCCTGGGGATTGGCAGGCGAATCCAACCGCTTCTCTCGCAAGCGAGGGATCAGCTCAAAAATTCATCATTTATCCGTGACATCGTGACAAGCCGCATATTTATTGGGCTTGCGCGGCACGGATGCGAAGGTTGTCAGCCTTCGACTTACACATGGTTGTGAAGGCTCTGGTGAACGGTACTCTGCCCAGGCGCTTTTTATCGCGTCTTTGGCAATGGTAGCCAGAGTTGATCTACGACAGCAACATTACGGGGTAAATTCGTTTAATGGCTTTGTCGAAAAAAGTAGAGGAAAAACTTAAGGCTGTCAGAACCTTGTAGCTAATGGCAAAACGCAAGGTCCCTCCGATCTACCCGCGCTGGCGCGCGAGTAGACCCTCGGGATGACGAGTTGGTTTTTTGACATTTTCATGAATAATCCGGGTTCCGGGGCTTGGCTTTATCGTTCTGTACGCTACCCGAAATCCTAAGTGAAACGTATTGGAAGTGAACCGTATTGGGCTTTGATTTCTCGTTTCGCGGGCGACCTCAAATTCCTTTTCCTTCCATGGACCTTATTGAGAGTAGCCCCAATACAGTGCGCCTGAGTTTTTCTCAGGCTCCCGTGGCGAACTGCACATGCATCGGGTCCGGTGTCGGAAAGTGCCTTCCATCGCTCCAGCCGTGGGTCTTCCAGATGTCATACCACCAATCAGGAAGAGTCCGGGTGAGAGGCTTCCTGCGTGGGTTATGTCCGGCATCCCAATCAATGGCAATACCATATGCATGCAGGGAGAGCTGGTGGCCTCCGGTGATCGGGCGGAAATTAAAACCGCCGGAGTGCTGGTCTAACCGACGCTCGTGGAGCCACGCACGGATCGCATCGTCGGTTGCTCCGTCCCCGATTTGTTTCTTTGCGACATTCCACACGTCAGCCATGACTGCGACGAAAGTGTCTTTCAATAAGTGATGCATGGCTATCCCAGACACGGGTTTAAGGCCGGTATGGTCCTGGTAAAAGAGCCGCCAACCCTCAGGAGGAGCAATTTTCTGGATGTTGACGGCCTCCCAGGCTGCGTTCAGAGCGCCGTTTGAGTTCGCTGGATTTCCAAACATCGCTTCGATTTCGGGTCGGCCGTTGGGAGTTGTCATGTCTCGTCCTTTCTATATGGTTAGTGACTCAGGGCTCGCAATCGTTACACATTTCCTGGCCTACTCCACACGCGCTGGAGTGATCGCACAGATTACCGATCTGAAATCAGATACTTACGATTGGGCGGATTGGATCATGGACGAAAGACGAAGTGCAATTGCGGTTCCCCGACGTTCCTGATTTGTCAGCAACTCGAAGCTACTGTTTGTTGCCCCGGCCGAGCTAAAGATGATGAGAGAATGTGAAGGTCAACATGCCAGTGATTTGCCTCACAACTAACATTCGAGCGCCAATCGACCAGTGCTTTGACCTGGCCCGCAGTATCGAGATTCATCTTCGCTCGACCGCACAAACGCATGAGAAGGCAGTCGGTCGCGTCACTCGAGGACTGATTGGCCTCAACGACGAGGTGACTTGGGAGGCCACCCACTTCTGCATACGGCAGCGGCTCACAAGTCGTATTACGATCTGGGACCGCCCCAACCATTTTAGAGACTCGCTGGTGCATGGCGCTTTTAAGAGCTTTGATCACGACCACTTTTTCGAGCACGATCATGGCGTGACAACGATGAACGATCGCTTTGAATACAGGTCGCCACTAGGCCCCTTGGGCAGGTTGGCGGACGTCCTTTTTCTCAAACGCTACATGGAGCGTCTTCTTCGAACAAGAGCTGAAGTGATTCGATTGGCCGCCGAAGCAAGTGAGATTCCCTAACACTGAGACTTTCTTGCGCGCCAAGTCTTCCACATGGTGCCAACCCTTTGGCTGCTCGCAAAACAGCGCTTCGGCTCGCAAGTGAATTGCGAGCAGGTTGCCTGACTTTTTTACTCCGGGACGCCACAAGCGGCGTTCCTGAATGTTTATCATTACCTGTGGTTTCTGGAAAACTGCCAAACCGTAATTTGAGCATCGCAAGGAGGAACGGATGTTGAAGATAATTGTTATTGCAGCGGTTGTTCTGCTGGCCGCTCTTTTGGCCTATGCCGCTACAAAACCCGGCGCTTTCCGTGTGGAGCGCGCAACCAGCATCAAAGCTCCGCAAGAGAGGATCTTTGCGCTCATCAACGATTTTCACCGTTGGGATTCGTGGTCTCCCTGGGAGAAGCTGGATCCAGCAATGAAGAGGACCCATGGTGGTGCAACAAGCGGCAAGGGCGCCGTATACGAGTGGGAAGGAAACGGTAAAGTCGGTGCGGGGCGCATGGAGATTACCGATACATCTCCATCTTCCAAGGTCACTATCAAGTTGGATTTCATCAAGCCATTTGAAGGCCACAACGTCGCCGAGTTCGCTCTGGACCCCAAAGGCGACTCCACCAACGTCACATGGGCCATGCACGGCCCCAATCGCTACATTGGGAAGGTAATGAGCGTGTTTATCAACATGGACCGGATGATCGGCAAGGACTTCGAGACCGGTCTTGCCAACCTGAAGACGATCGCTGAACAGTGAGACCAAGCTCATGGTCTGGAAGCAAAGACTTTCAGGATGATAGCGCAGGCTTGTTAAGATAAAGCAGGCGACCATTTTTCATGCCGCTTGGGAGTTCTGATACATGAGGTCATAGTGCATGTGCAGGAATATCAAAACGCTTTTCAACTTCGATCCGCCTGTCACTGACGAAGAGGTTCGAGCTGCTTCGCTCCAGTTCGTGCGGAAAATCACCGGGTTTAACAAACCCTCGAAAGCAAACGAAGACTCGTTCCTGGCTGCGGTGGATGAAATCGCAGGAATTTCGAATCGCCTTCTCCGCTCGCTCGAAACCAACGCGCCGCCGAAGAACCGGGAAGAAGAGGCCGCAAAAGCCAAGGCCCGCGCCGCCGAAAGATTCGGTGCGTAAGCCCAGGGGGGCAGGCCTGGACCGCGCTATGGCACCTCCAATGGAAATAAACAGTAAGGGAGAGGAGCGGCTTCAGAATGTGAGGTGTTTCAACTCTCGGACCCCGGTCCGCAGTGAGTCGACACAGTGTTGCGGTGGCTCATCACTTGATTGAGTCCACTGAAAAAGAGTTTCCGCTGCTGGAGAAATCAGCTTGTTCCAATCATCCCTCTTTTTGTAATCGGTTGCTTCATCCACTGCGTGCCCATTCAGGCAACGAATCCAGGTCTCGACATTGCGCTTTGGAACGAGCCGCGCTATTTGCTCAGTATGTTCATCCACAGCTTGTTTTTCACTATCCTTCAATGCCTGATCGAGCTGTCTCATCCTTTCCTGGACCGTAGTTGTATCGGAGTCAATTACCACGATCAATTTGGTCTGGGCGTGTCGGCTGCGATATACGCTTACTTCTTTGACAAATGTTTTCCGCACCCAATTCTCAGCGCTCCCCACACCCGATGGAGAGCGATAGATCCTTATCTCATGTTCTCTCCTCCCGCGCCTTTTGAGATATCTGTGGACAAGCATTTTGTGATGGTCGTCTTCTAGAACAACTATTACCAGGCAGGATGGTCTACTCATCCTCCCATCCCCGTGCGATCAATTCTGATGGCTGTAAGTTTCCATCCGGATCGGCCTTGAATTTCTGTGTCCGAACGTGACCATTTTCTTCGCGAAAAAAGCGCAATCCGTATTCTGTAGCCCATTGATTTAGAATTTCCGGGTGATGAGAAATGAGGATGAGTTGTCCATCATGATCCTCGACTGCCTCCTCCGCCGCCAGCAGCCATGGCTGTATTTCGCGTAACGCTATAAAGTTGTCTGGCTCATCAATGAAAACTGTGTGCCCCCTGGCTATCAGGAAATGAAGGACCATATATAAAGCGATTAAGCAACGTTGGCCTTCGGAAAGCTCTGATAGCGAATAATTCACGCTTTTCTTTGCGGAGACCATAAAATCAGCTCGAAGTTTGTTTACACCATCTTCTTCGGGAGAAAATCTCAGAGCTTGAAATCCATCTAACGCTTCCTTCATGGAATCCGTGAATCTCACGGTTTCACCGGGATACGCTAGTGCCAAATGGCGGTACCAACCCGCGAGGTTTTCGAGTTCGTCGTCGGGCTGTCTTTCTTCGCGGTCCGCACTCTCATTCATCGCGCTGGGATATTCATCGATGCGGAAACAATGGACAGATTCCAGCCATTCAACAAAACGGCGGACATGGGAGTTGCTCAACTGCGACAGGTGCAATGTGGATTTCGTGGTTTCCATTGGTACGGCTGTCGACTGATTGCTGTTATTTGGAAAAAAATGTACCTCCCCGTTCGCCAATTCAAATACAGAGACGCCAGAGACTTTCAGGCTTTCTAGATTGACTGACAGCTGCCTGGTTTCCGGCGCAAATCGGATCTCGACCCGATATTCATATTTCTTGCGATCCAAGAGGGCTTCGATTTCCACAACCTGGAGAGGACGGTCCTGCCAACGGGTACGCGTGGATTGCGTGAACGGATTTTCAGTCCCCTCCACAAACTGCTTGAGATAACGAATAGCATCGAGCAACGACGACTTGCCACTACCGTTTGCTCCAAGTAGCAACTGCTTTCTCTCCGGTCTGTACTCGAAGTTGACGAAGCTCCGGAAGTTGTCGATGTATACCCGAGTCAGCATAGTTACATATTATACGGAGAACATCATCGTGGTAGCCCCGGAATCAGGTCACCAGCTGATCACCAGCCACAAACAGGATTGCCCTGTTTAGGTAAGGATATTCTTGCGATGCCTCATTTGGACCGATTCCGCCTACTTGGGCATTGCAGATGAGTTATGCCCTCGGAAATCAAGCTGCTACTTCCGGGTTTCACTCTCCTTCTGGTAAGACCCGCTGAGCGTCCCTTTGCTCTTGGCGATGGGCAACAGAGTCGGGTAGAACTGGACAAAGGTAGTGTCCACAGCCGCGTGCGCGGCGTGGCATGTGTAGCAATCGGCGGAGAACGGAAACATTTTGCCGGTCTTGCCTTCATCAAAGCCGAAGAAAGCCCACTTGCCGGGAAAGCGTGCTTCGTCTTTCACGTGCACCTCTAACCCCATGACGTCCGTGCCCTGATAATTGCCTTGCTGGTTAATCGATCCCTTACCCTCGGCTCCTCTGACTTCGAGCACGAGCGTTGTCTTGTCGGGCCAGGCGCCTGTTTCCACAAATGCCTTGTATGCTTCGGGATTTACAAAAACATTGTCGAACATGTGGTGGTGGCCGGCCATCTTTGCAGGCGGGTTGTAACTCATGTCAAATCCCGAGGTCAGGTATACCCACTCGCGATAGTGCTCGGGCAACTTTAGCTGCTTGTCGTTTGTATATGCCGGGGCATATTCCGATCCGGGACTCGGCGCTGTCGCGTTTTGGCGGAAGGCGGCCAAGGTAAATAGAACCATCCCAGTGAGCAGCGCGACTTTGATCTTGGTTATCATGCGGGTAGTATCGCACCAGGCGCTTTGGACGGCCAGGCCGGTTACTGCACCGCTTAGGCGATTCGCTGCATTTTTAACCACTTCAGCAGAGCAATGGAATACGATTCTCCTATGGACGTGACCCACAGACGCCCGCAGGCGCCACGATGGTGGTGGATTGCATTGATCTGGTTTGGCGTGGGACTGTTCGATGCGACTCAGACGGTGTTCTCCATGCGTGCGGAAGGCATGCAGCACAACTGGGTCCAACTCTTTGTGACACTGCTCCTTTCCTGGCTGCCCTGGGCATTGGCGACGCCACTGGTGCTACGCCTGGGCCGTCAATACCCTCCGGTGCAATTGAAACCCTTCTCCACGTGGCTCACGCACCTCGTTGCCTGCGCCAGTATCGGCGTGGTCTATGCTGCGTGGGATGCGTGGCTGGAAATGCTGTTAAATCCCTGGGCACAATCGAAGACTCCAGGCCCATTCGCTCCGCTGTGGTTCGGCAAGTTCTACCACGGGCTCCTCTCGTTCCTGATTCTGTATGCCTTCATTCTGGTGGTCAGCTACATCCTGGATTCCAGAGAGCGATTAGCTGTTCAGCAAACCGAGACGGCGCGTCTCAATGAGCAGCTCTCCAAGGCGCAACTCGATGCTCTCCGGCGGCAAATCGAGCCGCACTTCCTGTTCAATACGCTCAATGCGATCGCCGGACTGGTGCGGGAGCGCAGAAATGATGCTGCCGTGAACATGATTGCCGGGCTCAGCGATTTGCTGCGGCGGGCCCTGGATAACTCCAACAGACAACAATCGCAACTGGGCGAAGAAATGGAGTTTCTGCAAAAGTACCTGGACATTCAGAAGGTACGGTTTGCGGAGCGTCTTCAGTTGAGTGTGGACGTTCCCAAGGAACTGTTTCCAGCTCAGGTTCCCAGCCTGATCCTGCAACCCATGGTCGAAAACGCAGTCAAGCATGGCATTGCGAAGCGGGCGCAGGGAGGCGCGATTCGGATTAGCGCGTGCCACGCCAACGGCATGCTCACTCTCAGCGTTTACAACGACGGTCCCACTCTGCCTGCGGACTGGGAAAAGACCCACTCCGGGATAGGAATATCTAATGTACGGACTCGGCTGCAAAGCCTGTACGGAGACTCGTTTAAGTTAAGCCTGCGCAACCAAAATGCCAGCGGTGTGGAAGCGTCGGTTTCTGTGCCGTTCGTTTCTCCGCCGTTCGTTTCTCCGCCGTTCGTTTCTCCGCCGTTCGTTTCTCCGCCGTTCCGGGAGGCGTGATTCTTGCGTACAGAAGAACGCTCCACAAAGATACGCGCGATGGTCGTGGACGATGAACCCCTGGCCCGCAGCAACCTTACCGTGCTGTTACGGCTTGATCCGGAGATTGAGATCATCGGCGAATGCGGGTCCGGAATGGAGGCAGTCACAGAGATTCGCAAGAGGAAGCCGGACCTGGTTTTCCTGGACGTTCAGATGCCGGAGTGCGACGGTTTTGACGTGCTCGAACTGCTGGGTGGAAATGTGCCTCCCGCCATTGTTTTTGTCACGGCTTACGATCAGTACGCGCTCAAGGCTTTCGAGGCCGGAGCGCTCGATTATCTGTTGAAGCCATTCGACAACGCCCGATTTGACCGGGCGTTGGGGCGCGCCAAGGAAAAGATCGCATATGGCAAGGACAATAAACTGCCGAAAAAAATGGAGCGCCTGGCCATCAAGAGCGCTGGGCAGATCTCGTTTTTGAAAATCTCAGAGATCGATTGGATTGAGGCTGCGGACTACTATGCGTGCCTGCACGTCGGTGCGAAAAACCACTTGTTGCGCCGCAGTATGACAGAACTCGAACAGGAGCTAAACGAAACCGTCTTTTGCCGTATCCACCGTTCCGCCATCGTTAACCTTGACCGGGTCCGGCGTCTGGAGCTTAACGCAGATGGCGAATACGAAGTACTGCTTGAGAATGGAACCAGATTGCGGTTGAGCCGGCGTTACCGCAGGCAACTACAAGCTCGCCTGGGTGTTCGCAGTGGGAATTGCCCTTGAGGCTCGATAACGCACCACGGCAAAACCCGCCACGGAGACACGGAGACGCAGAGAAAAATCAAGAATCGGTTTCACCGCGGAGGCGCGGAGGCGCGGAGAAAACCTAATTAAGATCAGGGGGCACGAAACCGAGCGCCAGTACCACTAGCGGTTTGCTAGAGTGGCTATCTCGCCCAGTCCCAACAGGTGCGCATCAGCGGTCAACAGAGTCAAACCCAGCACTTTGGCCGTGCCGGCAAGAAAACGGTCTGCCGGGTCGGCATGAGGCAATGCTAGCTGCTGGGAGACAACTACGATCTCGTGGGTAAGAGGGGCCTCCCGGAAATCTTGGGTGGCGCGTGCTATCCAATCTGCTGCCTCTATCTGCAATTGAATTTTGCGCTTGGAGTGAAGCAGGAGCACTTCCCAAGTACTGACTGGCGACAACCATAACTGGTTCTCTTCATTTTGAAGCTCCTGCTGGACGCGACGGACGAGGCGTTTAGGTTCCTCCACCATCCATATCCAAATATGAGTATCTAAGAGCAATTTCAATCGCGATACGCCTCCAACTGGTCCAGATCAATGACTGGCGAGACGATATCGCCAAGAATTTTTACCGTCCCTGCCATGAAACCTAGCCTGCGTCGCTTTCGCGATGGAGAAACGGGAACAACCTCAGCCACCGGTTTCCCTCGGCGGGTTATCCGGAGGGGCTGTTTGGTTTTGTTCACTTCCTCAAGCAGAGCAAGACATTTTGCTTTGAATTCGGAGATCGAAATTTCCTGCATGGTAATCCATTTATACTATAGTCATCTATAATGGTCAACTGTTCGACTGCATTGAAAATATTGATATAAGCGCCATCCGAGGAGGCCCATGTCCCAACTTCGAGAACAGTTCGGCCAGATTGACATCTATCTGTTTGACCAACTTCTCCGAGGCCGCGTCACGCCTGGGATGGTGGTCTTTGATGGCGGGTGTGGTTTTGGCCGTAATCTTGTCTATTTCTTGCGAGAGGGATATGAGGTGTTTGGCGCTGACTCGGACACGCAGGCCATTGAGAGCATGCGACGTCTCGCTGCATCCCTGGCACCAGGCTTGCCTGAAGGGAATTTTCGCGTAGAAGCCCTCGAAGAAATGTCCTTCCCAAAGGCCTTCGCAGGCCTGGTGATCTGTAGCGCTGTCCTTCACTTTGCGCGCGACGACAATCATTTTCGAGACATGCTCCACGGCGCCTGGCAAGCACTGAAACCGAATGGCCTCTTGTTCAGCCGTCTCGCCTCTTCAATTGGAATGGAACATCAAGTCAAGAGAATCGCAGGGCGTCGCTTCCTGTTACCGGATGTCTCGGAGCGTTATCTGGTGGATGAAGCTCTTCTGATCAAGCTCACAACAGAGTTGGGCGGGCAGTTGATCGATCCGTTGAAGACGACCGTCGTTCAAAATCAACGTTGCATGACTACCTGGGTTGTACGGAAGAACGGCTGATGCGCGATGCCTGAGGGTTCCTTTAGTGGCCCTTTAAAAACTGTGGGGCCGACAAACATCGCGGCGGCAACGAGCGTAATACATCCTTCGGCGCAAAATACGCGCCTCCTAATGAACAAGCTTTCAAGTGCAGTAGAATTAATGGACCTTTAAAGCCGTGTATTGGGGCAACGCCTCAGGGATTTGGGTAGAACGCCTTGGATCTGCATTTAAGTCCAAAGCGTGGTCGGGGTCCCTCTCTCCGCGCCTTTCAGATGCGTTGTGCCCGACTTCTTCGCGGCGCTACGCTCGGGATGACACTCATTAATAGAATGCGCTACCCCTCACCATCAGTTCATCTGCTCTTAACTCGCCACCGCGAGTCTGTTGCTCAGGATGACAAAATTAGGAAGAATGGCTTAACACCTCACGTGCTTTGATGCGGCATTCTTGGAAGCAATCATTCTCACGAAGCCGCAGAGGCCTCGTTGGTGAAGCCGATGTTGTATCTTTTGAGCTTGCGGTAGAGTGTGGCGCGGCTGATTCCCAGCATTTTTCCGGCCATGGCTTTGTCTCCTCTTACCTGCTCAAAGACTCTCTGAATCGTGACTCGCTCGAGTTGCTCCAGGTCGGTATTGGGGACTGCTGATTTGACCGGAAGTGGAAGGGACTCCAGCGTGAGTTGAGGGTCCTGGCCGTCTACAATCGCAGGCGGCAGGTCATGGACTTCGAGCGTGTCTTGGCTGCCCAGCGCCACGGCCCGCTCGATTGCGTTTTCCAGCTCGCGGACGTTGCCCGGCCACTCGTATTGAAGCATGCACTTCATGGCGGCAGCGGAGATGGTTATCATCTTGCCGGGCGCAAATTTGTCCAGGAAGTAGTGGACCAACGTGGGAATGTCGGACTTTCTCTCTCGTAACGCCGGCAGATGCAGCGTAACCACATTCAGCCTGAAGTAAAGATCTTTGCGGAATGTTCCTTCTTTATAGGCCGCCTCCAGGTCGCGGTTGGTGGCGGCGATCACGCGCACATCCACCTTGATCTTTTGATTGCTGCCGACCGGGCGCACCTCTTTCTCCTGCAGGACGCGGAGCAACTTGGCCTGCATCTCCTGTGGAAGCTCGCCGATTTCATCCAGAAAGATGGTGCCTGAATTGGCAGATTGAAAAAGGCCCTCTTTGGAACGATTGGCCCCGGTAAATGCGCCTTTTTCATAGCCGAACAGCTCACTCTCAATCAAAGTCGGCACCAGCGAGCCGCAGTCCACCGCCACAAAGGGCCGCTTGGCGAATGATCCGCGATAATGAATTGCCCGGGCCACCAGTTCCTTCCCTGTTCCACTCTCCCCCGTAATCAGCACCGGCGTGCGCGTATCTTTTAGACGGGCCACCATGCGCAGGACGTCCTGAATCTTTGACGACGAACCTACGATCCCGTTCAACTCCATTTCGGTACTGACCCGCTCGCGCAGGAACTGGTTCTCGGCCACCAGCTTTACCTTCTCTTCCATGCGTTGCAGCAACAGCTTGAGCTCTTCTATCCGAAAAGGCTTGGTAATGTAGTCGTAGGCGCCCAGTCTCATGGCCTGCACAGCGGTCTCAATGGAGCCGTGTCCGGTCATGATGGCAATCTCGGTGCGAGGCAACATCTGCTTTACGCGAGGCAGGAATTCCATGCCGCTCATGTTGGGCATCATCAGGTCGGCCAGGATAATGTCCGGGGAATCGGTCTCCAGGTAGGCGAGCGCCGATTCGCCGCTATCCGCCTCCATGCAGTGGAAACCCAGGGACGCACCCACTGTCATGCATAACTTACGGATGCTCTGGTGGTCATCCACAATCAGGAACCGTGCTCGAAGATCGTCGCTCATTTCGCCCTTCCAAAAATTTTTTCTACTGTAGAGATCAATTGATGCACCCGAAAGGGCTTTTCAATATAAGGAACCCCGGTGTCATTCAAGGCCTTCATGGTCTCTTCATTCACAGTATCGCCGGTAATAAACAGAACTTTATCCTTGAGTTCCGGGCGGTTGGCCACGATCCAGGCGTGTACGTCGGCCCCGGTGGCGCCCCCGGGAGTCCGCATGTCGGAGATCACGCCGATGAACTGTCCCCCCTCAAGCAGAGTGATGCCTTCCAATGCTGATGTGGCAGTCTTGCATCCATACCCGTAGCGCTCCAACGCAGTGCGAAGAAAATTCAGGACCGAGCGCTCATCTTCAATGAGCAACAGCGGGTGGCGGGGCAGGCTTCCTGTGACAGCGGCCTTCATAATTTAGACCCCATGTTTACCCGCCATGCTTAGACCCCACGGTCGCAGCCAACTTTTCGCTGGGCCTGGTCTTGAACGGCAGACGGACGCTGAAACAAGCACCCGGCTTGTCAATATTGTTGGCGCAGAGGATCTCGCCCTCATGTTCGCGAACGATCCCATAACAAATGCTGAGCCCTAAACCAGTGCCCTGCCCCACTTCCTTAGTAGTAAAGAAAGGATCAAAGATGCGTTCCGGAAAACGGATGCCCTCGCCATTATCGGCAAACATGATTTCCGCCCAATCGCCGGCGCTCCTGGTCTGGATCTCAATCCGGCCCGGGCGCCCGGTATTGCGCACCGCATCGTAGGCGTTGTTCAAAATATTGAGAAATACCTGCTGGAACTGATGCGAATCAGCTACCAGTTCGGGTAGGTCTTCATCGAAGTGCTCAATGACCTCGATTCCGTGGTTGGCGAAATCATAGGAACGCAGCGCAATCGTCTTGCGCAGCACTTTGTTGATCTGTATGGGCTGACGCTGCGACGGCGTTTGCCGGGCGAAACTCAGCAGGTTCTGCACGATCTCCTTGGTGCGCTGGGCCTCTTCCAGCACCACCCGGAGATCTTTTCTGGCGCTCTCGGGAATCTCCGGGTTTTCCATGAGCAGATCGGAAAAACCCATGATGGCGGTCAGCGGATTATTCACCTCATGGGCAACGCCGGAAACCAACTGGCCCACAGCCGCCATCTTTTCTGTGTGCATCAACTTTGCCTGGATCATGGCCGCATCGGTGATATCGGTCATGAGCACCACCACGCTCGTGACATCGCCGGTCTCGTCGCGCATGGGACTCAGGTTGATCGAAAATTTTCCTGTCGAGCCATTGCCGCGAGCGATCATCAACTCCAGGTTGTCCACCTGCATTCCCTGCAGACTGGCGTCAAAGGCCTCTGCGAACGCTTTTTTGTGGGACGGGGAGATGATCTTATCCAAGCGGTTGCCCACCAGCGCCTGGTCGTCAAAGCCGCCAGCCTCGTAACAACGCCGGTTGGCGTAACTGATCAAGCCGGCGGTGTCGGCCACCATGATCATGGTCTGGGTGTTGTTGAGGATCTTGCTGGTAAAGTCGCGTTCGCGCTGCAACTGCGCCTGAAAATTCTTTACCTCGCTGATATCCAGCAGCACGCCCCGGTATTGCATGATTTTTCCCTGGGGATCGCGCACTACGAAGGCATTTTCGAGCGCATGGATCAGCATGCCGTCGCGGCGGCATAGGGTCACCTCAAAATTTCGGACCGTGTCGTGTTCATGCAGATGCCTCACTATTTCTTCTCTTTGCTGCGGGGAGACATAGACCTGCGTGGCGACATCCAGCTTAAGAAGCTCTTCCCTGGTCTGGTAACCAAGCATCCGGACCAGGGCGTCGTTGACCTCAATGAATCGGCCCTCCGCCGAGGAAAAGAAGACGCCTTCCTGCACATTGTCAAAGAGCTCGCGGTAACGCCTCTCGGCTTCGCGACGGTCGGTAATGTCCTTGAGCACATGGACCGTCTGTAAACCTTCATTCAGTGCGCCATGGACGCGCGATGTGGAAACCAGGTAGCTACGCTCGAGAACGGGATGCAGATACTCGTCAGAATCATGTTCACCCCGGCAGAAGGGGCAGGGCTGGATGGTATCGGTGACAATGGAAATCAGCGCACGCATGCTGAGGCCGATCAACTCGGCCGGCCGCACACCGATGAACTCCGCGAGCGAGCGGTTGACCCGAAGGATGCGGCATTGCTCATCATGAACAACAATATAGTCGGAGATGGAGTCAAAAATCTCGGCCCATTGGCGGCTGGATTGGGTGATCCGCGTAAACAGACGGGCATTCTCCAGCGCCACGGAAGCGTGCCCGATCAGGGCTTTGAGCAGATGAAGGTCATTCGGCAAGAGCTCTTTGCCGATGTTTGCCAGACAGAGAATGCCGAGCAGGTCTCCTTCTGTACCTTCCAGCCGGACCAGGGTCAGGGTTTGCCACCCAAAGGAATCCGCCAGCTCTTTACCCAGCGCGGGAACACCGCTGCTGTTGATTTTCGACTCAGGATACTTTTCCGCATACTCTGAAAACGCGGCATTCAGCTTTCGTTGCAGGTTGCGTTCCGGCTTGAGTCCATAAAAACCAACACTTTCAAGTTTGCTGCCCTGGGCGAGCGCCAAAATGGCGCACTCAGCATGCATCATGCCCGCCACCCGGGCAGTAAAGTTGGTTACAAACTCAGGAAGGCGCAGCGCAGATCCCAATTCCAATGCCATTTCGATCAGGCTTTCTGCGCGCTTTCTGTGTTGTTCGGAGTTGAGGCCGGCCAACTCGACATTGTCCAAGGCCAGGCGGGCGATATTTCCCAGAACGCGAAAGGCGGAAATCTCATTTGGCGAAAACGGCGCCTTCCTCACCATCAGCAGCGCTGTCGGAGCCACTCCGATCTGAAGCGACTGGGTCAGGCCGTGATAGTCCTTATCTTCTGATTTTTCGGGTGAGAAACGAAAATCCAGCAGTTTCTGCTGATGGATGGCCTGAATCGCACATGTTCTGGCGCATGAGACAAGTTCGGGACAGACCACAGCCTCCTCGACCGCCCTGGCCAGGGCTGCTTCAGGCTTCGAAGCTTCGGGCTTCAAAGCTTCGACCCGGGAACCCAGAACATAGCTGTCATTCTCTCTTACCAAAATTCCGGTAAGGGAGGCCTGAAAGATTCTTTGGGCCGCTTCCACCACGTAGTCGCGCAGGGCCGTGACATCGGCCTTTAACGGCAGGTTCGCGCATGCTTCCAAGACTTCATGCAAGCACTCGGAACTTGGCGCCGACCCTCGGTTTCCTGGTGTCATACGGGCTTCGATAGCGGTTGGGGGAGATTCTGAAGGTACTCTCGAATCTCATTTTGAGTCAATAGAATTAGCGATCTAGAACCATAGGGTGAAACCCTGCCTACGGTTCTCGTCTCACGCTGAGACGAAATCCCATCTAACTGACGCTCATAAATGAGACACGCGGGCTCCCGGTGATCCACGACGCCCTGGCAAATTTGCCGGTGCCTGAAAGAACAGGCTGTTTTTTCAGCAACTTACGCAAGAGATGTTCCGAAAGTAACGTACCCGCTTCACATGGCACTGGCATTGCACTTCATTTGGCCGGCATTCCAGCAGGATAGTTGTGTCTGTCCGAAATGACACGGCAGCGACTGATTCTGGTCCTTGCTTTCAACAGAGATTGGAAGATCAGCACGCCCCGACGTGGTGAATGCAGTCAAAAAACCGGAGCGTGGAGGTTTGAAATGAGTATTGGCAAGAAACTTTATCTCGGCTTTGGGCTCATTCTGCTCATTGTTTTCGTGCTGTTTTTGTGGAGCTACTATGCGGTTTCCCGTGAGCACAGCGCTAAAGGCACATTCGTTAAGTCCATTGAAATGCAGAAGGCGATGTCGAACCTGTACCAGGAACGGATGAATAACCGCCTGCGACTCCGCAACTTCCTGCTCAATGGAGACACCAAAGAAGTGGAAGCGCTCACGGAGGGTGAGAGCAAAGTTGGGAAACTAGTCGACGCTGCCCAAGAAAAGGCCCTGGATCTGGGTGCAGGCAGCCAACGGGCAAAAGATCTGCTGGACGAGATCCGCAAGCTTGACGAGACCTGGAAGAAAGAATTTGCCGAGCCTCTTATCGAAAAACGCCGGCAGGTGGATGCCGGCAGTTCCACTGTTGCTGAGATGCAAATTGCCTATCTTCAAACGGATCCCAACAAGTGGCAAAACAAGGAAGATGAGCCAGTCAGGGAACTCAACAGGTTCGTCGACGAAAACAACAGGTTATCCAACGAATCCACCGATTCAGCCACCAAGTTTACGAATTGGGCCACTTTGATCGGCATGCTCCTTGTCTTAGCGCTAGGCACCACCATTGCCTGGAGATCGTCCAAATCCATTACTGAACCTCTCGGCCAGCTCATTGCGGTTGCCGGACAAATCGGCAACTCCGGCGATCTTGACCAGAAGGTTGAGATCCGAGGAAACGATGAAATCGGGGAGTTAGCGCGCACCTTTAACAATATGGTGGATTACCTCCGGGAGATGGCGAATGTTTCCGAAGCCATTGCCGGTGGCGACCTCTCGGTAGAGATCCATCCCCGCTCCGCGCGCGATACGCTGGGCAAGGCCTTCCGGGAGATGACCCTGGGCCTGCGGAACCTGGTCAAGACAACACGCGACAGCGCCGCCCAGGTAGCCAGCGGCTCCAACCAGGTAGCCAGCGCTTCCGACGATTCCGCCAAGATCAGCGTGCAGGCGGCCTCGGCCATCGACGAGGTCACCAGCACTATGCACGAGATGAGCATCAACGTGCAGAACATGGTCAAGAGCACCCAGCTGCAGGCTTCTAACGTAAGCGAGACCTCAGCCTCCATTGACGAAATGGTGGCCTCCATCCAAAGAGTGGCAGACACGGCCAAGGTGCTGCTGGATATCTCGCAGCGTTCGCGTGACGAAGTCCATGCGGGCATCAATACCATGGAGAAAGCCACGGACGGGTTGAACCGCATCAATACCGCCATCGGCTCTTCGTCTGACATCATCGGCGTACTGGGTCAGCGCGCCGACGATATTGGCAAGATCATTGAAGTGATTGACGATCTGGCCGAGCAGACCAATCTGCTGGCGCTCAACGCCGCCATTGAGGCCGCTCGCGCCGGCGAGCACGGCCTGGGGTTCGCTGTAGTGGCCGACGAGGTAAGAAAACTGGCCGAGAAGTCAGCCCAGTCCACCCGCGAGATTTCCGAGCTGATTCAGAGCATCCAGAAGGAAGCCCGCAAGGCGGTGGACAACATGGAGAAGAGCACCACCATCGTGAACGAAGGGCTCACGCTGGGTGGCGACCTGAGCGGCGCGCTGAAGAAGATCTCCAACGTTGTGGCTGAAGTCTATAAGTTCGCCCAGGAAATCGGCGCCGCAACCAATGAGCAGTCGCACGGCTCGTCTCAGATTGCCAAGGCCACAACCCGGCTGAATGAGATCACGCACGAGATCAACTCTTCGGTGGAAGAGCAGGCCTCTGGAGCGCAGGCAGTGGTCCGCGCCATGGAGAAGATGCGCGAACTGGTGCAGCGCTCGTCTTCCGGTTCCACGGAGTTGGCGGCATCTTCTGAGCAAATGTCCAAGATGGCCCGTTCCATGTTGGAAGCCATGGACCGCTTTGTTCTGGACAACGCTCCGAACGGCGACGGACGCAACGGCGTGGCTCGCAGGGGCGAAGGGGAACACCAACAGCGCACAGCGGCAACGGCACGATACGCTACCGCGAACGCTTACAACTGAGGCTCGGAGAATTTCGGATGGCCAAAGACAAAGACCTACATATCGTCGGCTTCCGAATCGGACGGGAGACTTTTGGGGTACACATCTCGCTGGTCCATGAGATTGTGCGCGTCCCGGAGGTCACCGCCGTACCGGAGGCTCCAGAATACGTCGAGGGAGTCATCAACCTGCGTGGGAAAATCATTGCGGTGGTGGACCTGCGCAAGCGCTTCGGAGAAAAAGAAATCAAGGTCCACAAAAAGAACCGCATTCTTGTGGTGGAGGTGAGCGGAAAGATGGTTGGCCTGATGGTGGATTCCGCCTCTGAAGTGCTGAAGATCCCTCCATCCGAAGTGGACTTGCCGCCTAACGTTTTTGAAGACGGTGAACTGAACTACGTCACGGGGGTCGCAAAGCTTCACAGCCGCCTGATCATCCTGATTGACCTGACAAAGATCTTGCAAAAGGGCGAACTGCGCAGACTGGAAGAGTTCCATGAACACCAGTCAGCCGCCGTATCCGCCTGATTGACCATGAACCGGAAAGTACCAGTGGGGACAGATGGCCACACCTAGTATCCAGATCCAGATTACCGAAGCTGAACTCAAGCTGTTGCAGACCCTGGTCTACCAGGAGTGCGGCATGTATTTCGACGAGCGCCGCGCACATTTCCTGCAAGACCGCCTGCAGCGCCGCCTAAAACTTTGCGGTCTAGACACCTTCTATGGCTATTACCGGCTATTGACCAGCCATGAAGGAAAGGCCGAACTCGTGGCGCTGCTCGAAAACCTTACGGTGAACGAAACCAGCTTCTTCCGCAACAAGCCTCAGCTTGATCTCTTTCACAAGGTCATTCTGGAGGACTTGCTGCACCGGAAGCAGGAGAGGCGCGACTGGTCGCTCCGGCTGTGGAGCGCCGGCTGCTCTACGGGTCAAGAGCCCTATACCATCGCCATGCAGGTCTGTGACGCTTTGGCGTATTACTACTTGCGGAATCCTCTCCCTTTTGAAATGCCTACGCCCAAGCCACTGATTCCGCCGCCATGGAAAGTGGAAATTCTGGCTTCGGACATCAACTACTCCGTGCTGCGAACGGCCCAGGAAGGAACCTATTCGGAATCCGGCATGGAGGCCGTCGAATACGCTTACCGGCTTCGATATTTTGACAAGATCAAAGACAAATATGCGATCAAGCGATCACTGAAAGAGCTGGTCCACTTCGACTTTCACAATCTCAAGACCGAGTTCCTGCCTCAGCGCAATGACATCATTTTCTGCCGCAACGTAATGATTTATTTCGACGAAGCGGAGCAAAAGCGGCTGATTGAAAAGTTTTATCGCTGCTTGAATCCGGAAGGATACCTGTTCGTGGGACACGCGGAGAGTCTTTTCGGGCTTTCCGATAAGTTCCGCATGATCCATCAGAACAACGGTACGGCCTATCAACGCATTGAGGTGAATGCTTGAGCTTTTTCTCAGACGAGCGTGCTTCTGAGCTCCGTGAGCTCTTCTTTGAGACTGCGACAGAGCTGTTGCAGAACCTCAATGAAGAAGGGCTGGAGCTGGAGAAGCGTCCGGGTGATGTTGAGATCATCCGGCAGGTGCGCCGCACGGTGCACACGCTCAAGGGAGATTCCGCGGCCTGCGGTTACCAGGAACTGAGCGAGATTGCCCATCAGCTGGAGGACGTGCTCACGCCGGAAATGGCGGCAACCAGCGACGGAGCGCTTGCGGATCTCGTGCTGATTGCGGCGGACACTTTCAGCTCCATGCTCTCGGCTTACCGGGGCAACCTGCAGCCGCCTGCCGGTGATGAGCTTCGGCAGCAGATTCTCTCGCTTACGCAGAAGCCCTCCGCCCAGGCGCCCTACAAATTACAGGCGCGCTTTGCCTGGAGCGAATACGAGCAGATGGTGATTGACGATGCCCTGGCCAACGGCGAGGCAGTTTTCAACGTGGCCTTTGGCATTGATCAGCACTGCCCCATGCGGGGCGCAGCCATGCAGCTCATTCGAAACGTGCTCCACGAATGCGGTCGCCTGCTGGCCATTGTGCCCGACCAGAGCACCCTGGCCGCCGATCTGGACGTGGTGGAAGCGGCGGTCGCCAGCGCCCACGATCACGATTGGGTGGAGAAAAAATGCCGCATTCCAGCGGTAATCTCGGAAGTGCTGGTGCAACCGGTCATCAAGCAGGTTTCCGACCAGTCGGAGGACGTACTTGACATTGTGCAACACGTTACTGCCGACCTGGATGAGCAAGAAGACGAGCAAGCAGTTGAAGCAGCCATTCGGTCGGAAGAGATCGTTTCGCCGGGCAGCGTGGGAACTCCAGCGTCCGGCGCAGCAGCTGTCCCGCAAACCGCAGAATCCCAGACCACAAGTTTCTCCAGTATCCCTGAGACTCTGCTGCGTGTGGATGCGGACCGCATTGATGCCGTCTTGAATCTGGTGGGCGAGTTGATTATCGGTAAAAGCATGCTCCACCAAACGATGAATGAATTTGACAAGCGCTTCTCCAAAGATCCCCTTCGGTCACGGTTTGCCGATGCCATGGCCTTTCAGTCCCGGATCATTAACGACCTGCAGAAATCGGTGATGAAGATCCGCATGGTTCCGGTGGAGCAGCTCTTCCGCCGTTTCCCCCGGGTGGTGCGAGATGTGGCTAAATCCTGCGGCAAAGAGGTCTCCCTGGTCCTGAGCGGCCAGGACACGGATCTCGACAAGAGCATCCTGGACATGCTGGCCGAACCTTTGGCCCACCTTGTACGCAACGCTGTGGACCATGGCATTGAATCGCCGGCGGAGCGTATTAACGCGGGGAAACCGGCCCAGGGAACCGTGAAGCTCGACGCTTACCACCAGGGGAACCAGATTGTTATCGAGGTCAGCGACGATGGACGCGGGGTTGACCAGCAGAAGCTGATTGGAAAAGCGGTTGAACTCGGTATCGTCAGCGCCGCCGATGCAACAACCATTACCGAGCCGGACGCGTTGAACCTGGTCTTTCACCCCGGCCTCAGCACGGCAGCACAGGTAACTTCCATCTCCGGACGAGGTGTGGGCATGGATGTGGTCAAGACTGTGCTGGAGCGATTGAAAGGCACGACCTTAATCAAGAGCACTCCGGGCAAAGGCACAACCTTCTATCTGAAAGTTCCTCTTACGCTGGCGATCATCAAGGCACTGCTTTTTCGCGTGGGTCAAAGAGTTTACGCGGTGCCTCTGGCTTCAGTGGTTGAGATCGCGCGCGCCACGCATAACGACATTCACCGGGTGGACCATCATGACGTGATCCAAATGCGGGATGAAGTGCTCACCCTGATACACGTGAGCCGGCTGTCAAAAGAATCCAGCAACAACGGGAAACGCATCTTTGTGATTGTGATTTCCATGAACGAACGGAAATTCGGCCTGGTCGTAGACAAACTGGTAGGCGAAGAAGAACTGGTCATCAAGGCCCTGGATGATCATCTGGTAGCTACGGACCTAGTCAGTGGAGCTTCCATCCTGGGGGATGGCACGGTGGTGCTGATCCTGAACATTGCAACTGTAATCTCACGCCTGGGCCGCAGACAAAAGATCATGGGGGCCACGGCATGAGCGAAAAGCTGCGTGTACTGGTAGTGGATGATTCCGCTCTCATGCGCAAATTAATACCTCAGATCCTGGCCCGCGATAGCGACATTGAGGTTGTGGGTACGGCCATGGACGGCGCTTTTGGGCTGAAAAAAATTGAGGAGCTCAACCCCCAGGTGGTTACACTCGACCTGGAGATGCCCCGGATGGATGGCATGGAAACGCTACGCCAGATCACCCGGCGCTTCCGGATTCCGGTGATCGTGGTCAGCGCGCATACCACAGATGGAGCGTCCGCCACGTTCAAGGCGCTGGCTCTGGGGGCGTTTGATTTTGTGGCGAAGCCGCGGGACGCGGCCTCCTTACACATGGACCAGATTGCCGACGACCTGATCAGCAAGATCAAAGTGGCGGCCAAGACCCAGGTGCTTCCGCACGAAGCTCCTGCTTTGGCGGAACCACTGAAGGCGAGCAATAAACCGGTCCGTCCGAAGAAGGAGCCGACCAAGATTGTCGCGATTGGCATTTCCACGGGAGGGCCAAACGCGCTCCAGTATCTATTGGCGCAATTGCCGGGTGATTTTCCCGGAAGCATTGTGGTGGTGCAGCACATGCCGGAAGGGTTCACGGAGATGTTCGCGCGACGCCTGAATGAAAGCTGCGCGATCGATGTGAAAGAAGCGCAATCCGGGGACCTGTTGATTGCCGGCCGGGCCTTGATCTGTCCCGGCAACCGCCACATCAAAGTACGCCGCATGCCGCTCGGAAATATTGTGGTGCTCTCGGACGAGTCTCGCGTCAACGGCCACAGGCCATCGGTGGACGTGCTGTTTCGCTCGATTGCCGCAGAGTTCGGAGGCCGGTCGATCGGCGTCTTAATGACAGGAATGGGCGACGACGGCGCTTTAGGCTTGGGTTTGATCAAGACCTCCGGCGGGCTGACCATTGCCCAGAGTGAAGAATCATGCGTTGTCTTTGGCATGCCCAAGGCGGCCATTGAACGTGGATATGCCATGCGCGTGATAGCTCTGGACCTTATGGCGAACACATTGAACATTCAGTGCAGCCCGGAACGGGCCGTGGGGACAGTAAAAGTTTAGTTGGAGTTGTGAGGAGAGAATATGGATCAGTTTCCAGTACTACTTCGGAAAGACCGCAAGGCAATCCGTTATCTCGTGGTGGATGACTCGGTCTTCGCGCGAAAGAACGTGGCGAAGATGGTTGAGGCATTCGGCGGCGAGATTGTGGGCGAGGCCGGCGATGGCTGCACAGCCATCACCGAATATGACCGCACCGCGCCCGACATGGTCCTCATGGATATCACCATGCCACAAATGGAGGGCATTGAAGCCGCGGAGCGCATCGTGCGCGCTCATCCTGATGCACGCATCGTGATGGTTTCATCCGTGGGATACCAGGAGAACATCGTGGCTGCGCTGCAAAAGGGCGCGCGCCACTTTGTGCAGAAACCGGTGAAGGCCGAAATCCTTTATGAAGTGATTAAGTACGTGATGGGAGACGACGCCGCAGTCGCCACTCCCACCGTGCAGGAGAACTGAAGTCGATGAAGATGGAACTGATTCAACCATTCATAAACGCGGCGGACGCCGTGCTGGCGGAGACGCTGCAATGCCCCACGCGCATTGGCGACATCACGATGGAAGAGGAAGCTTATCGCCGCAAGGGTGTGGCTTCCATGGTCACCATCAAGGGCGATATCGAAGGGCGAATCATCTTCGATATCGATCCACCCACCGCCGCCAAAGTTGCAAGCTACCTTTCCGGCGGGCCAGTGGCGGAATCCGACGAGATGGCGCGCGAAACCGTGTGCGAACTCGCTAACATGGTGATCGGCAGCGCCATCACTATGCTCAATGACGAGGGTTTCCGCTTCAAAATCAATCCTCCGGTGGCGCACACCGACGAACTTGGCGAAAAATAGCAGCGAGGACCAGGAATCACTGGTGATGTGCTTCGATACCGACAACGGCAACGTGTTCATGAACATTGCCATGCGCTACAACCGGCGTCGCCGGCAGGACAGCAGGCCGGGTTAAGTTCTCTTCCTTTTCTCTCAAACAACTCCAAACAATAAAGGCGGCAATAGGCCGCCTTTATTGTTTTACGAAAGGTCTCTTTTTACAGAAGATCTCATGGGAAGGTCCGGACCATGAAAGGAGTCTGCAATGGGCAAGCGAAAGTTGGAACGTTATTGCAAGCTTGATCCTGCTTAGGGGCGGACATGCGCTGAAGCTCAGTATCAGTGCCGGTACGGATGATGGAGACATCCTTGGAATTGGCATTGACAGCATAGACCCGCGTGGCATCACTCGAAGCATCAACGGAGACAACGCCGGAACCCACAGTAATGGTTTTCGTCTCCCGGAGCGCCACCACGTCAATCACGCTGACGCGGTTTCCTGTACAGGAGGCGAGGTTACCGATAAGGTTCGTATGATTGGTGGTCGCTGGACATCCGCTCAGGGCGGCATAGGCGCGCGTACCATCGGAGAGCGCTGCAACCGATATGGCAGCACCGGAAAGAACGACGTCCGCGATCTTTGTTGGAACAACTCCAGCGCCCAGATTGATGGTGTCACCCTTGATGACGCTGAGCGTGCTGCTTCCAGCATTGGTCACATATACCCGCTTCAACCGGGGGTCGAAGAAAGCGAAGTTGGGCGAAGCGCCTACCGGAATGGTGGCAATCACACTGTCTATTCCAGTATCGATGACGCTTACCGTGCCATCGCCCTGGTTCACAACATACACGGCGCCCGTATCGGTGCTCATGACCGCCCAGATCGGCTGGGAGCCAACGGTGATGGTCTTTACGAATGAATTATCAATACTGGAGATCACAGTCACATTGTTGCTGCCATGATTGACCACGTAGACTTTGTTGGCGCCGGTTCCCGATCCTCCTGATACGCCCGCCACTGCCACTGGCTGCGATCCCACCGCTATCTTTGAGCTGTTGGCCACAGCTCCCCCACCCGGAATCAGGGTTACATCATTGGTCCCGCTATTGGCAATATAGATGTTGTTCCCATTGCCGAGGCCGCTGGCAACGGGCGCGCCCGGAGGGGCGGGCAGAGTAACTGTGTTGATAGTGGAAGAGGTTGGAAGCAATGCAATATAAAGTGTGGCCGAGTCGTTGCTGCTCAAGGCGACCGCCTGATTCACGCTTCGTCCCAGGAACACAGGATTCTGGCCTACCGAAACCACACCCACATTGGTATCGCCGGAAACATTAATATGCATGGTACTGCCGCTGCCGGCAGGGTTCGTTGAGAGAACCACAGCCTGCCCGAGGCTCGATGGATCACCGCCAGGCTTGAGTACAGGTATGATGGTAGGGCGGAAGCTTTGCCCGCATCCAATCAAAAGTGCCGTGCAGATAATCAACAAAAGGACCGCGAGGGTGGTCCGAAAATTCAAATTCATTCCGTCTCCGCCAGCTACGGCTCGTTCAGTGTATGTTGTGAGAAGCTTTATTGTAGCGGGTAAAGTGCTGAATTTAAAATTTTAAATTTGAAATTTGAAATTTTAAAGTCTATGCGTTCCTAAGAACCAGCACGCACCCACACACACTCTCTCCCTCACCCATAGATCGTACCGGAAAAAGAATTATGCAGCCTTTTTTCCAATTTTTTTCGGCCTGAGGCAGGCTTCTTTTTCTGCACTGCCGCCTCGTAGCGTTTCACGATCTCGCTGCGATCCAGCACCCGCTCATCGCTGGGACAATAAAGCTGCTGCGTGACCCGGGTGAGATCATCGCGATGCAGCATGTGAAATAAAACGCGGTCGCCGCGCGCGCCGGAGACAGCCGGAAGGGCATGGAAATGAGGCCAAATGTCAGGTATCCAGACCAGACCGCAGCGGCCATAATTTACCCCCGATGAATTCCTTTTTGTTAGGATGCGCTACACACATCCGTATGCCCCCAACCGGGGGCGCGGCTGTTTGGGAGAACTGATCTCATCGCAAGCAACCCGATAAAACCGACGACCAGCAATGTTGCTGATCTGATCGCCCTGACCTCGGCGGGCGCTTTGATCGGCCTGTTTGCGCTGCTTCACGGGCGGGACCTGATCTATAGCGGCAGGCACTTTATAACGGCCGTGGCGATCACTCTAGCCTTCGCCATCGTGGGGCGGCTGGCCCATGGGGTAAGTACCTCGGGCGCCATTGCCGGAGCGGTGGTAGCTTTCCTCATGGCCACGCGAGACTTGCGGATGTTCTGGATTCTCCTGGTGGTTTTTGCCGTGACTCTGGCAGCCACTCGGCTAGGTGGGTCCCGGAAGAAGCAGCTTCGGGTGGCCGAATCCGATAATGGACGATCGGCTTCGCAGGTCATGGCCAATCTGGGCATTGCCGGCCTGATTATGGCAATTCCAGCATTCGGCCTCTGGCGAATCCTGGCACTGGCAGCTCTGGCGGAGGCAGCGGCAGACACCGCCTCCAGTGAGATTGGGACGGCGTTTCGAGGAAGAACCGTTCTGATTACCAGCGGGAGGGCGGTTACTCCGGGCATTGACGGAGGGATCAGCTTGAATGGGACCGTGGCCGCCCTGCTTGCAGCAGGCATCATCGCTGCCTGCGGCATGGCCCTTGGACTCACATCCAGCACCGAAGCCGCCACTGTGGCTTGCGCCGGCACCCTGGGAATGCTGGTGGACAGCCTGTTAGGGGCAACGTTAGAACGGCGCGGTTATTTGAATAATGATCTCGTGAACCTGTTTGGAACTTCTTCCGCGGTGTTGATTGCGTGGTTGTTGATGCGGTGATAGCGAGCTACTAGCTTCTGGCTCCTAGCTACCAGTGTGGATCACCTTCTGTCACTGCACAAATGTACCGGCTGCTTTGGCTAACAGCCAGCAGCTAGCAGCCGCTCAGCTCAAGTGCAGCAGCCACAAGGTGTAGCTCGTGATTTCATGAAAGACGGCTTCATTGCGTTTCCAGAACGACTGGGGTTTGGAACTGGCACGCGGGGCTCCGTACACGGTTATGCCTTCGCGCTCGAGCATGTGTTTGATGCGGAAGATATGGTATCCGTCGCTGACTGCCAGGCACGTATGCATGCCATTGGCGCGCATAATGGTACTCACCCGCCGCGCGGATGCCGCGGTATCCGGGCTCTGCGTTTCCGCAATGAGCGCAGCGTCAGGCACGCCATGGGCTTTCAGGTATTCCCTGCCGACCTCGCCTTCCGTAAATCGCGGATCAGCGCCTGCGCCTCCGGTGGTGATCACCATCGGTGCAAGTCCGCGATGATACAGCTCCACGGCATGATCCAGGCGCGCCTTGAAGACCGGCGAGGGCCTTCCGTCATATTCCGCAGCACCGAAAACCACGATGGCATCGGCCGGTCGCGATTCGTCTCTACCGGATTGCCGCACGATACTGCGGTACACAACAACAACATAGGCGATGAACAGCACCAGCAGGAGCAAAAGCAGCCATCTTTTTTTAATGACGGCTCTTTTGACGACGGCCGTTTTGATGACGGACGCCATCAGCTCAGGTATTCCGCCAAATCGCCTTCCGGAATGGCCCCTTGACGCAGGATGGTACATCTGCCCCAATCACTCATGTCAATGATAGTAGAAACGATCTCGCGGGGGCTGGCGCCACCATCCACTATCAGGTCGATGCGATTGCCCAATTGCGTCCGAACGCCATCCGCCGTTGTGCACTCACTCTCGCCGCTGATGTTGGCCGAGGTGGCGGTAATGGGCACGCCGGCAGCCCGGATGATCTCCACGGGGACCTTAGCGGCCGGCAGGCGCAAGGCGACATTGCCCGTATTGGCCGTAACTTTCAGCGGCAACCGTGATGAAGCCTTTACGATGATGGTTAGCGGTCCCGGCCACCACTTGCGGGTTATCTCATAAAAGATGTCCGGGAGTGGACGGGCCAGATATTCGGCCTGCTCCACGCTCTCAATCAACAACGATAACGGCTTGTGCCGGCTGCGCGATTTCACCTCATAAATCAAGTCGACCGCGCGCAGATTCAACGGATCGGCTGCTAAGCCGTAAAACGTATCGGTAGGCATGCCCACCACTTGCCCTGCCTTGATCCGGTCCGCCACGTAGGCGACCAGGCGGGCATCGAGATTTTCTGGATTAATTTTAATGATTTCCGCGGCCAAACTAACTCCAACCACAACGAAGGTGGGAACGCGTCAAACTATCATATTGGGCAGGCATTTCTCAACCCAAGGCCCTATGGCCATTGGGTAATTGGGGAACCTGGTATTGGGTAAACTTGCCCAGATGGACGATTCTAACAAGTAACCCAATTACCAATTTATCCAATTACCCAAAGCTTCGCTTACCCAATTACCCAATGGTTCGATATGATCTCCCCATGGCCACCCAGGACGAATCCCGCCTCCGCCCGGTTTCCAGCCGGCAAAACTCTCTTGTAAAAGAGCTACGCAAGGCTTGCCGCCAGTTTGAGCCTACCCAGGAAGGCGCCGTCGCTATTGAGGGCGCGCGATTGATGGATGAAGCCATCCGTAGCGGCCTGCGCTTTCAAGCGGTTTTCTTCAGCGAAAGCGGCCGTGTCCACGCCAGCCGCCTGCTTCCTCAGATCTCGGCCAATGTGGAATGCATATTTCTTCCGGACGATGTTTTCGCCAGCGCCGTAGCCACGGAGACGCCGCAAGGCGTAGCCGCACTGGTCAAGGTGAAGCCGGTCCGGTTGGAAGAAATCCTGGATGACGCAAGCGACGATCTTTTAATGGTTGCCACCGCAGGAGTTCAGGATCCGGGGAACCTTGGCACGATCATACGCTCGGCTGAGGCGTTTGCGGCCGGCGCCGTGCTGCTGGGCGAAAAGACCGCCAGCCATTTCAATCCCAAGGTGATTCGCGCTTCTGCAGGCTCGGTCTTCCGTGAACCTGTAATCCGCTTCCCTCTTAGTGACGCCATAAAGTTGCTTAAGACCTATGACTTCTCGATCATTGCCAGTTCATCGCACAAGGGCAAGCCGCTGGAAGATGCAGACATGACTGGACGTGTAGCCCTGGTGATTGGCAATGAGGGGGCTGGATTGCCGTCTGAAGTCCTGGCCCAGGCGGATGAACTGGTAGCCATTCCTCATTCTCCTAAAGTAGAGTCGCTCAATGCCGGAATTGCGGCATCTATCCTGTTGTATGAGGCGGCACGCCAGAGAGCGGGGAAACCCGCGCGTGCCGGAAAGGGTAAATGATGAGAACGTTGTTGCGAATACATACGCTGCAGACTTCAAAACAGACTCAAGGCAAACTGTGAGGTAATGAAGTTGCAGACTCAAAATCCGATCACCCGATCTACAGCCTGCACTGAGGTGCGCCGAAGTGATCTCCAGATCACCCGATTCCCATGAGTCTTTTTCAGGCATTGCCGGACCAGAAAAACAAAGGAGCCCGACCGCTGGCCGACCGCATGCGCCCGCGTACGCTGGATGAGTTTGTGGGCCAGGAACAGATCCTGGCTCCGGGCAAGCCATTGCGCATGCAAATCGAGCGCGACGATCCCGGCTCCATCATCTTTTGGGGGCCGCCCGGCGTGGGCAAGACTACCCTGGCCCAGATCATCGCCAACATCACTAAGGCGGAATTTATTGAGTTCTCTGCCGTGCTTTCAGGAATCAAAGAGATCAAGCAGGTGATGGCGGATGCAGAAAAAGCCCGCCAGTACGGCACCCGCACCATCGTCTTCGTGGATGAGATTCACCGCTTCAACAAGGCCCAGCAAGATGCATTTCTGCCTCACGTGGAGCATGGCAACATCCGGTTGATCGGTGCAACTACCGAAAACCCCTCCTTTGAAATCATTGGCGCGCTGCTCTCCCGCTGCCGGGTCTACATTCTCAAGCCGCTTACGGAAGAGCAGATCGTCGGACTATTAAAGCGTGCGCTCCAGGACAGCGACCGCGGCCTAGGTAAGATGAATGTACGGGCCACGAAAGAGACTCTCCAGCAAATAGCGCCATATGCCAGCGGCGACGCCCGCGCCGCTTACAACGTGCTGGAAGTGGCCGTCGCTACCGCCGGGCAGGATGGGGAGATAACCCAGGACATCCTGAAAGACACACTCCAAAAACGCATCTTGCTCTACGACAAGTCCGGCGAAGAGCATTACAACCTGATCTCCGCCCTGCATAAGTCTGTGCGCAACAGCGATGTTGATGCGTCGCTCTACTGGCTGGGACGGATGCTCGAATCAGGCGAAGACCCGCTCTACATCGCCCGCCGGGTCGTGCGGATGGCCAGCGAAGACATTGGCCTGGCCTCGCCGGAAGCATTGAACCTGTGCCTGTCAGCCAAGGACGCCATCGACTTTCTAGGCATGCCTGAAGCCGCACTGGCCCTGGCCCAGGCCGTGGCCTACCTGGCGCTGGCCCCTAAGTCCAATGCGCTCTATACCGCTTACAGCGCAGTCCTGGAAGACGTGGAAAACACCTCTGCCGAACCAGTCCCGCTGCATATCCGCAACGCCCCAACCAGTCTCATGAAGCAGGTCGGCTATGGCAAGGGCTACCAGTACGCCCACGACCTCGAAACCAAAGTGGCCGATATGGATTGCCTCCCCGACAACCTGCGAGGCCGCCAGTATTACCACCCAACCTCCGAAGGCCGCGAGAAGTTGCTGGCCCAACGACTGGAAGAGATCCGGCGGTTACGGGAAGAGGCTCGAAGACC
>Ga0210400_10000816_pt1 | contig 32761 bp, 36 predicted proteins | sample IncBWH26MmetaG_FD_155456 | JGI IMG/M metagenome (GOLD analysis project Ga0210400, IMG submission 155456) | Forest soil microbial communities from Barre Woods Harvard Forest LTER site, Petersham, Massachusetts, United States - Inc-BW-H-26-M | ecosystem: Environmental > Terrestrial > Soil >... | reverse complement strand
GGGATCGCGGCTCTGATCAAAGCAAATAATTTTAACCTGGCGAACACCGACATCCGCAACATTATCAAAAAAACTGCTGACGATATTTATCCGCTAAATCAAACTTCTTGTCTGGGCGGCAGCTGCAACGGATTTTTGGGCAAAGGCAGGATTAATGCTTACGCCGCACTAGCGCCTCAGCCGATCGGAAACGGCAGTTTGGTAAGACAAGCGGGAACCAATGACATTTATTTTATTTCGAACAACGTCAAGCGCCTGGTTTCGAACTTTGTTTTTATCCAGCGCGGATTTGATATGGGCAGTGTGGTCAACGAGGCCAACAATCAGCTCGGCGCATTTCCGCCGGGATCAGCCCTGCCGCCGCTGGACGGCACGCTGATCAAATCAGCTGATGATCCCCAAGTATATGTCATCGAGCAGGAAATGAAACGCCCGCTGACATATCCCGTCTTTATTTCTAGGGGGTATAATTTTGCCAATATTTTGATTTTGTCCCGGCCCGATGTAGTTTCTTACCAAACAGGCGAATGGGCGGCTCCTCTGGACGGGACCATGGTTTTGGTCAAAGGCGACCCGACCGTATATGTGATGGATCAGCGTCTGCGCCGTCCGGTTACTTTTTTTGTCTTTAACCAAAGGCATTTGTCTTTTGCGAAAGTCCTGACTGTCACGCCCGATGAATTCAGCCATATTCCTCAGCCGCCGGAATCTTATTGGCTGCCGCCTCTCGACGGAACTTTGGTGAAATCTTCCACAGACTCCAGTATATACGTCATCGAAAACGGTACGAAGCGAGTTTTATCTCTGCAGGCTTTTTTGTCCCGCGGGTATAGTTTTGGGAGCGTCAAAGTTTTGCCGCAGGCGGAGATAGAAGTCATCGCCACAGGTAATTCATTATTAATATAAACCAAATGACAAATGACAAATTTCAAATGAATTCCAAATCTCAAATTTCTAATTTCCAATTCAGGGCATTGATCTTGTTTGTGATTTGGATTTTGGGATTTGTAATTTGCGCGCCGATTTTGGTTTTTGCCCAGGGGGCGCCTGATCCCGCTTTCAACCCAAGCCTGATAATTCCAGATGATGCTTTTGCCGATGTTGGCACATTTGGCTCGGCAGCTGGAATCCAGAAATTTTTGGAACAGAAAGGCTCGGTGCTCGCTGGCACTAGTCCTGATTTTTTGGCCAAACTCAAAGAGCCGGATACTCTGACCAAAGTTGGCCTGGAAGATCCGGAAGCGAATCTTAGCCGTCTGCGCACGGCCGCGGAGCTGATTTATGACGCGGGCCAGAAATGGGGACTCAACCCGCAGGTAATTTTGGTCATGCTGCAGAAAGAACAAAGCCTGATCACCGGCAGTTTTAATTCTGATTCGGATTTGCAAAGAGCGCTGGATCATTCGGTAGGGTTTGGCTGTCCCGACAACGGGCCGTGCGGCGATATATTTCAGGGATTTTACCGCCAGATTTTTGGCAGTTTTGACAAAGACAACAATCGCTGGCTTGGCGCCGCGGCGTCATTGATGCGCTCGTTCAACGCCGCGGGGGATGGTTTGCATACAGGCCGCGGGCCGCTGGTGGACGCATCTGGCCGGACATTTGGCAATCCTACTGTGAAAATTTCGCGCGTGGGAGACACGATTACTTTGGACAACACCATGGGCGGCTACGACGGGATCAGCCAGATTCAGACTGTGGTTTTGGGCAATTTTGCCACCGCCGCGCTTTACCGCTACACGCCGCATGTCTACAACGGCAATTATAATTTTTGGAAATTTTACACCGCATGGTTCAAATATCCCAACGGCACGGTCATCCAGAAAATAGGGGACACTGTCCCGTATGTCGTGGACAACGGCACCAAACGGCTGTTCTCGGCATTTGTGGCTTTGCAGCGCAAAATCAAAACCGGCAATGTCATCAGTGTTTCGCAAACCGAATTTGATTCTTATCCTACCGAAAAACAAATGCCGCCAGTAGACGGCACGCTGATCAAAGGTGACACTGATCCTACGATTTTCCTGATCGGCGATTCGGCCAAGCATCCAATTTCAGCGCCGGTGTTTGCCCAGCGCAAACTTTCCACCGCCAATATCATTGCCTTGCCGCAGGCAGAAGTCGATTCGTACGCTTTGGGCAGTTATGAAACTCCCAACGACGGCACGCTGGTTATAGGCCAGACTGACGGCACCGTCTACCTCATCAACGCTGGACTCAAGCGGCCGATCTCAGGTACCATATTCAAAGCACGCAAATTATCGTTCAACAAAATTATGAAACTGGCTGATTTGGAAATCACCAGCATTCCCACTGGCCCATTTTTGACCCCGGTCGAACAAACGGCATTCAAAACCGCAGCTGATCCCACGGTCTGGTGGTTTAAAGACAATCTCAAGCATTCAGTTTCTGCATTTGTGTTCAAACAGCGCAACATCAGATATGCACCCATCCTGGCTTTGTCTGATGCCGAAGTCGCGGCCGTCCCTACCGGCAATCCTCTGCCGCCTTCCGACGGTACGGTTTTTAAAGGCGACTCATCTTCCGCAATCTATAAAATGGATCAAGGCCTGAAACGGATGTATACGGCCGCGACATACAAAAAAGCCAGGTACCCGAGAGCCACAATTTTGCCGCAGGCAGAAGTCGACACTTATCAGCCGGGAGATGATATCTTGAAATAGTATAAAGGGGCAAGTATAAAGTATAAAGAGAAGAAATTTAGGGCGGGTTTTGCAAAGCAAAACCCGCCCTAAAAAGTAATTTACAAATTATCAATTGTGGTGTATAGTTATGAACTATGGACAATATTATTGAAGTACAAAATCTTACCAAGAAATACAAAGATTTTACGGCGGTTGATGCGATCAACTTTCGCGTGCGGCCGGGGGAAGTTTTTGGAATTCTGGGGCCCAACGGTGCTGGCAAAACCACGACCCTGGAAATGATTGAAGGTTTGAAAAGCATAACCTCAGGCCAAGCGATACTGGACGGCAAGGATGTGACCCGAGAAGCTTTTGCGGTCAAAAGTATTATCGGTGTCCAGCTTCAGGCATCGTCTTTTTTTGACGGTTTAAATCTGGTCGAACTTTTGAACACTTTCGCTTCACTCTATAACCGCAAAGTCGACGCTCTAGCGCTTCTGCGCCAGGTTCAGCTGGAAGAAAAAGCCAAATCACAGGTCAAAGAGCTGTCCGGCGGTCAGAAGCAGAGAATGTCGATTGCCGTGGCACTCGTCAATGATCCGAAGGTTTTATTTTTGGACGAGCCGACTACGGGCCTGGATCCGCAGGCGCGCAGAAATCTCTGGGATTTGGTGACACACATCAATAAACAAGGCAAAACAATTGTGTTGACGACGCATTACATGGATGAAGCGGAAGTTTTGTGCGACCGCATCGCGGTCATGGATCATGCGAGAATCGTAGCTATGGACGAAACTCAGAATCTGCTCAAACTGCCGGGACTGCATTCGTCCGTCAATTTCCAAAGCAAAGTTTCGCTTTCTTTGGAGCGGCTGAAAACTCTGCCCGGAGTGCTGGAAGCGGAAAATGAAAAAGAATTTTATCGCCTTATGACCGCTGATCCTGAAAAAACTCTGACTTCGCTTTTCTCGCTGGAGCACGAACTGAATTTTAAAATTTTGGATTTACAGCTCAAACAGCCAACACTTGAAGATGTGTTTCTAAAGTTAACCGGCCATGCTTTGAGAGACTAATTTATGAATGCACTTATCACACTTACCTGGTCCTCGATGAAAATGTTTTTCCGCAACAAGCAGGCGTTGTTTTTCACATTCTTCTCGCCACTTTTGATCATAATTATCTTTGGCCTCATCGGCCTGGACAAAGTCTCGAAAACCGATGTTGGAGTCGCTCTCACAGCTCCGCCGACCCAAGCCACCCAGCAATTCGTCGAAGCGCTGAAGCAAGTGCCGTCATTCAATGTCCACGTGGGCGCTGAGTCTGACCTGCGCAGTCAAATCCAAAACGACAAATTGTCCGCTGTCTTCATCATTCCCGCGGACCTGATCCCGGACAATCCGGCACTGATAACTTCGCAGGCGCACAAAGTCCTTGTGCTGACCAATTCCGGCCAGGCCCAGCAAGCGGGGATTGCGGCCGCGATCATGAATGAAATTCTCAATCGCACCGCACTTCAGATCACGCACGGCGGCGATTTGTTCAAACTCGAAACCCAGGAAATAAATTCCAATCACCTCAAATACGTCGATTTCCTGCTTCCTGGTTTGATCGCGCTGTCGCTGATGCAGATGTCGATTTTTTCCGTGGCATTTGTTTTCACCAATTACAAAGAAAAAGGCGTGTTGAAAAGATTGATCGCCACTCCGATGCGGCCGATTACGTTTGTCACAGCCAATGTCTTGACCAGGCTTCTGGTGTCGTTTTTGCAAACCGCTGTATTCGTCATTGTGGGCGTGACATTCCTGCATGCGCACGTCATCGGATCGTATTGGCTCGTGGCATTGGTCACGGTCTTGGGCTCCATCATGTTCCTGGGACTTGGATTTACCATCTCCGGCATTGCCAAAACTCAGGAATCCGTGCCTGCGTTTGCCAACCTCATAGCATTTCCGATGTTGTTTCTGGGCGGAACTTTTTTTCCACTATCATCGTTTCCGCCGTGGCTTGGGCACATTGCTAAATATCTGCCTTTGCAATTTCTCTCTGACGCCATGCGCCAGGTCATGACCAAAGCCGCCGGGATCAAAGACATCCAATCCGATCTGCTGTGGATGCTTGGCTGGTCCATAGTCCTAGTCGCCCTCGCCAACTGGGCGTTTAGCTTCGAAGAAAAAAGACAGTAAAGAAAACCGCCTCGTAAAAAGGGCGGTTTTTTGGTATGCTTCTGCTACGTATATGAACGATTTCGTCGGAGTAAAAATTGCACTACTTATTGAAAATCAACTAGTGATGATTCTTAGAGACAATAAACCGGGTTTGCGTTTCGCTGGAATGTGGGATTTTCCAGGCGGCGGTAGAGAAGGAGACGAGAGTCCTGAGGAGTGCATCAAACGCGAACTCAAAGAAGAATTAGCTTTAGAGCTCCCAAAAGATTCTTTGGTTTGGGAAAACGAAACCGAAGCCATGCACGATTCTAATTTGAAAGCGTATTTTTTGGTTGCTAAACTAACTTCAAATGATATAAAAATATTCACTTAGGTAACGAAGGACAAGAGTGGATGCTTATGAACATTGACGACTTCTTTAAACGCGATGATGTTGTCCCGAAGCTGAAAATTCGGTTGCAAAATTATTTAAATTCTGAAGTTCATGGCACTTGAAGGAACACATATTAGGTTTGCGCTGGACATGAAGGATAAATATCAAGTTACGGATTTGGGGAAATATTTATCCGGCGCGGTTTATCCGGATAGCCGATACACTACGGGAGTGGTAAGGGCAATTACCCATCCGAAAGATTTTTTGAATTGGGATGTTTTAAAATTAGATGATTTTAGAAAAGGCTGGTATGTGCATTTACTATACGACAAGCTACAAAGCGATATTATGCTTCGTGATATTCCACAAGTGCTTGAGAAAGGTTCAGAGGGTTTGGAATACTGGTACCGAATTAGCGCTATAAAAACTCTGCAGGATATCGACGATATACAGAAGTTCGATCTGAGAAGTTATCTTCATTACCTCGACTACGTAGAAAATCCGAATGGTGAAGACATCGAAGAAGTAAGAAGATATAATCAAAATTTCCAAAAAGCATATTTAAATCCGCCAAGTATCGAAAACAGTATACAAATGTGGTTATTGCTGGGGGTCAGCAAGGAGCGCGAAGACAAGGTTCAGGAGTGGAGTATAATTTATAGTCAAGATGAAAAAGTGATGCAAGCAGTACGAAAACTTTACGACGAAACTCTCAAAATCGCCTAATACGCTAAAGCTTCGCCGGACAAGTCGGACGTTATTTGTTATGCTTAGAATATGAAAGTAACTATTTTGGGATCAGGTACTTGTGCATCGCAGCTGCCAAATATACCGAATAGATATCCACCGGGATTTTTGGTGGAGTTTGGAGACGAGAAAATACTTTTTGATTGCAGTGAAGGCATCAGGTTTCGCCTCGAGCAAGCAGGATATAATTATGCAGACATCCACCACGTGGCATTGACGCATATTCATCCTGACCATTTCGCTCTGGTGCATTTTTTGCAATCAATATTCGGTCATGGACTGTGGGGCGGGAAGAAAAATAATGATATAACAGTCTACTGTCCGCAGGAGATAAGAGATAAATATCCGGATTTGCTGAAAGCCCAAATCCACAGTCTGGATCATCCGTCTATGAAAACTTTTCCGAAAGTGAAATTTGAAGTAATGAATGGCAATAGCAGGCAAATTGGCGGCGGCACATTGAGTGCGGAGAAAGTTTATCATGAATTTGGACTGGTCGATGCCGTGGCATTTCGGCTGGAAACGAATGATGGAATATTTGTTTACTCCGGCGATACTGGCGAGTGTCCGGGGATCCGGAAAATTTGCCAGAATGCCGATATATTTGTCTGTGAAGCTTCAGCGAGAGTGGGTGACGAGAACAGTCCGCTGAATTATGGCCACCTTAATCCGCGTTTGGCGGGAGAAATCGCCAAGCAGGGGAATGTGAAAAAAATGATATTGTTTCATTATACTGGATTGGACTCCGACGAAACGATCGTGCAAGACTGCCGCAAATCAGGATTTGCGGGCGAGATTATCGTGGGCAAGGACTTTCAGACTATCTAGTAGACAAATAATTTACCGTCAGCTATGATTCAAATCCAATCATTAAATTTTTGTAAGGATAATTCATGACGAACAAAGAGTTTTTTATCAAAACGCTCAAAGATGAGCGCGAAAAGTTTCGAAAGGTTATAGAAGCTCTGCCCGAAGACAAGCATGGGCACAAAGTCCACGATAAGTCCCGCGAAGCCGGAAATCTCGCCGCCCAATTAGCTGTTCAATGGAAAGGCATCAGCGGTGTGGTTACCACAGGAGCGCCGACTATGAATCCGCACGATATGAAATTGACCACCAAATCCCAGATGTTGTCGAAGTTCGATGAAGGCATGGATCAACTCATGAAAGATCTGGATGCAATCACGGATGAAGACTGGGAGAATACAGATGCGGCCATTGGCGATTTTTGGAAGGACAAGAAATACAACATGGCGTGGGGGTTCCTGTTTGACGCGATTCATCACCGCGGACAACTCTCGACTTATTTGCGTGCGATGGGAGAAAAAGTCCCGTCCATCTACGGGCCTTCTGCTGACGCGCAAATGTAACGATTGCAACAAAAGCCGCCTGGTAATTAAGGCGGTTTTTTGATATCCTTGTACCGATGGAGGACATATGGACGATATCCGAGCCGATGAGCTGATCCTCGAGGCATATCAGGCGCATCTCGGCGTGCCAGCGAAAAACCTGGAGGAAGCTAGACAGCACTATGCTCAGTGTGTGCTGTGGTGCGCTGCGTACGCCGCCGAAGCCTCCCGGCCCGAGCGGAGGACCGCCTCAACGCGGCCGCGGATGCAGCTTGGTTGGTAAGCTCTCAGCAGAGGGCTTTTTTATTGCTTGTCTTGACGGTACCTCTCTTCTATGATAGTATTTACGGTTCGGATAACCCGAACAACCATCAAGGAGGATGGGTTTGGCCAGAAAAGGCAAAGATACGCGGATGGATCTCGTCGCGTGGGCCGTGAAAGAGTTCATGAAAACGTTCGGTCGAACTCATGGCAATCGACCGCTCGAGTTCAGGGTCATCTACAACTTCCTCTCGCGTGAAAGCGAGCGGAAGTATGTCCGGGCTCTGGGTATCCGCTTCGAGTTGCGACCCGAGTTCATGCTCATGAGCATCGAGCGACCCGATACCGGCATCGAGACCATGTTCGATGGCTCGGCCAAACTGGTCACGCTCCATGAGTGGGGATGGAACAAAAAGGAGCTGTTGGCCGCTGACGTGAAGGATCTCGAGAGCACTAAGGATAGAGCTCACGTCGTGCCGATCCGGCCGCTCAAATTCCACATGGGCTAGTACGCGCCGCGCCCGCCATAAGAAAGTTCAAGCCGCCGACAGATTACATCGTCGGCGGCTTTTTTTATTTTGAGAATTGCTTGCAGACGAATCGCGGATAGTGTATAATGTGTCTAACAATCATTGCCCAGAAATGGGAAAGATAAAGAGCGGCTCTAGGGCCGCTTTTTGAGTATAAAAGCGGGTATCGGGGACGGGTGGCGGGTATCGAATAACCATATGAAACTATCATCCTACAAAAATTTAGAAGTCTGGCAGGTATCCGTCGATTTAGTCGATGAGGTTTATAAAATATCTAGAAATTTTCCTAAATCAGAAACGTACGGGCTGGGATCGCAAATACAAAGAGCAGCGGTTGCGATCCCTTCGAATATTGCAGAAGGTTATTGTAGAAATCACAGAAAGGAATATATCCAATTTTTAGGTGTAGCTTACGCCTCATCTGCAGAATTGGAAACGCAATTAATTATCGCAGGTAGACAATATCCCGAATTAGATTATACTAAGGCAAATGAATTGCTTGTGAGAGTAATGAAGATGCTATATGTTTTGATTGAGAAATTAAAGTATTCGCCGGTAGCTTAACGCTACCCGATACCCGCCACCCCATCCCCCATGGAACCTCTAGCCTCAAAAATTCGCCCGAAGTCGCTTACGGACTTCGTGGGACAAAAACATCTTGTCGGACTCGACAAACCTCTTCGAATTGCCGTGGAGGAAAAACATCTTTTTAGTTTTATCCTCTGGGGGCCGCCGGGAGTGGGTAAGACCACGCTGGCCAGAATTTATGCCAATGCTTTGGAAGCGGACTATCACGAATTGTCAGCAGTGAGTGCTGGCAAAGATGACATAAAGAAAATCATTGAGAAAAAAGCCGATCTTCTCACCGGCAGCAAGCCGAAGATTTTATTTCTCGATGAAATTCACAGATTCAACAAAGCCCAGCAAGATTTTTTGTTGCCGTATGTAGAATCCGGCGTTTTGACTTTGATCGGCGCGACTACCGAAAATCCCAGCTTCGAAGTGATCCCAGCTCTCCTGTCCCGCTGCCGTGTGTTTGTGCTCAATGAATTGTCAGAAGAAGAAATCGGACAGATCATCGACAGTACCGGATTTAAGCTTGACCAGGCGGCGAAGGATTGGCTGACGCGCATGGCCAACGGAGATGCCAGGCAAGCAATCACCATGATTGAGAACACGGCGAAATTTTATCAGGAGATCACGGTAGAAAATTTGAAAAATACTCTGCAAAACAAAACTTTGCGCTATGATAAAAAAGCGGAAGAGCATTACAACACGATTTCCGCCTTTATCAAATCGATGCGGGCAAGCCAGCCGGACGCGGCATTGTATTATTTGGCCCGAATGGTGGAAGCTGGCGAAGATCCGAAATTTATCGCGCGGCGCATGGTAGTATTTGCATCCGAAGATATTGGCCTTGCTGACCCTGTGGCTTTGCAGTTGGCCAACGACGTTTTCCGCGCGGTGGAGACAATCGGCTATCCGGAATGCGCGATCAATTTGTCCCACGGTGTGGCGTACCTGGCTTTAGCGCCAAAAAACCGCGATTCTTACAATGCTTATTTCGAAGCCGTGGATGATGTAAAAGAAACCGGCAATCTGCCGGTGCCCATGATGATCCGCAACGCGCCGACTAAACTCATGAAAGAGCTTGGTTATCACAAAGGCTACGAACTGTATACGAAAGAAGATTTACTGCCCGACAAACTCAAAGGCAAAAAATATTTGAAAAAGGGTGCAGAGAACAGGGGCCAGGATACAGATTTAGAATCGAAAAAATAAGCTATTCGTAAATTTGGTTGGCACCATCATCCATGGCAGTCCAAATTTGCTCCGCGATAGTTTCCGGGGATTGGGTAGTGTCAAAGCCGAGATCGTAAAGCTCGGCTAATTCGCGTAACTGCTCTTTGTCTTCGATATACGGACTCTTTGCCAGACGGATGAGTTCCTCATATTTGGGTTTGCCGTGATCCTCGAGCCACTTTTCGGCATTGCGTACTTGGTCGACATCATGTTGTAATGGATGGCGTTTCATCCTGCCATGATAAACTTATTTATCCAAAAGTCATTTGGCGATAAATACAGTACTATCTATGATAGAATGGATGCACCAACAAGAAGGACTAATCGGCCTTTTTATTTGTCAGTTTATTTTTTGGTAGGCCAACCAGCCTGCGAGGTCGGATTGAGATTGGACGTAGCCAAGAATGTTTACAGTTGTTCCTTTGTGGATTCCCAAATGCAAATGTTTGCGCTCGCCGTCGGTTTCTGTCGGCGGTTGGCCGAGGTAGCCGATTTTTTCGTCTTGGACTAGTGAGTCGCCGACGTTTTTCGCAATACTTTTCAGACTGACGTGGCCGTAGATGACTGTGACCATCTGATTATTTATAGTACATGACTGGACGAAAACGCCCCCGTAGCCTGTGGCAGTACGCTTGACCAGAATTTTGCCGGCGCAAATCGCGTAGAAAGGAACGTCGATATTTTGTTCGTTAGGGAATGTTTCGAAATCAACCCCTGTGTGATAACCGGAAAATCTTTCCGGCTGAACCGGAGAGTTTTGAGGCGTGATATAAATCCCAAAAGGTTTTTTCGTGACACGGCTGGCGGACTGAGCTAGTGGTGCAACTACTTGGCTTGTTGAAACCGGCGCGGGTGCGGGATTTGGAGTGGGAACAGGATTCGGAGTCGGCGCGGGATTGGGAGTGCCGGTGTTGGTTGATGTGGTAGTTGGCGCTGGCGATTTTTTTAAACCAAAAACCAAAAACCCAACCCCACCCAGAATTACCACACCGATTAAGAGTTTGAGAAGATTATTCATAGTTTTTCAGTTTCATCCTTATTTTTCTTGGGCCGATAATAAAGATAGACGTCCCAGGCAAAAAGCAAAATCAGGCCGAAACCGAGTAATAGCCCTGTTTTGTGCAGTAAATTCATACAGTTATTTTAGCTCAAATTAAAAGCTTGTCTATGCTATAATGCTCCAGCATAGGAGGACAGGATGAGCATTTCTTCCAATAGTTGCACCAAAGCATTGCCTCCCGAAGTGACTTACATGAATCTGTTTTTGGTGGGCAAAGTTCCGTGCCGGATCAAGAACGGCTCGAGTGAGTCTATCTATGACATACTTACCGTACAAAGGGAATTAAACGGGGTCAGGTTTGTTCATAGGGTTTTCGGGGATGGATTGTTCATCATCGACTCAGATCTCAGAAAGCCGATCGGCACCGAGTATGAAATCAAGGTCGGAAAGACCATTTATTTGATGCTGGTGAATCCTCGGCCAAGACAGATCACATATCGTCAGGAGCGCCGTTGACCGCTTTATAGTGTACTATGAAGCGGCTTTTTTTATTGTTTTAAATTCGGTATAATATCAATTGATATGCTTCATATAGGGCGCAACATTTTAAGCTTGATCATTTCACGGATACTCTCCGCAGTTATCCTGTTTTTAATTTACACCAGATTACTGCAATATCTGGGGCCGACTGTGGCCGGCAAATACGGACTGCTGATGGCGTATTTGACCGTGTTTAATTTTTTCGTGGATCTGGGCATGCAGCAGCTGGTTATCAAAAAAGTCAGTGAAGACAAATCCCAGGCGCAAAAATATTTGAACGGATATCTCGGCATTCAATTTCTGCTCGGGATCGGCTTTATGCTGCTGCTGGATGCGATCGTGATTTATGCCAGCTATCCGTCCCTGGTCAAACACGCACTGTTTATCACGGGCATAAGCCTGCTGTTGTCTTCTTTGACTATGCCGTTCATGGCCATTATCAACGCGTTCCAAAAACTCTCGATCATCGCGCGGGTCAACTTTGTCAATTCTCTGATCAACGCTAGCATGATGCTTCTGGCGGTGGTCTTCCGCAAAAATATTTTTTTTCTGGCATTTATTCCGGGTACCATCGCTTTATTTAACATTTTGATTTACGGCTACGTCGTCAACAAACAATTCGCTCGCATCAGGCTGGCGTTTGACCGAGTGCTTTGGAAACAGCTTTTGATCGCAAACTTGCCGTTTATGTGGCTGACTTTTTTCAGCATCTACAACCGCATCGACAGTTTGATCTTGCCGCATTTGAGAAGTTTCAAAGAAAATGGCTACTACACGGCGGTTTACAAATTTTGGGACACGCTGGCATTCCTGCCGGCGGTGGTGGCGGCCGCGCTTTATCCGTATTTCGCGGAAAAAATTGCCAGAGGCGAGAGGGAAGACGCCCGCAAAGTTTTGGAAACCTACACTCGTTTTATGATTGCCGTCGGCATTCCGCTGACGATCGGGGCGTATTTACTGGCGTCACGGCTGACCGTGAGTTTTTTTGGCCAGGCTTTCGCGCCTGCGGCTCCGGCACTTTGGCTTCTCGTGGCCGCAGTCTCGGTATTGTTTATCTACGTGCCGGTGAATAGCATGATCATTTCCCAGCGGACGAAAACCGCGACTATCATTACGGGCATCAATTTATTTTTCAATTTGCTTCTGAATCTGCTGTTGATCCCCAGGTACGGATTCGTCGTAGCTGCGGTTTTGACTCTGGCCTCGGAGCTCGTCCAGCTGATCGGCTATACATTTGTGGTCCAGACTCAGATTTTGTCATTTCCGTATTTCCGAAATTTCATCAAGCCGATCTTAGCGGGCCTGGTAATGGGTGTGGCGATCTATTGGCTGAGGGCCCACAATTTATGGCTTTTGATCGGGATCGGCGGAACTGTGTATGGTTTGGTATTGATTGTGATTGGTTTTTTTCACCGCGAAGACTGGGAACTGCTGAAAGCGTCGATTAATTTTCGTAAAAAACTGGAGCCTGATATTCCACCGACCACAAACTTATGATAATAGGTATCGAAGCCGAGCGGGCAAATACGCCGAATCCCGCGGGACCGGAGCGGTATGCGGCAGAGCTGATCCGCCACCTGGCGAAACTCGATTCGGAAAATCAGTATATTTTATATTTTCGCACCCAGCCTCAGGACTGGTTTTTGCACCTGCCCAAAAATTTTAAGATCAAAATCATCCCGTTTCCCAAATACTGGACGCAGATTAGAATTTCTTGGGAAATGCTTGTCCATCCAGTAGATGTCCTGCTGATTCTGGCCGCGACTTTGCCTCTGATTCATGCCAAAAAGTCTGTGGTGACTATCCATGACATTGCGTACGAACTTTTTGACGGCATCTATACCGGATTTATGCAGCATTATCAAAAGTTCAGCTCGCGCTTCGCATCTCGCTACGCAGTCAAGCTTCTGACTGTCTCGCAGGCGACCAAAAATGATTTAGTCAAAATATACCATACCGATCCGGACAAGATTACCGTGACTCCTTTGGGACTGGCGGACGGCTTCGGGCCAAAAACTTATGAGCAAGCCCAACCGGTTCTGGATAAATATGATCTGATATACCAGAAATATGTTTTGTTTGTCGGCACTATCCAGCCGCGTAAAAATATTCCCAAACTCGTGGAAGCATTCCAGAAAATCAAAAAGGAGAACCATGTCGAGGAAAAATTAGTTATTGCCGGCGGCCGCGGCTGGCTGTGGGAGCCTATCCTAAAAAAAGTCAAAACCGCCGGTTTGGACGGTTCAGTGAAATATTTGGATTATATCAACAACGAAGATTTGCCATACCTGATTGCCGGAGCCAAACTCCTGACTCTTCCGGCTACTTACGAAGGATTCGGCATCCCGCCGCTCGAAGCCATGGCCTCGGGCGTGCCTGTGGTTGTGTCGAATCTTTCAAGCTTGCCGGAAGTCGTAGGGGAAGCAGGCCGGCTTGTGGATCCAGCCAGTATCGATTCTATAGCCGATGGATTGCTGGAAGTTTTGACAGACAAAAATTTGCGCGATGGGATGATAGCGAAGGGTTTGGAGCGAGCCAAACAGTTTTCCTGGGAATCCACTGCACGGAAAACTTTGGAAGTTTTCGAGAGTTTAAAATGACAACTGAATTATGCAATTTTTTTTAATTTTAATTTTCACTCTCGCGTCAATTGCCAGTTTTTGGCAATTTTTGCGGGGCAAATACAAACTCTCACCGCTGTGGCTCATGCTTTCAGTTTGGTTTATCGCAATCGCAATTTCGGAATTTCATCTTTCGACTCTAGAATTAGTGTGGCCGGGCAAATATTGGTTTTTGATTTTCATATCTCTGACGAGCTTCGTGCTGGGGTTTGTGGTGGCGAACAAGGTACCATTTCGAGGCCGATTAGGCCGAGAAATCGCTCTGACAAGCTCAGAAAAGGGATCTCTCCCTTCGGTCGAGATGGAAAAAAAGCTTAGATGGATTATTTATTTTTTATTCGCAATCTCACTCGCCGCTCTTTATTTATTCTACCGCAAGGCTGGGAATTTTCCTCTGCTGGCGCCTGATCCGGATGCGTTCCGGTTTGCAGCGGATGTGAAAGTCCCGGGATTGATCAATTATACGGCTCAGTTAGCCAGGATTTTTATTCCATTATCGTTTTTCCTGTTTTTCTACGAAGGATTTAGCTGGCGCAAGCATTGGAATTTGGTTTTGATCTGTTTGGTTGGCACCGGTTTTTTGATTTTATTTGCCTCGCGCACACAGATATTTTTCATCGACCTCTGGGTCATGGCACTGTATCTATTGATGCGGCGGCCCAACCTGCGGCAAGCTTTGAAATTTTATCCCTTCTTTTTGCTTGTTTCAGTCGTAGTCCTGGCCGCAGTGCCCCTGATCCGCCAGGCCCGGAGTTATGGCCCGGATTATTTGGCCAATGTCACGGGCATCGACACTTCGCATTTCAATAAATTGGAAAAAACACTTGTGCCGATTTATGTCGGCGTCTCGTTCAACCAGCAGGCTCTGCTCCACGCGGAAAATTATTACCAAACGCACCAGCTGCAGTATGGCAAAGTTTCGCTGGATCCGTTTACCAATTTATTTGGCAAAATCATCAAGCCGCTGAACAAATTCAAATCGCATTATGATTTGGGCGCGATTTTTTATCCGTGGTGGAACACGGGTACATACCTCTTTCCGTTCGTGCAGGATTTTGGCACGGCCGCGTTTTATTTCGTGCCGTTTGTGATCGCCGGAATTTTGACGCTCATCTGGCGCTACTGGGAATCATCGCCGAATTTTTTGTCGATCAATTTGTACGCGTACGCCATGTTTTTCATCGTCATGACAGTATATCTTTCCTTCACCGTCCGCGCCGAAATGTATCTCGATTTGGCATTATTAGTCGTAAGCTATTTGTTTATTAGTAAACAAGCATATGACTAAAGATTTCATAAAAAATAGAAAAGGTCAAAAACTTGCTGTGGTTACAGAACAGCCCAACGGCGGGCCCAAAGGTTTGGTTTTTTTGATGCATGGATTGGGAGGATTTAAAGAACAGGAGTTTATCAGAACCGCGATTGGAGCATTCTTAGAAAATCGTTATACAGCAGTTAGTTTTGATACGACCAATACTTTTGGCGAAAGCGAAGGAAACTATGAAGATGCAACTCTAACGAATTACTATGAGGATTTGGTTGATGTTATCAATTGGGCCAAAACTCAACAATGGTATATTGAGCCTTTTGTTTTAGCAGGTCATAGCTTCGGCGGTTTTTGCACAGCTTATTACTCCGAGAACTACCCAAATCAAGTAAAAGCTGTCGCGCCGATCTCTGCAACCGTTTCTGGAAAATTGTCGATATATAATCAAGATCCAAAGGAATTGGAAGAGTGGCGAAGTAGTGGTTGGTTGATAGCTGAAAGCCAGTCGAAACCGGGCGTAATAAAAAAATTAAGATGGAACCCACACGAACAGGATCGTCTCAAATATGACTTACTCCCTAAAGCGTCAAATTTATCTATGCCAGTTTTAATCATCGTCGGCTCAGATGATACCGCATTGAAAGCTAACAAGCTTTTATTTGATAAAATACCTGGAAAAAAAGAGTTTTACATTATTGAAAAAGCCCCTCACACTTTTCGCAAACTCGAGCATCTTGATGAAATCAAAGAGATTTTCGACAGATGGATAAAAAATTTATGAAAGTTAGTGTTATCGTAGTCGTTTATAACAGCAAAAAGTGGATCAAATTGGTTTTTGATTCGATTTTGACGCAGACGCACCGAGATTTTGAAATTTTGGCCGTGATTTGCGCCAATGATGACGGCTCCAAAGAATTTTTGCAAACCAATTACCCCAGTGTGAGAATTTTGGATCCTGGAAAAAATATCGGTTTTGCCGCGGCGAATAATTTGGCAATCCGAGAGTCAACGGGGGAATTCGTGCAACTCGTAAACCCGGATTTGGTTTTGGAATCAAATTATGTCGCAGAAATGCTCGAAGCGTTTGCTGATCCGAAAGTCGCCGCCGCGACTGGTAAACTTTTGCGATACAATTTCGAAACCAGTGAAAAACTTAAAATCATTGATTCCACAGGAATCGTGATCAATCCGTCAGGCCGCGCCAGAGACAGGGGACAGAATCAAATTGATAGCGGGCAGTTGGATAGCCAAAAAGATGTATTTGCCGTGTCGGGTGCTGGGCCGATGTATCGCCGATCAGCACTGAAAAAAGTGAAATTTGAAGATGAATACTTTGACGAAGATTTTTTTATGTACTGGGAAGACGTGGATTTGTCGTGGCGGCTCAATAATGCGGGATTGAAAAATGTTTTCGTGCCAGCGGCTGTGGCGTATCACGGCCGGACTGCGGGACAAGCCGCGGGCGGATATCTGCATATTTATCGGTTCATCCAGCATCACAAAAAATTATCCCCGCAGATCCGCCGCTGGAATTACAAAAATCATATTTTGATGTATATAAAAAATGCCAGACACATCTGGCATCCGGCATTTTGGCTTCGCGAAATCGCCATGTTTGGCTACGTCTTGGTTTTTGAACCAAGTACCCTGAAAGTCTTGCCCGAATTATTACGGCAGATTCCGAAGATAATTAAAAAGAGAAAATACCATCTCGAACGAAGGAACGTTTGACGTTCCGAAGTGAGAGATCCTTCAACAAAGGGACTTCTCGCTAATCGCTCGAAGTGGTTAAAACTTATGCCAGTTAAGATTATGTATTTTGTCCATGGCACGACCACTGACAATGAAAACGAAATTTCCACCGGCTGGAATCAAGGAGAACTTTCGGAACTGGGGATTGAGCAGTCAATCCAGCTCCGCAGCCAAACCCAAGATCAGAAATTCGATATCGTTTTTTGTTCCGATTTGAAACGAGCCAAGGATTCGGCCAAGCTGGCTTTTGGCGGCAATTACCAAATTATTTCAGATGCAAGATTGCGGGAATGCAATTATGGTACTTTCAATGGTGGCGATTCAAAAATCGTCGAACCGATGCAGGAGAAAATGATCACCGAAAAGTTTCCGGAAGGCGAGAGTTACGAAGACGTGAAAACCCGCATGGCGGACTTTCTAAAATTTCTTAAAGAAAAGCATGACGGCAAATCTGTAGCCATCGTTTCACATAAGGCGCCGCAGTTGGCTTTGGACGTTTTGTTAAAAAATGAAACTTGGGAACAGTCTCTGTCTGAAGATTGGCGAAAAACAAAGGCGTGGCAACCAGGTTGGGAATATATAATTTTATAGCGAAAAGAAAAGCCGAGACGCACTAAGCGTTCGGCTATGATTTGATGACCTGAAGGCGTCGAAGCGAATCGTGAACAGTGGCAAAATCAGAAGGGTTCGCGTTGCTGCGTTTGAGCGCCAAAGCGATCGTTTGGACGTTCGGATTCTTGCTTTGCAGCAAGCTGTTCATCTTCTGCTGCCAGATCTGGTTGTCCGTGGCCAGCTTGAGCCGGTCTTCGTCGATCGTATCTGGTGAGACGATCGTGTGCTTCGGGTTGTTCGGGTCGGCGCTGATGACCTGGCTTACTGTGACATGCGGCATTGCTCCTCCTTATTACGTTGGGAAATTCAGCTCGACGTCGTCGTCAGTGGTTGGGACCAGAAAAACCGGCCTGAGCTTCATGTATCGGTCAGGTGAACATTCTCTGGAGTGAGCGATCTGCTCTTTCGTCGGCATTAGCTGGATCAACTCACCGATGATTTCATCTGCGACAACCGGTACCGCTCTGGCGAATCGGTCAGTTCGGAAGAAGTGGATCATTCCCAGAATTCTGGCGGCTCGGAGATCGTAGCGGGTTTCGTAGGTCAGCAGAGGTTTCATACTAACCTCATACCATCTGCGGATCGTACGAGCGAGAAGTTGTCTTCTCGTGATAAACCACATGGCTTTCGTGAGAATGCTCATGTCATGTCCTCCGTCGAGTTGGCGAATTTGCGAATCCTTAGAATTTTACCTAATTTCAGCTATAATAGCAATACATGGACTTATCGATAATCATCGTCAATTACAATACGAAAAATTTGCTCCAGAAATGCCTGGAGTCAGTTTTTCATTCAACGACTAATTTTCAATTTGAAGTAATCGTCTCGGACAACGGGTCCAAAGACGGCAGTGTCGAAATGGTGCGCCAAAATTTTTCCAAAGTCAAAATGATAGAAAATATCGCCAATCTGGGATTTTCCAAAGGCAACAATGTCGCGATCAAACAAGCTTCGGGCCGGTACGTTTTATTGCTTAACTCAGATACGGAAGTGAAACCCGATACTTTCGATCTGTCGGTCAAATATCTCGACGAGCATCCGGATGTGGGAATTTTGGGCTGTAAAGTTTTACTGCCAGACGGAACTCTCGACAAGGCCTGCCGCCGCAAATTTCCGAATCCCTGGAATTCTTTTTTGCGTCTGTTCGGGCTGAAAAGATTCAGCGACTACAATATTGAAGCACCGATAGATCAGGAAATCGAAGTCGACGCCGTGATGGGCGCGTATCTGATGATCCGCAGATCGGTGATCGGCAAAATCGGTATGCTGGATGAAGATTATTTTATGTACGGCGAGGATTTGGATTGGTGTTGGCAGGCGAAAGCCGCCGGCTTCAAAGTTGTTTATTATCCGGCTGCGGAAATTACACATTTCAAATATGGTTCAGCGCAAGCCGTGCCGTTCCGCACTATCAAGCTGGGGCACCAAGCCATGAAAATTTTTTATCGCAAACATTATGCGATAAAATATCCCTGGATTTTCAATCGATTAGTTTATATGGGTATCGGCGTTCGGATGTACGGAGTATTAATCGTCAATTTATTTAGGAATAAAAAAACAGTCCACTAAAGACAGGTCAGTGGACTAAAAGATTGGGAAGGGTTGCTCGCAAGCAACCCTTAGGCCGAGCAGGATATGACAGCAACGAGGGTTGCACGAGCAGACGGGGTCGTTGCTGGCACTGATGATTCGGACCGGATCACCATTTGTTGGCTCCCGTCGCATAAATCAATAACTAGAATGATGAAGTGGCGGCGGCGAACCGCGGTGTAAGAAAATTGTCTGGTTCGCCGCCGCCTCATGTCATGTCGCTTACTTTTGCAGACTTATAATCTGCTTCTGGTTTGCGATAGTCACCTCCAGGAAAAAGACGATGGTCTGCGCGCGAACCGCAAAAAGTACATGCGGTTGCAAAACCGGCCAAGGTGCGACCGGCGGTGGCAGCGCGGAGAGAGTTGCGCGATGAGAGGCCTCCTTGTTTTTATTTCTTTGATCGGAACTGCTGTGGTTGAAAGCAGTATAAAACTGCTATAAAGACTTGTCAAATTCTATAAACAGCTATCAACCGTTTTTAAAATTTTCCAAATTATGTTAAAGTAAGAACATGGAAAGTCTCCCTGAAACCAATATCCCAGCCAAACTCATCCGAAATTATGCGATTGTTATCGTGCTGCTTGTGGCTATGTTTGGATTGGGCTACGCGACCGGCGAAGGCCGCATCAAAGTCGCTTCCGGCAAAATTGAAATCACCAAAGGCAATGTTCCGAATACCAAAGCTGATTATTCCTTGTTATGGGACGCTTTAAACGAACTAAACACCAAATTTGTGGATCGGCCGCTTGATCAGCAGAAACTCATGCTTGGCGCGGTTTCGGGATTGGTGGCCGCTGCAGGCGATCCGTACACGACATTTTTTACTCCAGATGCGGCGAAAAAATTCCAAGAACAATTGCAAGGATCGTTTGACGGCATTGGCGCTGAAGTCGGAACCAAAAATGATCAGATCGTGATCGTGGCGCCGATCGAAGGCACTCCGGCATCCAGAGCCGGCTTGCTGGCAGGCGATGCGATTTTGGAAATCGACGGAGTCAGCACGGCCGGCATGACTACCGACGATGCAGTCAGCAAAATCCGGGGCAAAGCCGGCACCAGTGTAACTCTGACCATAGTTCACAAAGGAAAAACTACTCCTCAAAAAATTTCTATCACGCGCGCGAAAATTGAAATCAAAAGCGTGAAGCTGGATTCCAAGCAAATCGGCAACAAGAAAATCGCAGTCATCAAAATCAATCAATTCGGCGATGACACGAAAGGACTTCTGGACAAAGCCATCGATAATGTCAGCACCGGCGGCTATCAGGGCTTGGTTTTGGATTTGCGCAACAACCCCGGCGGCTATCTCGAAACCGCAGTCAGCACGATTTCGAACTGGGTGGATCCTGGCCAGGTCGCAGTGAAGGAAATTGGCTATGGCAACTCTGAGAAACTATACCGCACCGATGGTGTACCGCGGCTCAAAGGAGTCAAAACTATAATTTTGGCCAACGGCGGCTCAGCTTCGGCTTCCGAAATCGTGGCGGGTGCACTGCAGGATTACAAAGCCGCGACTCTGGTAGGCGAGAAAACTTTTGGCAAAGGCTCGGTGCAGGAGCTGGACAGCCTGCAAGGAAATTCAGAAATCAAAGTCACTGTAGCCAAATGGTACACGCCCAATGGCCGCGGAATTCACAAACTCGGCCTGGAGCCGGATGTGAAAGTGGTCATGACCGCGGACGATGTGGCGGCCAACAAAGATCCGCAGATGGACAAGGCTTTGGAATTGTTGAAATAAAATTTGATGATCCCCGTTAGAATTTATATTCAATATGAACATTTCTAACGGGTTGAAAAAGTTTTTGACTGTTTTGGGTCTTTTGCTGATAATTATTCTGTCGTTTTCGTATGTTGCCCTCAAACTGCTAGCCAACGGCTCCGAGGGTAATTTTTTTAACAAAAACTACCGCGCCAAATTTGCGGCAAATCCTTTTTTACGCCAGCTCATCGGCTTGCATTTTGACGGCGATGCCAAATCAGACTACCTCGGCTCGCGGTACAAAAAAATTCTGATCGAAATCGACCAGATGGAAGGTTTGGACCTGCCCAAGCCCGCCATGGATTTGTTGGCCAAAAATATCACCGCCGCGACCGGCAAAGAAGTCGTTCTGGATTATTCCGACGTAATTCCTTTTCAGCCAAACGTCAGCACCGCGGACATCGACAAATTGGTAAAGCAATACCGCAATGCGAGTTTTGCTTCCGACTCTGCCAAACTTTATTTGCTTTATCTGCCGCAGTTCGATGACAACGTCGACCATCTGGGCTCCACTTATCAGGAATACGGCATGCTTTTGTTTGATACCGCCCTGCGCAATTTCACAAAAGACAGTCCGGATACTTTCAATAATTATGTCGAATCCACCGCCTTGCATGAGTTTGGCCACCAGATCGGACTCCAGCACAACCAACAGCCGGACTGTATCATGTATGAATACGCGGACGAAAATCATGTGATCCGCGAAAACCCTTCCGATGTCGTGACCGATTTTTGCGATTATGAGAAAAGTTTGATTGAAGGATTAAAAAGTAATTAGTTAGGAGTAAGAAAACTAATTACTTATTACTGCATTTGTGTTATAATTAGCAGATGAATTCGAACGAATTACGATCAAAATTTCTTCATTTTTTCAAAGAAAAAGGGCACAAGGTTATCCCTTCGGCTTCACTCGTGCCAGCCAATGATCCGACGGTTTTGTTTACCACCGCCGGCATGCATCCGCTGGTGCCTTTCTTGCTGGGCGAGAAGCATCCAGCCGGCAAAAGATTGGTTAACTATCAGAAGTGTCTGCGCACTGACGACATAGATGAAGTCGGCGATGAGACTCACAATACTTTTTTTGAAATGCTCGGCAACTGGTCACTCGGGGATTATTGGAAAGACGACTCGATCAAATGGTCGTATGAATTTTTGACTGATCCAAACTGGCTCGGTTTGGCCAAGGAAAGATTGGCGGTGTCCGTGTTTGCCGGCGACAACGACGCGCCGAAAGATGAAGAGTCGGCGGCAATCTGGAAATCGCTGGGTATTTCAGGCGAGCGGATTGCTTATTTGGGCAAAAAAGACAACTGGTGGGGGCCACCCGGGGCCACTGGCCCGTGCGGTCCGGATACGGAAATTTTTTATTGGACGGGGAAAAGCGATGCGCCGGAAAAATTCGATCCTGAAAATAAGAAATGGGTCGAAATCTGGAACAACGTCTTCATGCAATATGAAAAAACGGCTGATGGAAAATTTGAGCCGCTGAAACAAAAAAATGTGGATACCGGCATGGGCCTGGAGCGGATGACTTCGATTTTAGAAAATCAACAAAGCGTTTACGACACGGAATTATTCGCTCCGCTGATTGCACACATCAGGTCAATTGCCTCAAAGCAAGACACCAGGGGCGAGCGAATTATCGCCGATCACATCCGAGCCGCGGTATTTCTCATCGCCGACGGCGTCACCCCGTCCAACAAAGACCGGGGATATATATTGCGCCGATTGATCCGCCGTGCTGTTACTTACGGCCAGAAAATCGGCATCGACCACGATTTCACCGCGGAACTGTGTGAATTGATCGTGCCTGAGTACGAAGACATCTATCCGGAGCTGCGCAATTCTCCAGCCGAGCGCGAATTGAAAGCCGAGGAGATAAAATTCCGGACCACTTTGGGCGAGGGAATAAAGAAGATTGAAAAATTGGCTTCGTCGCTAGTCAACGAGGACGAACTGGCCAAATTGGTCTTCGATTTGTACCAGACAGAAGGCATGCCGTTTGAGCTGACCTTGGAAACTTTGAAAAACTACGGCTATCACGAATCCGATCTGGCTGGACTCAAAAAGAAAGTCCAAGAGTTAGTCAAAAACCACCAGGAATTATCCAGAACCGCATCCGCCGGACAGTTCAAAGGGGGCCTAGCTTCGCATTCGGATAAAACAGTCCGTTTGCACACTGCCACACACCTGCTCAATGCCGCTCTGCGTAAAGTTTTGGGCGAAAACGTCTGGCAAAAAGGAAGCAACATCACCGAAGAGCGCACGCGGTTTGATTTTACTAATGACAAAAAAATGACAGACGAAGAAAAAAAGGAAGTCGAAAGGCTGGTCAACGATTGGATCAATCTGGATTTGACTGTGAAAAAGGAAACTATGCCGCTGGATGAGGCCAGGAAATTGGGCGCCATAGGCGTCTTCGGCGAAAAATATCCGGACACGGTCTCGATCTACACGATTTTTGACCCGAGCACTGGGATTGTCGTGTCGCGCGAGTTTTGCGGCGGCCCGCATGTGGAGCACACGGGCGTGATCGGGAAGTTCAAAATCCAAAAAGAAGAAGCCGTCTCAGCAGGAGTGAGGAGAATTAAAGCCGTGATTGAATAGATTAAGTAATGTGTCATCCCCGACTTGATCGGGGATCCAGAGCTATGCGCGAAAAGAGTTATTTTGTATATATTTTAGCAAGCAAAAGAAATGGGACTTTGTATATCGGTGTGACAGGTGATTTGATTCGGAGAGTATATCAGCATAAAAATAAAACAGCAGATGGATTTACCAAGCAATATGAAGTTGATAAGCTAGTATATTTCGAAGAAACCACAGAAGTAGAAAGTGCTATAGTAAGAGAAAAGCAGTTGAAAAAATGGAACAGAAAGTGGAAGCTGGATCTAATTGAGAAGAGCAATCCTAAATGGGAAGATTTGTACGATAAAATTCTTAATCCTTAATTTCTGGATTCCCCCTTTCGCGGGAATGACAAAAAGTTTATGATCAACTTAGAAAAAATCTCCGGATTGCCGATTGAATTAACCGATGATTTTCATCTGAAATTCAACGAGCCGCTTGTGCAAAGAGAGCCGTCTTTTATCCGCAAATTCAAAGAAGCTGTGCCGGTACTGATGGATCCAAAAACTTTACCTCCGAAAGAAGGATTATATTTTGTTTATCGCGGTGTGGCCATGCCGGAAGACAAAGATTGGATCGCGGCAAATCATCTGACTTACGACATCACGATCCTGCCGCCGATGATGCTCGGGGCAGAGTTCAACAAAACAATAGGTCATTATCATGCCAACATCCCAGGCTCAGAAATCGCGCATCCGGAGATGTACGAAATTCTCAACGGCAAAGCCACGATCCTGATGCAGAAAATGGATCATGGATTTAAAAATTTAATCTCCATAGTTTATCTCGAGGTCGAGGCAGGCGACAAAGTTATCTATCCGGCCAACTACGGCCATATCCTCATCAACACCGGCACCGAGCCTTTGGTGACTGCCAACTGGCTTTCTTCTGATTACAAACCCTTGTACGATCCGGTGAAGGAAATGCACGGCATGGCTTATTATCTGATAGCGGATGAAAACGGCCAGCCAAAGTTTGTCGAAAACGGGCATTATCATGATCTGCCAGCGCCGCGCGAAACCCACAGTGATTATAAAATTTTGGCTGACTTCGGCTTCAATCTGCAGGAACCCATGTATTTGACCGCGCGCAAAAATCCCAAGGCTCTGGAGTTCTTGAGCAACCCCGAAAAATACGCAGTGGAACTTTCCGCCGTTTCCTCTTAAATATGCTAGAATGAGCATAAGATGCCTCTGAAAGCGATTAAACTGACGAAAAAAGACGATCTGGCCTCTGTGGTGAAACGGATCAAAGCCCTGCGTGACCGACAGATAATTTTTGAATTGGAAAAAGATTCGCCGCTTCTCAAAAGCTCAGATAGTTTGCGGCTGATGAAAAAAACCGGCGAAGTAATGGGCAAAACCGTAAAAATTCAAACCACGGATCCTATGGGCCAGATTTTGGCGAAAAAAGCCGGAGTACTGGATGAGAATGTGGAAATAAAAACTGACGAGCCGAAACGCGCGGGCGCCAATCCTAAACCAGGTCTTGATTCGCCGAAAATCGGTGCTAGATTTTCTGACATCGTGAGTAGGCGCCCGGTGCCGGACAAACCCCCAGCACCAGTTGATATCCAGCCCAAGCCTGTCATGGCGGCCAATATGATCAAACCGGCGATCACGCGCGGTGTGGACGGGACCCGCATGGAGATTGACATGGCGGGCAGAGGCAGTTCTTCCTCTCGCTTTTCCAAAATTTTTATATTCATTCTCATCGTCCTGGTTTTGGGCGTGTTCGGCTTGGCAGTGCTCCTGCCGAAAGCTGACGTCAAAATCTTCGCCCGGTCCGAACCTATCTCGCGCGATTTGGAAATCAGCGTGGACAAAAGCATTGTGGCTGCAAATTCAAGCACGCTTGAGATACCCGGGATCATGATTACCAAAGAAATTTCCCAAACCAAATCTTTCCCCACGACAGGGACCAAAGTTTCGGGTAACAAAGCCGCGGGTGTTGTGACGATTTACAATGCCACACCGAGCACCCTGACGCTCAGAGCCGCAACCACGACACTGATCTCCTCCGGCAAAAAATATTTTTTTGCCAAAGACGTAAGCGGGATCAAACCCAACAACAGTCCGACTACTGGCATCGGGATCATAGCTGAGCAGGCGGGGCCGGATTACAATCTACCGGCCAATGCGCAGTTCCAGATCGTCAATCAAGCACTGGGCAACCGCAATGTCTACGCAGTCAATCCTCAGGCTTTGGCCGGCGGCACTACCGCTGATTCGGTGAAGGTTTTGTCCCAGGCTGATTTGGACACTGCCACGGCAAGCCTGATGAACGATGTCATCAATGCCGCGGAAGATGATCTGACCGCCCAGTATTCGACGAAAATCCGGATCGAAGCCAGCGGAGTGAAAAAAGACATTTTGGCCAAAACCGCGAATAAAGACATCGGCGCTCAAGTCGACACTTTCGATATGACTCTGATCGCGCGCGTGAGCGGACTCGCATTTCGCGACGACGACGTGGTAAATTTGGTAATTTCCAAAATCAACGAAGTTTTGTCTTCGGACAAATATCTTTTGGACGGAGCGAAAAAACAATACACCGGCAATTTCAAAACTGCTGATTTGGTCGCGGGCAAGGGGATTCTGGACATCCATTTCGAAACCGTGGCCGCGTACAAGGTTGACGATACCAACATGCCGAAAATTCTGGCCGGCAAAAACGAATCTGAGATCAAGGAAATTTTGCTAAGCAAGCCGGAGATTGATAACGTTGAGGTTAAATTTTGGCCGGCATGGTTCGTCCACAAAGCTCCGAGATTTAACGGCAAGATAAAAATCGAGACCGTAGCGTCGCAGTAATTAGTAAACAAATTAGCCACGAAGAAAGGCCAACCGCTTGCGCAGTTGGCCTTTGCCTCTGGTTGCTTTCAAGTGAACCAGGAAACTTATGGAGCGTGGCTAATCGCCGCCGCCGAGGTGCGCGAGCACCTTGACGACCTGTGTCGCGTGACCGAGGTTCTTGGCAAATAGGCAGCGCAGCCAAGTGACGTGGTTGCCGTCCTCGAAGGTGGGGAAGGAAGTCTTGTCGTGCTTGACCACCTCATCGTCCGTCATATCACGTACAAGGTTGGCGTCGACGACATAGTCATCCCAGCCGCCGTTCCACAGGATACCCTGCTTCTTGCCACGGCGCACATGTCCAGCCTTGCCGACCTCTTTCAACGCTAGTGCTTCCTGGCTGATGAAGTGGGTCAGCTTGAACTTCTCGGGGTTCGGAGCATGTACAGAAACACGGAACTCCGACCAAGTGTTTTCTTCGCCGTTTGCCCAGCGAGTCGTCTTCGTGAAATACTCGCCGTCGGCAACGACAGTAACGCCACTGGGTCGAATCCACGAAAGCTTCGTGGTCACCGAGGTGATGACAGTCCCATACTGGGTTGTCGAGTCGGTGTATTCGAGAATGTCGCACATCTTGTCGGCCAGATACTTCTTGGCCTCCTCGAACGTGAGGTTCCGCTTGCGCTTCTCGACCATCTCTTCGTATTCCCGTTCCAGGCACCAGGCCGTCGCCTTCGCTCCCTTGGCGTTCTGCCCGCGCTTGAACCGCAGGTAATCACCCTTCTTGGGGTATCGGGGCGGCGTCTGCTTGAAGGTGATTTCGTTGTTTCCGTCCAGCCCGACTTCACAGCCGTTGCTGTAGTGGAAGAAGAGCTCCTTGCCCATCTCATCCACGAGGAAACCGAAGAGCTTGCCTTCGCGCGTGTCGAAGAACTTGACGTAGCCCGTCTCCATTGAACTACCCTCCGTTAACTAACTAACTTCGCACTCGCACTATGCGAGTGGCAGCTGCCTGTTTCAGCAACTGAAAACTAACAACTAAAAAATAGTTATTACTTTCCAATTGTTGAGAGAGAACTGGGAACGAAGTCATATAGACCTTCGCTCCCAGTGTTGTGGACGGCGCTCAAAGGTGGCCGTCCGGAAACCTTACTTCCACCAATCGCCGTTTCTGTACTCATCGAGAGTCCAGATCGGGCCCTTGGTGCCCCAGCTGTACGGCAGACCGAGACCGGCCACTCCGTACTCGCCGCGCCTCGCCTTCTTCCAAAGGACGAGAGTAGCGACGTCGTCCGACACCGACGGCAAACGCAGACGAAGCTGTCTGATCCGGTCATCTTTCACGAACCGGATCAATGCAACCTCAACTGCCTCCTGCTTGCCTGATGTTTCCACCAGGTCGTCGCTGTCGAGCGGCGGGATTTCTTCGCGTACCCGCTCGTGCCCGTACGCGTAGTACTCGCCGTCCTGCCGGTCGAGTCGCAACGTGATATCCCCGAACATGATCTTCGGGCGATACGTCACGTTGTCGCGATTGCCCCACATCCCGAAGAGATAGAAGAGAATCGCTTCTCTCCACCTCGACTCCGGGAAGTTGGTGAAACCGCTGACCTGGATATCCCGAGCGAAGCCGGCGAACACACGACGGGCGACGGCGGTGGCTGCTGGGGTCATCTGTCCTCCTGACCTATCTATACCACATTGGAGACCATCCCCAAGTGAATAGATAGTGTATGCCTTTCGAGCATAACAACGCATACTACTCTTTTTTTCTGCATTTGTCAATGCTTAGGCTTGGATTTTGGCTAACCTAAGCCAAAAGGAGCTTTAAGGGGATAATCAGAGGTTTTAAACAATAAACATTTGACATGACCAGGTATTTTTGTTATCATTTCAGAGCAATTTAGCAACTCAATTACGCATATTCCTACCGGAGCTCAAGATTTAGGGACGCAAGGCCCACAAAAAAATACTATCGAACTTGAGGGCAAAGTGGTAGAATCTTTACCCAATGCTGTTTTTCGCGTGCAAATTGAGTCCGGACAGATAATTTTGGCTCACATAGCCGGAAAATTGCGGGTAAACAAAATTCGAATCCTGCCAGGGGACAAAGTCATCGTAGAAGTAACGCCGTATGATCTGACCCGAGGCCGAGTAATAAGGCGTTTGAGATAATTAACGAATTGCGAATTGACGGATTACGAAAATCCGCAATCCGCAATACGAAATCCGTAATCCTATGAAGGTCCGCGCCAGTGTTAAACCAATCTGCAAGAAATGTAAAATCGTCCGCAGGCGCGGGATAATTTTTGTTATCTGCGAAAATCCCAAACATAAGCAAAGACAAGGATAATTAAGCGGGTGGCGGGTACGGGGTAGCGGGGATTGATCCGCAACCCGATCCCCGAAACCCCAGACCCTATTTATGGCACTCGTACGTATCGCAGGTGTAACCCTGCCCCAACAAAAAACCATCGAAGCGGCACTGCCTTATATTTTTGGCATTGGCTGGCCGGCATCCCGGCGGATTTTGCTGGCGGCCAAAGTGGATCCCACGAAACGCACACACGAACTGACCGAAGCCGAAGTCGCGAAGATCCGCGAATTTATAGAAAAAAATTATACAGTCGAAGGTGCTTTGAAGCAGCAGATCTCCAGCAATATTAAATTAAAAAAAGAAATCGGCTCTTACGAAGGGATCCGCCACATCCGTGGCTTGCCTGTACGCGGCCAGCGGACCAAGACCAATTCCAGAACCCGCAGAGGCAATGTCAGAAAGACCGCCGGCTCAGGACGCAAATCATCGTCAGAAAAGACTTAATCGGGTATCGGGGAGCGGGTATGGGGTAGCGGGTTAGAACCCGAAACCCGATTCCCGAAACCCCATCCCCCAATTTTTATGGGACAACAGAAAGCATCCACAGCTCCAACAGAAGAAATCAAGACTACTGCCGCCGCGGTTTCAGCACCGAAGCGCAAGAAGTCGAAGATTCGAATTGCCCGCGGCCGGATTTACGTTCAGTCCACTTACAACAACACCATCGTCACCATCACTGATCCCAATGGCAGTGTTATCGGCTGGGGATCGGCCGGACGCACAGGATTCAAAGGCTCGAAAAAATCGACTCCTTACGCCGCGCAGAAAACCATGGAAGATGCTTTGAATCGATTGAAAGAAGTTGGATTGACCGAAGTCGACGTCTTCGTCAAAGGCATTGGCACTGGACGCGAGTCTGCGGTCAGAGCTTTGCAAGGCAGTGGTTTGAATATTTTATCGATTATCGACCAGACTCCGATCCCGCACGGGGGAGTCAGACCGAAGAAAGCACGAAGAGTATAACCGGGTATAGGGTAGCGGGTATGGGGTATCGAACTCCACCCGAAACCCGATCCCCCAAACCCCATTTTTATGGCACGATACACAGGTCCCAAAATCAGACAATCGCGAAGATTCGGCGAACCGCTGACCAAAAAAGCGGAGAAATATTTGGCGAAGCGCAATTACAGGCCAGGCCAGCATGGCCAAAACCCACAGCGCGTCTCTGAATTTGGCATGCAGCTGCGCGAGAAGCAGAAAGCCAAAGTTATATACGGCCTCATGGAACGCCAATTCCGCCGCTATTACGAAATCGCCAGCAAAAAAGTCGGCGCTACCGGCGACGCTTTGATGCAGCTTTTGGAATTCCGCCTCGACAACATGGTTTACCGTCTGGGATTTGCCCAGACCAGGCCGCAAGCGCGCCAGCTGGTAGGACACGGATTTATCGAAGTCAACGGCAAAAAAGTCAACATTCCTTCTTACCAGGTCCGCGTCGGCGATGTCATCGCGATCCGGCCGAGCAAGCAGGAATCACAATACGTCAAAACCATGGCCCAGGGACTGGCGGCCGTGAAAACCGTAGAATGGCTGGCATTGGAACCCAAGAATTTTTCCGGCAAAGTTTTGTCCAAGCCGACCAGACAGCAGCTGACCACGACACTGAACACCCAGCTCATCGTCGAGTACTATTCAAGATAAATTTTAAATTATTAATTTTAAATTATGGAAAACATTCAACTGCCAAAAAAAGTTTCCTTCGAAGAACTGGGGAACAACAAATACAAAGTCGTCATGGAGCCGCTTTATCCGGGCTATGGCGTGACTTTGGGCAATGCCCTGCGCCGAGTTTTGCTTTCTTCGCTTCCGGGCGCGGCCGTGGTGGCGGTGAAAATCAAAGGCGCAGACCATGAGTTTTCCACCGTGCCTAACGTCAAAGAAGACGTGATTGAAATCATCCTGAATCTCAAACAGCTAAGGCTGAAACTTCACGGCGGCCAGCCGGTGAAACTGGAACTGAAAGTCAAAGGCGAGAAAGCGATCACCGGCGCTGACTTTAAGAAAAACGCCGATGTCGAAATTGTCTCGCAAGATATGCATATCGCCACTCTCGACAACAAAGGCGCTGAGCTGGACATGGAAGTCATCGTCCAGGCCGGCCGCGGCTATGTGCCGGTCGAACAGCGCGAACACGAGAAATTGGAAATCGGCATGATCGCCGTGGATGCGATCTATACCCCGATCAAGCTGGTCAACTATGACATCAACAGCGTCCGCGTGGGCCAGATCACCAATTACGACGAACTGATTTTGACCATAGAAACCGACGGCACGATCACCGGCCGCGATGCGATCGACCAGGCCGCATCAATACTAATGGATCACTTTGCGCTTTTTGGCAAAAACAATTTGGAACAGACGGCTACAGCACCGGTCTTGGATGAGACGGTTGAAGAAGGATTGCGCACTCCGGAAGAAGATGATTTGAAATCCCTGGGATTGTCGAACCGTTCCTACAACGCGCTGATCAAAAATAATATTGATAAAATTTCCCAGCTGACCATACTTTCCCACGAACAACTTCTGCAAGTGGAAGGATTGGGCGCCAAATCAATCGAAGAGATCGAACGATTACTTAATGTATACCAAGGAAAATAGCGATACTAAAAATACGAATTCGCATTCGAATGCAACGAATTCGTATAATTAGCATCATTCGTATGGAATTCGTTGATTAGTATTACATCTTTATGAGACATTTGAAGAAAGCCAAAATCGGAAAAGGACGAGACCACGCCAGAAAACTGGTGCGGGCTTTGGCGGCATCCGCGATTGTTTATGAAAAAATCCAGACTACCGAAGCCAGGGCCAAAATCACCAGAAGTGTCGTCGAGAAATTGATCACCAAAGGCAAGAAAAATGATCTCCACAACAAGCGCATGATTTTTTCGGCTCTGCCGATGAATGCCGCGAAAAAAGTCATCGAAGTGCTCGGTCCCAGGTACAAGGCCCGCAACGGCGGCTACACCAGAATTGTCCGATTGGGCAAATCCAAAGACGGCATGCCGAAAGTAATGTTGGAGCTAGTAGAATAAATAAGTCGGGTAGCGGGATAATGATCCGCCCCCGATCCCCGAAACCCCATTATGAATAACAAGACCTTTATTCCAAAAACTAAAGATATCCGCAGGACTTGGTACGAAGCTGATGCTTCGAAGTTTACCTTGGGCCGGCTGGCGTCGAAAGTCGCCACCGTGCTGCGCGGCAAGCACAAAGTCACCTTCACCCCTCATATGGACGTGGGTGATTTCGTGATTGTGAAAAACGCGTCCAAAGTGAAATTCACAGGCCGCAAGCTGGCGCAGAAAAAATATTACAGGTTTTCCGGCTACCCAGGCGGACTTTATACCAAAAAATTGTCTGACCGCATGGAGAAGGAACCGGAAAAAGTTATCCGCGACGCCGTGTACAACATGATCGACAAAAACCGCTTGCGCAAGCATATTTTACGAAGATTGAAAGTCGTGGCAGGGGATAAGCATGAATTTAAAGTAGAAAAGGAAATAATCTAATGACCGCAACTACGCCAGCCAAAAAACCAGCCCGCAAACCGGCAGCGGCCAAACCGCACGCAGTACGCAAACCACGAGCAGTCAAAGAACATGCGCCAGCAGTCGAACATAAGCCAGCCGTGGAGCACGTGGCCGCAGCTGAACCAACTCCAGTAGCAGTCGTGAAAGTTCCGCATGGCAAACATTTCTATGCCGTGGGACGCCGCAAAACTGCAGTCGCTCAAGCCACTCTTACAGCCGGCGATGGCACGATTACTGTCAACCAACTCCCTTTTGAGGGATATTTCCAGACTATCGATCTGCGCCAGATCGTGACCAACCCCATGACTTCGATCGGAGTCGACAAACAATTGAATGTAAAAAGCAAAGTTCACGGCGGCGGCATCCATGCCCAAGCCGAAAGCTTGCGCCACGCGATTTCTAGAGCTTTGCTCG